>Ga0265297_10003552_pt1 | contig 27823 bp, 19 predicted proteins | sample Munlanlwell13791_FD_192502 | JGI IMG/M metagenome (GOLD analysis project Ga0265297, IMG submission 192502) | Leachate microbial communities from a municipal landfill in Southern Ontario, Canada - Leachate well 137-91 | ecosystem: Engineered > Solid waste > Landfill > Unclassified | place...
GGACATAAAGACGCTCGAGGATTACCGGCCGCCCGTCATCAGCGAGGTCTTTGCCGACGACGGGACCAAAATCGCCGAGTTCTGGACCGAATGCAGGATATTCCTCCCGTACGACAAGATCCCCAAGCTAGTGGCGCAGGCCTTCGTGGACGCGGAGGACGCGCGCTTCTTCGAGCACAAGGGCGTGGATATGCGCTCGATCGCGCGCGCCTTTGTCGCCAACCTGCAGGCTGGCGAGATCAAACAGGGAGGCAGCACCATCACCCAGCAGATCACGCGTTCTCTCCTGCTCACCCGCGAGCGCAAGCTGTCGAGGAAGGTCAAGGAGGCGATACTCGCCACCAGGCTCGAACGCTACCTCGACAAGGAGACCATACTCACCCTCTATCTCAACCAGATATACCTGGGCAACCGCGCCTACGGTGTGGCGGCGGCCGCCCGCAACTATTTCAAGAAGCCGCTGAACCAGCTCTCGATCGCGCAGATCGCGCTGCTCGCCGGCATGCCCTCCGCGCCGACGTCCTTCTCTCCCATCAACAACCCGGCGGAGGCCCGCCTGCGCCAGCTGCACGTCCTGAACCGAATGGTCGACGAAGGCCATCTCTCCGAGGAGGAGGCCGACAAGGCCAGGGCTGAAAAGTTCGAGATATTCGTCGCCGGCACCGACAAGGATTTCGACGACCCGGACGCCGCCTATTTTTCCGAGCACGTGCGCAGGATCGTAAAGGAAAAATTCGGCGACGATTTCCTCTACCACAGAGGGCTCAAGATCTACACCACGGTCAACCTCAAGATGCAGCACGAGGCCGCAAAGGCGATCCGCCGCGGCATCGAGTCGCTCGACAGGCGCAAGGGATGGAGGGGGCCGCTGGAACACGTGGACGAGACCGAGATAACGGCGAAGGCCAAGGAGTTCGCGGAGGAGAGCGCCTCCACGGACCGGATAATCCGCTGGCCGGTCGACGAAGAGCAATCAGCACAGGCTGCCGCGCCCAATGCCGGCAAGACCTACAAGGCGATCGTCACCGGTTTCAGCGGGCAGGAGGCGTTAGTCCAGACAGGCGACCTGCAGGGCGCGATACCGCATGAAGGATACAAGTGGGCGCATCCCTACACGAAATTCTCGTTCGGCGCGGAGAACTACAATTACGTCACGGACCCGAAGAGGATACTCAAGGTCGGCGACGTGATCATGGTGAGGCAGCGCGACGACGGCCAGTTCGACCTGTACCAGGACCCTGCGATACAGAGCGCGCTGGTCGCCATAGATCCGCGCACCGGATACGTCAAGGCGATGATGGGCGGCTACGACTTCGCAAAGAGCGAGTTCAACCGCGCAACCCAGGCGCTGCGCCAGCCGGGCTCGTCGTTCAAACCCTTCGCCTATTCGGCCGCGCTCGACAAGGGCTATACGTTCAACACGACGATAATCGACGAACCGGTGCTCTACAAGGTGGGCAAGTTCGACACATGGAGCCCGAAGAATTACGGAGGCAACTACAACGGCCCCACCCCCTTCATGAACGCGCTCAAGTTTTCGCGCAACATACCCACGGTCAAGATCGTCTACGACATAGGAACCCATTACCTGACCGCCTATCAACGCAAGATGGGGATCACCACGCCGATCGAAAAATATCTCTCCATGGCGCTCGGCGCGAATGCGGTCTATCTCCTGGAGATGGTCCAGGCCTATGCCGTGTTCGACAACAACGGAAAGAAGGTGACCGCCACGGCGATCATCCGCATCGAGGATTCGAAGGGCAACGTGATAGAATCGGTCAACGCGCCCAGAACCGAGATCGCCGACACAGAGCTGCCCCTTTCCGAGGAAGAGAAGAACAAAACCACTCACGAGGAAAAAACCAAAGAGAAGACCAAGGAAAAGAAAAAACCCGGATTGAAGGTCGACGTCATCGACCTCAACACCGCGCTCTTCGAGGAGGGCCAGCGCTTCATAGAACAGGACGGGCTCAACCTCACCGACCTGGAGATAAAGACCCTCTACGGCTCCGAGATACCGCAGGACCATGTGATCACCCCGCAGACCGCCTATCTCATGGTGAAGCTCTTGAAGGGGGTGGTCGAGGGCGGCACGGGCGCCAGGGTGCAGGCGCTGCAGAAACCGGCGGCCGGCAAGACCGGCACGACCAACGACGAGACCGACGCCTGGTTCATAGGGTTCGTTCCCGATCTCGTCGCGGGCGTATGGGTGGGCTACGACGAGGTGCAGAAGATCGCTCCCGGCGCCACGGGCGGCGGCATCGCGGCCCCGATATTCATCGAATTCATGAAGATGGCGACCGAGGGCTGGGCGGCAAAGGACTTCGCCCCGCCCGACAACTTCCCTGCCGGCGACATCACGACTCTAGCCGGAGGCTCCTCTGTCCTGGGCTTGCGGCCCGGCCTTGAGGATATGTCAATGCACGGCGGCTCCGATCGCGCCGGCGAATTCTTCGAGGAGGACTTCGAGGGTTCTAGCGACAACAGCGGCGGAGGGAACCAAGAAGGCAATCAGGGCGGCGAGTATGAAGACCTGTAAGTCGTGATTTCAAAAACACCTCTGATTATTCTAAAGAAATCAACAAGCTGGACTGCAAACCTTCAGCCTTCATTCTCCCCGGCCGAGGTGTTATAATGGCATTGGTTGGGAAAACGTGAAGGAGGCTTGTATGATTCGTTTTCCGGCTTTCTTGAATCATCGCCGCGAGAGGAGGGATGAAAGGGAAAAAGAGAAAGAGCTGACGATGCAAGGTTGGAGCAACAAGGAATCTGCGGCGCCTCATATGGGTTTTGAAATGCAGCGCAACCTGCCCCACGGTATGGGACGCCATTTCGCCCGCAACGCGTTCAAAGGCAGGGGAATCCACCAGATGATCGCACATGCGGGATCGAGGCGCGGCCAGAGCAACGTCGGCTGACACAGGAAACCGGGTCCGGCTGGATGAGAAAGCGGATCATCTTTTTCGGCTTGAAGGAGGGTAGACCTGCAGCGCGGAAAGGAGATCAAGCTCAATAAATCCGGCCGGGCCTTTCTTTATCCGCAGCGACTCACAACACTAACCCAAAGCCATCTCTTCGAGCTGCGCCTCCACGCACTCCCGCAGCGCAGATAGATCGTAGCCGCCCTCGAGGGTGCAGGCCATCCTGCCCTTGCAGACGTGATCGGCCAGCTCCACGAGCGAACGCATGATCCAGCGATAGCCTTCGGTGGTCACGCGCATACCGCCGAGCGGGTCCTTGAGATGAGAATCGAAACCAGCGGAGACCAGGATGTACTGCGGAGAGAATTTCTCCACCGCCGGGATTATCGTGTCGCCGATCGCACGTTTGTACTCGTCGTCGCCCGCCCCTGCCGAAAGCGGAACATTGAGCGTGGCCCCCCTGCCCTCGCCTTCGCCCTTCTCCTCCTCAGAGCCCGTGCCCGGATAGAAGGGATAGCGATGGCAGGATGCGAAGAAGACGTCCCCCCTCTTGTAGAAGGAGTGTTGCGTGCCGTTGCCGTGGTGGATGTCGAAATCGACGATCGCGATGCGCTCAGCGCCGGCGACCTTCGCCAGCCACTCCGCGCCTATGGCCACGTTGTTGAAGATGCAGAAGCCCATGGCCCGGCCGCGCTCCGCGTGATGGCCCGGCGGCCTCACAAACGCGAAGGAGTTTCTGCATTCGCCCTTGTGCACTGACTCGACACAGGAGAGAAACCCTCCGGCGGCGCGGATCGCCGCCTTCCAAGTGTAGGCGTTGGCGCTGGTGTCGGGGTCGAGGGCCACGAGCTCAGCGCCGTCGGTGTTCTTGATCCTCTGGATGTAGTCCCTGTCGTGGATAAATGCGATTTCGTCCTCTGTCGCGTCCCGGCCGGGAAGCTTCGCGAGCTCCCTCCCGATGCCGTCACCGTCGAGGACTTCCTTTATGGCCTGCAGGCGTTTGGGAGATTCGGGGTGCAGATAGCCCATCTGGTGGAAGGTGCAGATATCATCGTAGAAGACCGCCGTGGACTTCATATATCCGTCCAGTCCCTGGGCACTTCTGTGCTTTCCGTTACTTCCACGATCAGGGTGGTGATATTGTCGCGACCTCCCCTGTCCTTCGCCGCTTCCACCATTCTGTCACAGGCGGTCTGCAGGTCGTCCATGCTTCCAAAATCGAGGATGTCAGCCTCGCCCAAGACGTTGCTGAGGCCATCGCTGCAGAGCAAAAACCGTTCCGGCGGTTTCATCGACAACACGTTTATATCCGCCCTGACCTCTTCCTTGAATCCCACGGATCTGGTAATCACGTTTCTCTTCTCGTGCGTCAGCGCCGCTTCCGGCGGAAGCTCCCCGCTCCTTATCCTGTCCTCCACCCATGTATGATCGTGTGTCAGAAGCTCTATCCTTCCGTCCGCCAGACGATATGCGCGGGAATCCCCCACATGAGCTATATAGATCTTGCCGTCGCGGACAAGGAGTGAGACGAGGGTGGTGCCCATCCTGTGCCTGGCCTTGAACCTTTTTTGAAATTCATCGTCGGGCCCTGCCCCGCCGCCCGGAAAGGCCTTCTCGATTTCCTTTTCGTTCAGATCGAAGAGTTTCTTGTTGATAATGAGCACTGCGAATTCCATGAGTCGGGCAGGATCTACGCCGTCCCACATTCCGTCGGACGATATCGGCTCGAGCGTCGCATCGCCCCCCGCCGGAGCAGTGCGGCGAACGATCTTATCGAGGCTCTCCGACGTGAACCAGCTGGCGACTTCCCCCTTGTCATGCCCGCCCATGCCGTCGGCCACTATGAACACGCCCGCCGCCTCGTCCACGAGAAAGGCATCCTCATTATTGGCCCTTTGGCCGATATCCGACGCCGCACGAGCCCTTATCCTGATGTTCAGAGGTGTCGTCTTTTTCATTACCAGGGAACTTATAACACCATTCCCGTTCGATCAAGCTCAATCTATTGATATTTCTGGATATTTAGATGCCGTCGCGCTAATATAAAAAATCAGGGAGGGGATATGAATCTCAAAGACGAGAAGCGCGAAACGGATAACTGGGCCATCCCGCACGGCATGAGTCTTCCCGAGAACTACGAGGTGATGAGGCAAATCAGGGAGAGCCTCAAGTGGACGGCATATCTGGCCAAGGACGGCCAGGGCAACAAGAGAACCCTCACCTACGTGGACGACGCCAAGATCCTGGAGAGATACAAGGTCTCCGCATTTCAAAGGGGGCTTTCGCCCGAGGAGGCGGAACGGGAAGCGGTCAAATACGCGCACGAGTACAAGGATCGACTATTGAAGATGGTCGAGAATGTGCGCGATCTGGGCAACGAACACGTGGCGGCGATATTTGGAGCGAGCTACGACAAGGAGCGCGACCAGCTCGTCATAATCTCGGATTACACGCCGGGCGTGGATCTGGCGTACGCCGCCGAGAAGCTCAATCCCATGCAGCTCGTCTGCATATTCGCCCAGATCCTCTCCGGCATCGACTTCATCCACAAGAACGGCTTTCTCCATCTGAACATCAAGCCGTCGCGCATATATGTGGACTTCGAGCAGGACCCGCCGCAGGCACAGCTCACCGATTTCGGCTTCGCCGTGCCCATAGGCAAATACGAGGGCGAGAGTTCCGGCACCCTGCTCTACATGGCGCCGGAGGTCGTGATGAACCGAAAAGAGCTTATAGATGAGCGCGCCGACCTTTATTCCTTCGGGGTTACCATGTACACGAGCCTGACCGGCCGGTTCCCGCTCGAAAACAGGTTGAACGCCCGATCCGACAAAAGCGAGTTTGCAAGGATAGTGGACAAGGAGGAGAGCGTGAGGACCCCTCCGTCATTTTACAACAAACGCGTCCCGAAGGAACTTGACGAGCTCATCATAGGTCTACTCGAAAAAAAACCCGATAGGCGCAAATACGCGCACGCCGACGTGCTTCTGTCCGCATTCAACGAGCTGTGGCCCAAGGAGTGCTCCGGCATGACGCGCGAGGGCATAAGCAGCTTATCTTCCTATGACTGAGACATGAACCCCGACAAAATCGACCAATACACGATTCAGAGGCCCGCGATAGCCAAGGGCGGTTTCGGCGTGGTGCACGAAGCGACCTCGCCCGACGGCAGACGCATCGCCGTCAAGGTGCTCAACCGCGAAGCGGTGGAGATGCGCATCGAGCAGATGCTCAAGGCAAAGAACCCCGGCATCGAAAGAGACCTGGAGACCCTCAGGATAGAGACACAAAAAGCGTATGCTCAAAACGTAGAGCAGTTCAAGACCGAATACCAGTGGCTCACGAGGCTCAGACACCCCAACATAGCCGAGGTCATCGACATCGGTTGCCACGACGGCAGCTATTACATAGCGTCCGAATTCATCGACGGCTCACCCATCGCGGATTGCGTGAAAGGATGGAATCCGGAGGAGATGGTGCCGCTGTTCGTCCAGGCGCTCGCAGGGTTGGACTTCATCCACAGAAACGGCCTGATACACCTCGACATAAAATCGGCCAACATCCTGGTGAGGCGGTCGAACGGCGGCTACGACGTGAAGATAATAGACTTCGGACTGGCCATGACGCCCGACGAATACACGGGCAAGATAATGGGCACGATGTCCACGATGGCGCCGGAGGTGGCACTGGGGCTTACGGAAGAGGTGGACGGACGGGCCGATCTCTTCTCCATGGCCGCCGTCATGTACTTCTGCCTAACCTGGAGCGTATCCTTTCCTTATCCGAGGCCCAAGGCAACGAACAGGGAATCCGTTCGGCGCGTCATCGCCCGCGAGGAAACTCTCACGATCAGGCCGCCGTCGGAGGTGCATCACAGGCCGATCGAATTTCCGGAACATCTCGAGAAAGTGGTCATGAGGCTTTTGGCGCACAAGGCACGGGACCGCTTCTATCCCAACGCGCGAGCGGTGATAAACGCCCTGACGACCCAAAGGACCGAAGCCTTTGCAGACACGCCGGACACTCTCGGGGCCTACCTCAGGCCCGAGCACAACAGATACATAGGCAGGGATGACCTCGTTGCCCAAGTTTTAAGCGGGATAGAGACGCTCAAAAAAGGCGAGCCGCCCCCCTGCCCCATCGTAAGGATCGAGGGAGGCGAAGGCTTGGGCAAAACTCATTTTCTCCGTCTCGTTCACGACGCCGCAGGCCGGAACATCGAAAAAATTGCGCTGCACCATATCTCATTTCCGTCCGGCAACGACGCGGCCGTCGCCTGGGCAAACGCGTTGACCGAGGACCTAGCGAAAAACGAAAAACCGATCCTCGCGCTCGTCGACAACATCCACGAATGCGCGGGAATTTCCTACAAAGTCGCGGAGGCGATCCTCGGTTTCGTCCGCCTCGCAACGGAAAAGGCCCATTCGCCCGAAGTATACGCCGACATAAGGCCCGCGATGATCGTCTTCACCGTAAGCGACAACGCGCCGAGCGTGAAAGCCGCATCGGAGGGCATAGCTAATTTGATCGATGCGTCGAAAAAGGACTTTGAATTCGCAAGGATCGTCTCCCTCAAACCCTTTGGGGCAAAGGAGATCGACGAGTACCTCACATCGACGCCCGCGCTCGACGGAAAGCGCCCCGATGGAAGGCGCGTCGACGCACTCCTCAATCGCACTTCGGGAATCCCGCGCGAGATCGTGGAGACGCTCACCGAAATGGACAAACAGGGGATACTCTTCGACGCCGAGGGGGACATCGTCATACCCGACTTGGAAACAGGGATGGGAAGCGCGAAGGCCTCCAGGTCGACCGAAGAACGGCTGCTGGCGCAATACAGGGCTTTACCCGAGAACCAGCGCCGCATCTGCGAGATTATGGCATGTTGGCGCGCAAGGCCCATGCTACCCGCACCGACCATCGGAGACATCCTCTCCTTCTCCACGGGCGCGGCCAGGGGACAGGCGGTCAGGGCGCTCGTCCAAGCGGATGTCCTACATTACAACGCTGAAAACGATCGCTATTCCTTTGCAAACGACTTCATGGCCTCGGTCGTGCACGAAGCCATGGACGAAGCGTCGAGGGGCGAAATTCACCGAGCTATAGCGACGTTGCTCTCGCGCGACGCCCTCGCTGCCGAGGAATTTAGGGACGCCGTGGGGTATCACACGGCCTATTCGAACGATGCGAAGGCGGCCGCAAGGAGTTCGGCAAGCCTGGGAAGACGCCTCTTGTACGACGTCGGCAACATACCGGTGGCCATCGAGCTGCTCAATCGAGCATGCGATCTGACGAAGGAAAGCGATTGGAAGCTTTGGGCGTACGCGACAACCCTCCTGGCCGAGGCGCTCTCCCACGCGGAGAGACACGACGAAGCCGGCGAGGCCGTCCGCGAGGGCCTGAATCTCGTCGGAGAGAGGTCGATACAATGGAGGCTGGCGCTTGAGTCGAGGGGCATAGTCCATTTCCTCAACAAGGGGATGATGGACGAGGCTTTAGAGATGATCGAGAGAGCACAGAAAGATCTCGCCGCGACCCACGGCGCGATCACACGCCTTGCGTTCATGAATCTCAAAGGCAGGTATCACTACGAGATGGCGACTAGGGGAATGGGCGATACGACGGAGCATCTTAACCTGGCGCGCGAGATATTCGAGGACACGGCGCGAGCGGAACGCGAACTCCCCGAGGGGGCGAGGCGCAGGGTCTCGGGGGGCGGGCTTCACCTCGTCCACAAGCATATGGGACAATACGACCTGGCCGCGGAGGCGCTGGAAGAATACATTGAGGGACATGAGCTTACCGACTACGCCCTTGCAAACGCCTCCAGGGAGCTCGCCGAGCTCTATAGGGTGAGAAGGGAATACGACAAATCGCTCGAATACGCCGCAAAAGCCGCGGCACTGGCCAAAAAGAAGCACATGGGCAGGCTCCTGTTTCACGCGCTCGGAGCGCTGGCCAACCTTTATCACGACACCGACCGGTTCGAGAAATCCGTCGAAATAGACAACAGGAGGATAGCCGCAAGCGTTCACTTCAAAGATAAAATGGACTACAGGCGGATGGCGGCGAGGATATGGACCCACATGGGCCACTGTTACAAGGAACTCGGCCTGTGGGACAAGGCAGCGATTTATTTCGAGGCCGCGACGGGCCCGGAAGCGGAGGACTATTACAGGATGTCGGCGACCCAGGGGTTGGGAGAGGTATGCTACGAGAAAGGCGATTTGGAGGGGGCGTTCGCGCAGTTCGACCGGGCAAGGGAGCTTCTCGATAAATTCCCCGACGACGCGATTTCGCGGTCGTACCGATACAGGATATCCTACATAGAAGCGCAGGCGCACCTCAGAAGCGGCAGACCGGGCGACGCCCTCGCGCTCGTACCTCGGCTTCGGAAACTCGCCGGGAGCGACGAAGACAAGGCGAGGGATATCGATGAGCTGGAGAGACGAATGGTCGAGAGATAATTTTTCGAGGATCGTATATCACCATCTGTCAGATTAAGTCGTGACCAGTTCATATCAAGGGAGGAAAAGATACCAATAACAATCCGATTGTTATTGGTATTTTTCTCGCAATGGGTTCGATATTTCGAATTAAGTTTTATGTTCTTGGCTTTTGCGCTGTGACGACCGACTCGAGAGTTTTTTCCTCTTAAATGCAACGTAAACCATACCAATTGAAAACGAGAGAAGTAGCACTGAGATAACCAACCCAGCACCGCCACAGAAATTGCCATATCTTGCGACGAGACATCCAGTTCTGAAGTAGCTATAGATATCTCGAAGAATAAAAAGGAGGAACAATATCGATGCTAACCTCATCATTTTATCAGACTCTCCGAAGTCAATCGAAATTCATTTACAGACGATTGGGCATCATCATAAATTTCTCTTAATCCTTTTCCAAGCTCCGATCCTAAGTAATCAAACATTACAATAGATGGATCATTATTCGGAAACAGAGGAAAATTTGGATCAACAATACTTCCTGCGACTCCGCCAACAAATGCAGCACTCTGTTCTGGGTGTGTTAGTGCATATCCTGCAACACCTTGTACAGCGACTTCAGCTGCTGTGGTTAGCATGGTTTCTGCAGCCGCATCACCAACGCTAATCGCATATCCAACTCCAGCCGCAGTTTTCTCAGCTACAAGACTCGTAGCCGTATATGCTGCACGGCCAGCAGCCAATTCCGCACTTGCCGTATATGGTGCCAGTGCTACACCGGCATGCAAAGCAATTGGTGCCGCCGCCAGCGTTAGCAATCCTACACCAAGGCTCATTTCTAGCACACGTTCTTCTGGACTACGCGGTCCTACCCTTAAATTCTCCTGATATTGATCATGATAGACAAGCCTGTTTTCATGGAGCGCAGCATTATCTATCAACCCGTCTGGATCGACATAAGTCATGGGATTATCGCGCACGTATGTATATAAATTGGATGATGCCGTCTTTTCAATCGCGATTTTCGGCTCCTCCACAAACAACGGATCCGGGCTGATCCACCGCCCCATCTCCGGGTTGTAATACCGCTTGCCGAAGTAGATCAGGCCCGTCTCCTCGTCCAGCTCCTTGCCCGTATATACGTAGTCGACCTCTACCGCCTCGTTATCCGCTGTATCCGCGGCCTTTTCGAGGCCGTACGGATACCGGTTCTCCTCGTGGAGCACGTTGCCAAGGGAGTCGGTGACGATGTGGGCCGAGCCCAGGTGATCGTCCAGGTAATAGATAACGCCGGGCTGCGGGGTCACCTCGCCCAAAGACGCCTGGGTGCCAGGGCCACCGGAGCAACCACCCACACCCCACATTGCAACAGGAACACAACAGATGAAGGTAAATAACAATGCATGCAGACGATTGCACATAGGATACATGTATTACAAAATGCGTGCCATCCCTTGGATTCTGCAACATAGCGATATATAGGCAAAATTATCAAGCAAGTTGCCCGGTTTCTGTGTCTAAAATCCGGGAATCGGGACAGCGGTGTTCGGGATGGTGAACAGATCAATGACGCCAATAACAATCCGATTGTTACTGGTAGCTTCAATTCATAAATAATACGCCGCGAGCCCGTTGAGGCCCGCGGCATATATCGTTTTGGCGATCGATCAGGCAGCGTTCAGAACCTTGCCATAACTCATGATCTCGGACCAGAAGATGCTGTCGGAACCGGCCTTCGCTATCTCATCGGGCGTATAGCCAAGGACTTCAAGCGGTGCATCAATGCCTGCAGTCAGCTTCGAAAGCATCTCCAGGCGTTCGAGGGCAGCCCATCTCGCTAAATCCTCCGAGACTATGACCAGATCTATATCACTCAAAGAAGTCGCCTCCTCTCTGGCATACGAACCGAAGAGGATGATCTGCTTTGGAATAATGCCGTGCTCCTTAAGCACCGAGACATACAGCGACACTATTTTTTCGATATCAGGACATTTTTCAACCATTTAAAAAGCACCTCCGTCCTATCGAACAACCCCTTAACGTATTCTTCGGTATATTGACGGTAAAGATTCTGGATGTCTTCGGGATATCTTGTGCCCAAGTAGTGGGGCGCCAGAGAGAGCAGTACGTCGGACATATTCGCCGGAAGATCCAGACCGGCGTGTCTGCTCAACAAAGTGAAATTATGCGTCCTCGGAGGAACTTCACTTGTGCGCTCCTGCACCAAAGCCTTGAGAATCTTCTCGACCGCCTGATGACAGAAATGCGCCGCATAGAACGGTCTCTGTTTATTGCGCAGGACATCGCGCGCAAAATCCAGATCGTTCTGCGCCATCTCAAGCCATGTCTTTGTCTGTGGCTTCATTGAAAGTTATAAATATCCTACCCCAGCAACTTCAACGGATATTCTGTAATAAAATCAAGGATATGTCAATGTATGAAAACGGGTTTGTCACCGACTTTTTCAGAGATTTCAATTCATAAATAATACGCCGCAGGCCCGTTGAGGCCCGCGGCATATGTCTGAATGCGCCTTGGGGGAGGCGCTATTTGTGCGATCTGGTCAAGCGCATGGCCCCGACGATCGAGAGGGCCAAGAGGACCCACCAGGCGTTGAAGTCGAGGACGACGCTGCGGAAGGAATCGTTCGCAAGCGAGGCCCCGCCGCCGCCGCAGCCGCTGGCCACGCCGCTCGCCGAGATCATTCCGCCCTCGCCGCCCATGGAATTGGCGCCGTCCTCCGTAGTGTAATCGTCGTCGCCGCCGCTGTCGGTTACGCCGGTGGGCATATCGACCGGCCCGGTCTCGACGGGTGCCATGATGACGGCAATGCCATCCATTTCCATGTAATCAGATGGAAGTTCCGTTGAACCAGTTCCCGTAAAAATCGCAGAAATATGATACTCTTGAATACCACAATCGCTCGCCGGAATGAGGGCCATCACTTCAGATGGTAAGCTATCGATAATGCATATACCATCAGCGCCAATCACACATTTTGTCAGATATTTCTTTATTTGCTTGTTAAGATCAGATTCATAAATAGTTGCAATCCCATCTGTCTGAGGAGCATTAAAATATATCTCACGCTTAATTACATTGCCGCTTGCATCCCGTTCGCACCGCAAAGCATATTCCTTTCCCTCCTCCTCATATAAGACAGTTTCTAATGGTATCAAATCCTCATTCGCGCCGGGCTCTATGAGAATCGCATCGTTGGCAGCGCCTTCGGAGGCCAGCGGCGGCTTGTTGTCGTAGATCAAATTGTACCCAAACTTGTTTCCCTTTCCGCTCACGACGTGCAGGCCGAGGACGTTGTCGTGGATCGAGTTCTTGTCGGTGGAGACCTGCTCGTGACTCGTCGCGCCGACGAGGACGTCGTTTGCGGCTATGCTCACGCCCTCGCCGCAGCCGGAGATCTCGCTCGACTGCACCATGGCGCCGTTTGATTTGACCTCGACGCATACGCCCGACTTGGACGCATCGCCTGCGATCTTGGAGGACTTGATTTCGGTCTTTCCGGCGCCGCCGAGGACAACGCCGTTTTTGACGTCCTTGAGCGCGATGTCTTTGAGGATGATCTTCCCGGTGCCTTTGTTGTCGGTGACGAGGATGGGAATATTTACAGGGTTGTCAGAGTCATTTCTAATATTCAATCCAACTATGTATACATCCTTTGATTCGCCGGCATTTGTTACTATTAAGAATTCTGAAGTGAAGAAAGTAGTGTTCACCACCACTTCATTGTTTTCAAAACAAAGCTCATAATGATCGCCCACGGCATATGAACTATAATTGGATAATGCCGTCCTTATCGTGGAGATTTTAATGGGTATAGAACCGCCTAACGAAATTGTACTACTACAAGTCTGCGCGGAACTCGTAAGCGGAATCGAAAGTATGACTGCAACAACTGCTATAACGATCGCCCGTTTCATAATTCCCCCTCGGCTTATTCAACCATCATCTTAATAGAGCAAGGTCCATGCCAGATATTAGCACAGTGCTAACCGTATATAAATCAATATGTTGCATAAGCCGTAAGGGTTAATTTTCACCCACGCGGGAGGGGGCGATTATCTTTTTGGGAGAATCTACAAGCCAAACACTTCTCAATGGTCAATCCTCGCACGAAACGATGGTCACCATATCGACCAGGATCGGCACGGGATCGCCGGGGTGCTGCGCTTGGTAGAAGTTCATGAGCTGCTGAGCGTAGGCATAGGATATGCCGCCGGAATAGCTGCGGCCGGGCAAGGAATGCTCGCAGGGATCGTAACCGAGAGAGACGTGACGTGCACCGTCCGTGTCGAGCAAAGAGTCGTACTCGTCGCTGGAATATGCGATCTTCCATTGGTCGGGGCACATGACGGCGCGGTCGTCTTTATTATCTCCATCAAACCTACCCACAACAGGATGACATTCTGGACCACCGTAGATATTGGTTGGTGCCAATGTAAATAGCGAATTGTAATAACCATCATCCGTAACTAACCAGTCACCATTTTTTACGCTTAAATTTGGATATTCACCACCCTCATAATCAGCAACTAAGGATACATGGTCGCTTCCCCCAAATATATATGGAGCACCTAACATTTCCATCCAATCCTGATCAGGGAGATAATCCACGCCATCATGCGGGATGATATACATCCTCCCTTCGTCCGGATGTGTATCAGGCACTTTGATGCTGAAATACTGCGTGCCATTCAACTCGAAATCCCCAGGAGACAGCAAATACGCCCAACCCGGCGCCTGGGCAAGCATCGTGTCCGTGAGGAGCTGCGAGCTCCACTCAAAGCTGCCAAGCCCGGCCTCCGTGCCATCGCCATAATCCACCCTCACAAAACCGTCCGAACACGCTATGCCGATATCCAGATAGGCATCGTTGTTGTACTGCGCGATAAACGGCCTGCTGTAATCCGCATCCGCGGGATCAATGGTCATCTGGTCGTGCCATTGCGAGCTGTAATCGATCACCCAGTCCCAGCCGTGCCACACGTTGTTGCGGGTGAGGTCGGTGTCGGTGAGGGATACGTAGAAGACTCCTGCGCATTTATCATACGCCACAAAGTCCGCCCTGCCGTCGGAGTTCATGTCCTCGACATAGGGCCATACGCCGCAGTCGCCATCTATAGCAGTGTACGCGACATCCACGTCCCATGCGCCGAAGCCGTCGGCCGCACTGCCCGTACCGGACAGATCTATCTTCCAGTTGCCGTTTGAAAACTGCACCAGGTCGGCGCGGCCGTCGCCGTCAAAGTCATAGTGCTCACCGATGTAATTCCCCTCCGGCCACAACTCCACCTCGGGGCAACTGGGGTCGTTGACACCGATGATCATATGATGCTCGATATCCGCCGCGCCACAGACAAGCCCCACGCCCATCGCACGAAGCGCCAGGTACTGCGTCTCCGTGAGCTGCTCGTCCGCGACAAGCTCCGGATACGACGCAAACACGTCCGCCACGAACGTATCCACGATGTTCATCGCCTCGTCGATCCTCGGCTGCATGCCTATGTTGCCGCCGCTGCCCGACTGCGCAACGCCCGAATCCGCCAGTATCTCGCGCATCTTGAGCGGCATGATAAAGCGCGTGGCGACATTCACGAGCTCCTGTTTCGCATAGCTCTGCACGAGAACCGCCGAGCCCGCGATCATCGCCGCGGCGGCGCTCGTCCCGCCGAACATGTCCGTGTAGTAGGCGTTCGTCTCGGTGTTCGGGGGTACGGGAGAAGTCGTGCCGCTCCACACGTAGGGATTGCCCGTGTAGGGATAGCCCGCCGTGGCCACGCCGTTGCCCCAGGCGAAGACGTCCACGCGGCTGCCCCAATTGGAATACGGATGCAGGACCTTGCCGGCACCCTGGCTGGCGCCGCCGACGATGGAACCAACATCCTGTATTGATAAGTTGATCCAAGGAGAAGGATTATAAGTGGCGGAATCGTCTAAATCCACATACCCGTTACCGGCACCTTCTATCACAGTAATACCTGCAGCTATGGCATACTCGACCGCCGCGTAATTAGAGGGTGAAGTGGTAGTAGGTATACATCCGTGGGGATCTGCATCACACGACACCATCTCATCACCAATGGCACCCCGCATTTGAACTTCTATCATCATGATGTCGCCTGGATACATTTCGCCATCCGTATCATCACCGTCAAGATAGTTCATAATTGCATCATCGACCACTGCTGTGGAGTAAATGCCATTCAGATGAAAATCGGCATCCGGCGCAAATCCGTCCGTGCCGTGACCGTTGTGCAGCGATCCCAATATCCCGGCCACAGACGTCCCGTGCGCTATCGCCTCATGGCATTCCGGATCTGTCGAAGTAATTGGACAAGGAGCTGTCGACTCATGAATATTTAAATCCTCATGCTGATGATTCCACCCACCTTCAACATCTATGACCCTAACGCCCGCGCCCGTTATCCCCGCGCTCCATGCAGCTTGGGGATTCAGGCCGCCATGCGTGGCTTCGGGATACAGATACCCCTGGTGCACGGTCAAATCCGGCACGTCGATTATCCCGGTCGGAGAGGTCTTCTGCGCGGGATACAACAGCCTCACGCCGTCCTTGTCCTTGAGCTCCCGATACACCAGCACCGCGTCCGCGGTATCTGGCGCGTCGATCTTAAAAATTGAGTTGAAATCGGCCAATTGCCCGCCCGACACACGCTCCAGTTTCGCCTTGAGCGCGTCCAGACGATCCGCATCCACGTTTACGCTCTGCCTCAAACTCACCGTGGAATACGAATTTATCAGCCCCTCTATCGATATCAACGGATCGGGCTGACCCTTGGTGCTGAAGAGCTCCTTCGTGCTGCTCAGGCGCGCGCCCAAGCCTTCCTCCAGGTGAAGGACCAGGTACCCTGCATAGTTTTCGGAGAGAATGACCTGCTCGGCTGAGTCCTGCGGCGCCCTCGCGTCGTAGCCGACGCCGGGTATGTAATCCGTGCCGCCGCAGGAGGAAACAAGAAGAACGAGAGCGAGGAGGGAATGTAATCTCTGTGGGGTTCGCATCGACATCCTTAAATCCCCCTGATTCTCAATAAGTTCGCCTCATATCTACCACCGTGACGCAGCGCATACAAGCCCATTCTTGACAGTCCTTATATCTCATTTTCGGCAAGGATCACAAAAGGTTGCGCGGTTTTTGAAGGGGCCTGAAACTGGCACGGGATATGCTTAAAAGGGCAAAAGGAGAGGGTACTCAGTGGCCGGGGGTTTCAAGTGCGGTTATGCGTGTTTCGTGATCATCGATATGCACGTGGATCGAATCGATCTTGTCGGCCAGGCCGGCCGCTGTGTCCTTGATTTCGGTTCGGAGACGGGTCTCCATGTCATTCATCTCACCCCTGACATCTGCAATATCCGACTTCAACTCTTCCTTCGTGGACTTCAGCGCCTGCTGGGTAAAGCGGAGTTCTTCCTCAACCTTGCCGATTCGCTTACCCAAAACAACTTCGGTACCCTTGGCGCTGGATTTTATCAGTTCCTTGATATCCTCGAATAAGGGAATAAACTTCTCCCTCGTCATCACCTCACCCGTCCGATTTATAACAGGATGCGTCTTGTCATTGCTCATGATCAACCTCGCAGGGGATTTGTTGCTAGCAGGGCGTGCGTCCACACGCAAGCGGTTTTTGGGGCGAGGCATCAGGAGACTTCAAACTTGATTCCTACAGCGGCACGGTGAAGGTGCCGATCTTTATGGACGGACGTGCGACCCTGCCGGTTATGCTGAGGGAATCAGCCTGTTAAGCACAATGCTAATATTTCGGGACGCGTGGTAAGTTCCTTTCCCCGAATCGGGGTATCGAATCACCAAAAGCGCATGAGACCATACAGACGCACTGGACGACATTCTTAAATAACACGTAATATCAGTGCGTTACACGCCTGCCATATCCCCAGAAACGGCACGGAAATTGCTTCAATATATTATAAATCGAGCGCAAGTCAGATCTACCCACTAAGAAGAGGGGAAACAGCATGAGCAAACTCAAGAGCCGCCCAAACGACGAGTTGAACCGGTGGAAGAAATTCGTCGACCAGTTCGCCCACGACATGGCAAGCCCGCTCTCCTTCCTGGAGCAATACGTATTGCACGTATCCAGAGGGGGAAAGGATATCGACGAGGACGGCGTGGATCTGCACAAAGTGGCGCAGCGCTCCATCGGAAAGCTCCGAGACATGCTCGACAACATCAGAAACCGTTCCAAGCTCGACGCAACGGCGTTCTATATATCCGATCTCGCGGAAATGATCGGGGGAGTCTTGTCCGAGATCAGGGAAACAGCGACAAATCGCGGTATAGACATTTCGTACGTAGGACCGGACCATCTGCTTGGAAAATTCGACCGATCCAAGCTGGAGCGTGTATTGACCAACCTCTGCAGGAATGCGATCGAAGCCATGCCGCCCGCCGGGGGATTGATCACGACATCGTTGTCGAACAATGACGACTCAGTGTGGATTGAAATTTACGACAATGGGGCCGGGATATCGCCACAATCGATAGACCGAATCTTTGAACGAGGCTATACGTACGGGAAGACAAACGGCACGGGACTCGGGTTGAGCTTCTGCAAAAGCGTCGTCGAAGCGCACGGGGGTTCGCTCAAAGTATTCAGCGAAAAAGGCCACGGCACAGTCTTCTCGCTTGAATTTCCTGTCCTCGCCGCTCTCAAGGCACGGCATCAACCCCCCGGACAAGAAAATACCGACATAGAAGCGACCCTGCTATACGATAACCCTTTATGCCACGAAGAGTTGCTGAAAATTTTCAGCGACACCCACAATGAAGACGCCATAAGTATCGCCGACAGCGACTTCCGCTCTTCGAGACAAACAGGGCACGACAATACGCTCGACCCTGTATAGTATCGCCTCTAGGGCCTTGCTTTTAAGGCGGCTTTCTATTATAAAAAACGACGATTTTGTGCGCACCATAGGGGAGGTCGGCATTCGATGCTCAAGAGCCAGAAACCGCACATAGGGATATTCGGGCGCCGCAACATCGGCAAGAGCTCGCTCATCAACGCCCTCACGGGCCAGGAGATCGCCATCGTGTCGCCTCATGCGGGGACCACCACGGATCCGGTCACCAAGACGATGGAGATCATAGGCATAGGCCCGGTCATACTCACGGACACCGCAGGAATCGACGACGAGGGGGAGCTCGGCAAAAAACGCGTCGCCCGCACGATAAAGGCGATCGACACAATCGACCTGGCCATGATCGCGATATCGCACAACTCGTTCGGAGAACACGAGCGCTCGGTCATGGCCAGGCTCGCGCAAAAAAACATCCCCTGCTTCATAGTGCACAACAAGTCGGACATCGAAGGGCTCGATCCTGCGAGGAAGAGGGAAATCGAGGCCGAGGCAGGGACGGACGTGATCGCGTTCAGCTCGATAAGGCCCGACAACTTCGAACAGGTCGTGGCGCTGATGAAGAAACACCTCCCCCCCACCTCTTACCAGAGATCTTCCATCTTGAGCGACATGGTGAGACAAGGCGACGTGGTGGTGCTCGTCACCCCCGTGGACATCGAGACGCCGGAGGGCAGGATCATACTGCCCCAAGTCCAGACAATCAGGGAGCTGCTCGACAACAACTGCATATCGGTGGTGTTAAAGGAGCCCGAGCTCTCCGGCTTCATCGGATCATGCGGCATGAAACCAAGGCTCGTGGTCACGGACAGCCAGGCCTTCGCAAAGGTCGACGCCCTCGTGCCCCCTGACATCCCCCTCACCAGCTTCAGCATTCTCTACACGAGGATGAAAGGCGATCTCGAAAAGGCCATCGAAGGGACGGGCGCCATCTCAAAACTAGATGACGGGGATAGAGTGATGATCCTCGAGTCCTGCACCCATCACGTGGCCGGAGACGACATCGGCCGCGTGAAACTCCCGCGCTGGCTCTCCGACTTCACGGGAAAACAGCTCTCCTTCGACGTGGTGGCAGGGCTGGATGAACCGCCCAGGCCGATCGAGGAGTACAGCCTCGTAGTCCAGTGCGGCGGCTGCATGCTCACGCGCAAGCAAGTGCTGCTCCGGCTCGCACCCGCCATCGAAGCCAAGGTGCCGGTGACCAATTACGGGCTCGCGATCGCATGGTGTCTGGGCGTCTTCGACCGGGCCATCGCACCCTTCGCCGCCCACCATCGGCGCTCTTAAGCTTGCATCGATCCCTCTAAACAATTATTATAGCACCCTATGGGCGACCTCAAGCTGGTTGCAAAATACCATCGGCTCCTCATCCCCTTTCTGGGCGTATTCCTTATATCGATCTCATTCGACATCTTCGCGACCCTCCTGGGGCTGATCGCGCCGCTCTTCACAAGAGTCCTCTTCGACTACGCATACCCGCTCAGGGACCTGGCGCTCCTGAACAAGACCGTGCTCACCATAGTGGGGCTGTACTTCGCGCTCTTCTTCATAGGCGTCATCTCGGACTATCTGCAGACCTACGCGAGCCAGGAGATAACCGCCAAACTCACCGAGCGCGTCTTCAGGGCCATCCAGTGCCTGCCGATCAAATTCCATCAGGAGAAGAAATCAGGCGACCTCCTCATAAGGATCACCGACGACGTCGACATGCTCGTCTCGATGATCTTCAACACCCTGCCCACCGTATTGATCGACGGCGGAAGGTTCATCATAATCCTCTCGATAGCGCTCTCCATAAACCCCAAGCTCACGCTGCTGGCGCTCCTCTCGGTCCCTCTATACATAGTCGAAGCCAAGTTCTACTCCGAGAAGAGGGCCAGGATCAGGCAGGAATCGATCGACGCCAGCTCCGACATATTCACGAGGACCAACGAGAAGCTCGCCAACATCAAGACGATCAAGGCGTTCGGCCAGGAGGACAACGAGACCCTATCCTTCGCACGCCTGATCAGGAGACAGTTCAGGATAGCGATCAAGGGGAGGCTCCTCGAGATCATCCAGACATTCACCAACTCGATCACCCTCCAGATGTGGGGGATATTCCTCACCTGGTATCTGGGGTATCAGGTCGTGCAGGGCAACCTAACCATCGGCGAGATCGTGGCGCTCATGATGTACATCGACCAGCTCGAGGGCCCGGTCCACTCCTTCATAGGACTGTTCAGCAGCTGGAAGACCAACGCGGTCTCGGTGCGAAGGATCGACGAGGTCCTCATCAGCCCTTCGGAGGATGAGCTCCACGGAGAGACGGGCGCCATCAAGGTCGACGACGGAGAAGTGGAGACGTCGCATCTGTCGTTCGAGTACGCGCCGAGCCAGCAGGTGCTCCACGACATCGAGGTCAATTTCAAACCCAACTCCGTCACCGCGCTCGTGGGGGGATCCGGGAGCGGAAAGACGACGCTCGTGAACCTCCTGCTTCGGTTCTTCGATCCGACGAAGGGCATGATCCTGATCGACAACCAGAACATCTCCGAGGTGAGGATACACGAGCTCAGAGAGCACATAGGGATCGTGGAGCAGGACGCCGCGCTCTTCGACGGCACTGTGATGGACAACATCCTCTACGGCAACCAGACCAAGGAGCGAGGCGACGCCATGAATGCCGCGCAGCTCGCGGGGGCGCACGACTTCATCATGAGGCTCCCCGGCGGCTACGATGCGCCCGTGGGAACGGCTGGCGAGCTCCTGTCGGGCGGCCAACGCCAGCGCATCGCCATAGCGCGCACGCTCCTTCGGAACCCGCAGGTGATCATCTTCGACGAGGCGACCTCCTCCCTCGACGCGGAGAGCGAATTCAGGATACAGGAGACGATCGCAAAGCTCAGGTCCACCAAGACCGTCCTGGTCATAGCGCACCGGCTCTCGACCATAAAATCGGCCGACACGATAATGGTTCTCGACAACGGAAAATTCGTTGAACAGGGGACTTTCGAGGAGCTGTTTGACAAAAAGGGCGCGTTCTATCGCTTTTACTGGCGGCAGTTCGGAGGCCTCTCGGCGTTCAGACAGCAGCTGGGCCTCGAGTTCGAGCGCGCATCCAGATACGGTTCGCGTTTCTGCCTGGCCGTGCTGCGCGTGATGAGCTACGGCAAGATCACCGAGGAAGAAGGCACGCAGGCCGCCGACGGCTTCGTGGAAGAAGTGGACCTGATACTCAAGCGCAGCATCCGCATGGGCGACAACTGCGCCGTCCTCGACGGCGACACCATCCTCCTGCTGCTGCCGGAGATCGAAGCCGCGCAGCTTACGGCGTTCTTCAACCGCATGAGCAAGGTCCTGCCGAGGCCCGCGGGAGAAGATCTGAGTTTCCCCCTGTCGGCGGACGACCTCCTGTTCGTGGGGGCCACGATCACGAAGAATGCATTCAAGACGCCTGAAGAGCTTTTGGCCTCGATCAAAGGCGTATCCGATTCATTGCCGCCCGGCAGCAAGTCTCGGGTGATGGCGGGCGAGGAGCTCGCGACCGGCAAGGCCTGAGGTGCGAACATGGGATTCATAGAAAATCTGTTGGACAGCTTTTCCTCCAAGGACCTGAAGTCTCGCATCCGATGGGCGATCGCCTTCGGCGTCCTCTTCTGCATCATAGCGGCCGCGGGCATGTACTGGGTCCTCATCCCGCCGCAACGCATCGCGATACAGGGCACGGGCAGATGGGAAACCGCCGACCCCCCTGTGCTCTCCGTGTCCATCGATTCCGGCGACCTGAAGAAGCTGGCGAATTTTACCGAGATCGAAGTGGAGGCGCTGAACCCTCCGAAGGGACTGGTGGAGGCCACATGTCAGCTCCTCTCGATAGAGCCCACCCCGCCTGCGGTGAGGCTCGGCGCGAGCAGCCTGTACGAACCGCTCCGCGGCCTCGACAAGATCGAGGTTAACCTCGTGCTCATGGATGTGCCGCTGTGGAAGATGCTCTGGGGAGGCCGTTAGCCGTATCTCTTGCAGACCTTTGAGAACGCAGACACGGTCTTGTCCAGGTGCTCTCTAGTATGGACTGCCGAGACCTGGCAGCGGATGCGGGCAGCGCCCTTCGGCACCACCGGATAAGAGAATCCCTTCACATAGACGCCCTCGGCGAGCATGTCGCGCGCCACGTCCGCGGCGAGCTTGGCGTCGCCGAACATGATCGGCGTGATGGGGTGCGTGCCCTCGAGGATCTTGAGCCCCGCTTCCTTGAGCGACTTCCGGAAATACCGGGTATTATCCTCGAGCCTGTCGCGCAGCTCCGTGGACTTCCCGACCAGTTTGAGGACCGCGAGCGTGGCTGAACAGATCATCGGCGGCAGCGCGTTGGAGAAGAGATAGGGCCTGGACCGTTGCCTCAGGAGCTCGATCAGCTCGCGCCGGCCGGTGGTGAATCCACCCGCCGCTCCGCCCATCGCCTTGCCCATGGTGCTGGTTATCATGTCCACCCTCTTCATCACGCCGCAGTGCTCGGGCGTGCCGCGGCCGGTCCTGCCTATGAAGCCGGTGGCGTGGCTGTCGTCGACCATCACCAGCGCCTTGTATTTTTCAGCGACGTCGCAGATCCCGTCGAGCCTCGCGATATAACCGTCCATGGAGAAGACACCGTCGGTGGCGATGAGTTTCAGCCTCGCACCCGCGGCATCGGCCTCCTTGAGTTTCGCTTCGAGGTCGGCCATGTCGGAGTTGTTATAGCGGAAGCGCTTGGCCTTGCAGAGCCTGACCCCGTCGATGATCGAGGCGTGGTTCAGCTGGTCCGATATGATCGCGTCCTGTTCGGTGAGCATGGTCTCGAACAGCCCCTCGTTCGCCTCGTAGCACGACGAGTAGAGGATCGTGTCCTCCTTGCCGAAGAAGCCGGACAGCTCGCGTTCCAGCTCCCTGTGCACGTCGAACGTGCCGCAGATGAAACGGACCGAGGCGGTGCCGAACCCGTATCTCTCCATGGATTTCCGCGCCGCCTCTACCACCTCCGGATGGTCGGCGAGGCCCAGGTAGTTGTTGGCGCAGAAGTTGATCACCTTCTTGCCGCCCGACACCGTGATCTCGGCGCCCTGCGGCGAGAGTATGGCCCATTCCTCTTTCCAGAGTCCCTGGTCCTTTATCTCCTTGAGCTGCGCATCGAGTACGGGCTTGAGCGAATCGAACATTGGAACCTCCGTGAGGAGTTACGGTTTCAGAACGATTTTGCCGGCCTTTATCTCCTTCGCATTCAGCATCTCCATGGCCTTGTCGATCTTCTCCAGCTTGAACTCGTGCGTGATCACGTGCCCTATCTCCACCCTGCCGGAGTTGAGGAGGTTCGCGACCTCGTACCACGTGCCGAACATCCTGCGGCCGTTGATCGCGATGAGCCTCACCCCCTTGAATATCAGCTCTTCCGCGAAGTCCATCTGCAGCGGCCTGGATGGGATGCCGAAGGCGGTGAAGGTGCCGCCGCGCTTGAGCGAAGCCAGACCGTCGTGGATCGCGCTCTCGGCGCCGCTGACCTCCAGCACCACGTCCACGCCCTCGCCCCGGGTGATGTCCATTATCGCTTCGCGCGGGGATTGCTTCGTCACGTCGATCAGGTGGTCGGGGGAATATTTCTTGATGAGGCCCATCCTGAAGGGCTGCATCCCGCACGCGATGAGCTTCGTCGCGCCGTATGCCATGGCGATGCCCGCCGCGAAGATGCCGATCGGCCCGTCGCCGAAGATCGCCACGCTCTTACCCGCCACCCTGCTCTCGCTCACCGTGTAGGTGGCGTTGCCGAACGGCTCCTGCACCGACGCGATCTCCCAGGGGAGCGACTTGTCGTTCTTGATGCAGCAGATCTCAGGCACAGCCACGTACTCGGCGAAACAGCCGTCGCGGTCCACGCCCAGTATCTCGAGGTCGCGGCATATGTGCATCTGTCCAGTGCGGCACTGGAAACAGCCGCCGCACGGTATGTGGGTCTCGGCGGAGACGTGGTCCCCAACCGCCAGGTGCTCAACCTGGGAGCCCACCTCCACGACCTCGCCCGAGAATTCGTGGCCAAAGATCATCGGCGGTTTGATGCGCTTTGCGGACCAGGGGTCCCAGTTGTAGATATGTATGTCAGTGCCGCAGATCGAGGTCGCCTTCACGCGCACGAGGACCTGGTGCGAGGTGGGTCTCGGGATAGGCGCATCGACTATCTCCGCGCCCGGCGCCGCTTTGAGCTTCTGTATCGATTTCATCGTCTTGGCCATTGAAATCTCCAGTGATTTCGAGGTGTCGCACAGCTCTTGCCGGAAGATAGCCGGGGTGCTCGCGGGATGTCAACCCTTGGGCGAGCCCAGGGTAAATTCATTAGGGGCTTGCCTTGGGAATCGTTTTCATTAAGTTGGGGACATGCAGAAAGCGTTGATCGTGAGCCCAGACCCCCAGACCGCCAGGATGCTCACCCTGGCCCTGGAGCTCGAAGGATGGGAGACGAGGCAGTCGGCCGAAACCTCGGTATCCATGTCACGCGGAATGGATGCGATCATCCTGGACCTGGTCGAGGGCGAGCACGAGGTCAAGGCCGCGGCAAAGGGCCTGGACGCCGTGGTCAAGGCCGGCGCAAAGGCGGTCGTGATACTCCCCAGGGGCTATGACAGGGAGAAGGCCGCAAAACAACTCTCGAAGGCGGCCCTCATCATAGCCCGCCCCTTTCACCTCACAAACCTCGTGAAACAGGCGACCGAACTCTTCGAGTAAAAAAAGGCCTGGCATCGCACCAGGCCTCCCCGAATCTTGAATCTTGAATCACGGTATAAATTTTCCCCTCGGCGTGTAATGGGTATGCAGGAGTTTGTGCGCCGTGTGCCCGTTGGGCCCGTCGGTCAAAAACTCCTTGTATATGCTCGTGATGGCCGGGTTCTCATAGGACTTCCTCACGCTGTAGGCGCGGTCCTCCGAATATATGGCGCGCGCCCTGGCCTTGCGGATCTCCTCGTTCGTGGGTATGGGCTGCCCGCCGCCGCCAAGGCATCCGCCCGGGCAGGCCATGAACTCGATGAAGTGGCACTCGCTGAACTTGCCGCCGGCCTTTATGTCCTCCAGCACCTTGCGAGCATAGGCAGTGCCATGCGCCACGCCGACCTTCAAGGTCACGCCCTTTAAGAAATCCCAGCTCGGGAAGAACTGCTTCAGCAGACCCGGCACCGGGCCCACGGCCTTCACCGGGATCTCTACGTAGCGCGTGCCCTCGAAGCCGCGGACTGGAACGATCTCCGCATGGTCGAAGAGATTCTCCACCTTGATGCCGGTGACCAGCTCGATCACGGTCCTGAGCGCCGACTCCATGACGCCTCCGGTAGCGCCGAAGATGACGCCGGAGCCGGTAGCGGTCCCGAACGGAGCATCGAACTCGGACTTCTCCATCTTGCCCAGCTCTATGCCCGCCTCGCTTATCATCTTGCCCAGCTCGCGCGTTGTGAGGCCATAGTCCACGTCCTTGAACCCGGAGTCGCGCATCTCGGGCCTGTTGCACTCGAACTTCTTGGCAGAGCACGGCATGAGGGCCACGCTGACTATGTCGGCCGGATCGATATTGTTCTTCTCTGCGTAGTAGGTCTTGATCAGCGCCCCGAACATCTGCTGCGGGCTCTTGCAGCTAGACAGGTGCGGTATCATCTCGGGATAGAAGTGTTCGAGGTATTTGACCCACCCGGGCGAGCAGCTCGTGAAGAGCGGGAGCGCGACCGAGCTGTCCTTCTCCACGATGGCCTTGTAGAGACGTCTGAGGAGCTCCGTCCCCTCTTCGATGATCGTGAGGTCGGCGGTGAAGTTGGTGTCGAAGACCCTGTCGAAGCCGCAGAGTCTGAGCGCCGTGTTGAGCTCGAAGGTCATGGCGGTTCCCGGAGGGAAACCGAAGCATTCGGCGATGGCGGCGCGGGGCGACGGCGCGGTCTGCATGATCACGTGCTTCTTGGGATCGTCGATCGCGGCCCAGACCTCGTCGGTCGGGTCGTTGGCGCGCAGCGCGCCGGTCGGACATCGGTTGATGCACTGGCCGCAGTTGATGCAGATCACGTCGGCCAAAGGCTTGTCCATGAAGGTCTCGATCTTGGTATTGTCGCTGCGGCCCGCGGCCTCGTAGACGCCGACCTCCTGGAAGTCGATGCAGGTGCGCACGCAGCGGCGGCAGAGCACGCACTTGTTCATGTCGCGATAGACCGAGTGGCTCGACTGGTCCTGCTCATAGCGCGGGTTTTCCGGGTGTCCGAAGCGGAAGAAGTCGACGCCGTACTCCTTGGCCAGCGCCTGCAGCTCGCAGTTGTTGTTACGCGAGCAGGCGTAGCACTCGCCGTAGTGCTTGGAGAGCAGGAGGTCGATTATGTGACGCCGCGCCTGGCGTACCTTCGGGGTATGGGTGCGGATCACCAGCGGCTGCGTTATCGGGTAGGCGCAGGAGGCCTGCAGGGTGCGCTGGCCTTCGACCTCGACCACGCACACGCGGCAGACGCCCGCGACGCACAGATCGTCGTGATAGCAGAGAGTGGGGATGCGAAGGCCCAGCTGCTTCGCGGCCTCGAGTATCGTGGTGCCGACCGGGACCCTGGTCTCCTTGCCGTCGATGACGACCTTTACCGTCGAGCCGATCCCCTCGTCGCCTGCGGTCGTCTCTATCCTCTGCCCGCGTTGGCTGACCGGCGACCGCGAAACATCATCTCCGAAACGCTTCTTATTCATCGTCTCACCCTCCCGAATATCTCGTCCTGGAAATTGTCTATGATGGAAAGGAACACGTTCGGGCTCGACTGCCCGAGGCCGCACTTCGAAGCGAGCTGCATTGTCTGCGAGAGCTTTCGAAGTTCCGTGAGATAATGCATGGAGCAACGGCCCTCTTCGAGCATCTTCACGCCCTCGAGCAACTTCGCGTTCCCCTCGCGACAGGGGGTGCACTGACCGCAGGACTCATCCACGAAGAAATCGAGGAAGTTCTCGGCCACGCCCAGCATGTCGCGGTCCTTGCCGAAGACGATCACCGAGCCGCCGGTCGAGATGTCCTCGTACGCGATGGTGCGCGAGAACTCGCCCTCGCGCACGCACCGGCCGGAGGCCCCGCCGATGACCACGGCCTTGGCATCTTCTCCGCCCACTTCCTTGAGGAGTTCGGAGACCTTGATGCCCATCGGGAACTCGTAGACGCCCGGGTCTTTGCAATCGCCGGATATGGAGAAGAGCTTGAGGCCGGTCGATTTCTCGGTGCCGATCTTCTTGAACCAGTCTGCGCCCTTAGCGAGCACGAGCGACGCCCACGCCAGGGTCTCGACGTTGTTGACCACGGTCGGACGCCCCATGTAACCGGTGTCCACCGGGAACGGCGGCCTGTTGCGCGGCTCGCCGCGATTCCCCTCTAGAGACTCTATGAGCGCGGTCTCCTCTCCGCATATGTAGGCGCCGGAGCCCATCCTGATCTCGATGTCGAAATCGAAATCGGCGAGGCCTGCGACAGACTTGCCGAGCAGGTTCTGGCCGCGCCGCCGATCCAGGCACTCCTCCAGCGCTGGCCGAAGGTACGAG
>Ga0265297_10003553_pt1 | contig 27816 bp, 26 predicted proteins | sample Munlanlwell13791_FD_192502 | JGI IMG/M metagenome (GOLD analysis project Ga0265297, IMG submission 192502) | Leachate microbial communities from a municipal landfill in Southern Ontario, Canada - Leachate well 137-91 | ecosystem: Engineered > Solid waste > Landfill > Unclassified | place...
CGATTGAGAATTCGGCGATGCTGATCCGCAACATCACTCTCATAAACTTCGCGCTGGCGCTGCGGCGTAAGGAAAGTTGGATCGGCTAAGACAAGGCCTCGCAGCTGCTTTGGATTTCGACTAGCAACCACAGCCGCCGTCATGCCTCCCATAGAATGTCCAAGCAGCACTGGAGCGACGAGTCCGAGTGCGTCAATAAAGCTCACTACATCAGCGGCAAGATTTTCATAACAATATCCATGATCCGTAACACTGGAATAGCCGTGTCCTCGAGCGTCCGGCATGATAACGTCGTAATCTTTCTCCAATGCCCTCGCCAAAGGAGTCCAGCAAGATCCATTCAACATTAACCCGTGCAACAGAACTACAGGTGGTTTGTCGCCACCAGTTCGAGTATAGTGCACATCAATCCCATTTGCTTTACAGTTTCCCGTTATCCAGGCAGTAATTGGCATCTCAATCCCCATATTTTCGATAAAACCAAGATTTCACAATCTGCGTCAATACTACATAACAAAATACTATAACGGCTAGACAGCACCAATAAAGAGCTGGAAGCGCCACAAAACCAAAGGCACTGGCGAACGGCGAAATTGTTAACCATGCGGCAACACCTACGATCAGCAAAGAACTAACAATCAAAGGCCAATTTGCCCAACTTTGAAGAAATGGAATTTTATTTGTACGAATTACATGAATAATTAGGGTTTGGGTAAAAATCGATTCTACAAACCAACCAGTTTGAAACAAAGCTGGATTATGCCAACAATTAAACACATATAGCATCAGAAAAAACGTTACATAATCAAAAATTGAGCTAATCGGTCCTATAAATAAAATAAATTTGGTTATTTTTTCAATTGTCCACGTACGGGGCTTTAGCAGCCAATTATGATCTACTTTATCCGTTGGTATTGTAGTTTGTGAAAAATCATAAAGTAAATTATTAACTAAAACCTGGATTGGCAGCATTGGTAAAAATGGTAAAAATGCACTTGCCCCGATAACACTAAACATATTGCCAAAATTAGAGCTGGCAGCCATTTTAATATACTTAATAATGTTACCAAAGATACGCCGGCCTTCAATAACACCCTGCCCTAACACCAACAAACTATTTTTAAGCAAAATAATATCTGACGATTCTTTTGCAATATCTACAGCGCTATCCACAGAAATTCCAACATCAGCAGCTTTCAAGGCTGGAGCGTCATTAATACCATCCCCCAAGAAACCCACAACATTGCCAGCGCTTTGCAGAGCCCGAATAATCCTTTCTTTGTGCATAGGAAGCAGCTTTGCAAACACGCTGGTATTCGCAGCTGCTAAGGCCAAATCGGCATCTAACATTGCTTCTATTTTTGGACCAAGTAACACATTTTCAACTCTAATTCCAACCTCTTTGCAAATATAGGCTGTAATCACCTCATTATCACCAGTTAGAATTTTTACCTTAACATTTAGATTAGCTAGGCGTTTTAATGCCTCGGCTGCAGTTTCTTTGGGTGGATCGAAAAAAGACAAAAAGCCTAGTAACACTAATTGCGATTCGTCTTTGATTGAATAAACAGCCTCGCTAGCCGCCTCAAGAATTTGCTTATAGGCTAAAGCAATTACACGAAAACCATCCGCATTCATACTAGTAGCAACTTCGCGGCATTTTTTAATCTGTTCTGAAGACATGTTAATAATTTCGCCGTTTAATTCTATTCTATCGCATTGGCTGATAACTTCATCAAAAGCTCCCTTACAAATTAATGTGTGCGTTTTTTCTTTGTTCTTTACTACGACCGACATGCGCCGACGGATAAAATCAAACGGAATTTCATCTATTTTTTGGTACTGCTCCTTCATTTTTAAACGTTCTTCTAAATCTTCGTGATCCAGAATTGCCTCATCCAGCAGGTTTTTTAATCCAGTGTGGTGATAACTGTTCAGATAACCAAAATTCAGTACTTTTTCACTCGGAGCACCCAAAACATCTACATGCCTTTCCAAAACAATTCTTCCCTCAGTTAGTGTTCCAGTTTTATCTGTACACAAAATATTCATTGCACCAAAGTTTTGAATGGAATTTAGTCGTTTGACGATGGTCTTTTTACGCGCCATCATCAGTGCTCCCTTGGAAAGGTTTACGGTCACTATCATAGGTAGCATTTCAGGTGTTAAACCAACGGCAACAGCTAAAGCAAACATAAATGCTTCGCCCCAGTCATTTTTTGTTAAGCCATTCAGAAAAAAAACAGCTGGCACCATTACCGCTATAAATTTGATCATTAACCAAGTAAATTTATTAATACCTTTATCAAAACTAGTGAGAGGAGTCTGATTGACAACTGAATTCGCTAACGACCCAAAATGTGTGTGGCTGCCAGTGTTTATCACAATCGCAGTAGCACTACCACTTACTACGTTAGAGCCCAAAAAGCAGATATTACTCAATTCAAGGGGATTTGGGTTTTCAGTTTTTAATGTAGTGGAGTTTTTTTCGATTGGTAAAGCTTCGCCAGTTAAAGCGATTTGGTTAAGAAATAAATCTTTAGCAGTAATAAGTCGTACATCTGCAGGTACCATATCTCCAGCAGATAGCTTAATAATATCGCCAGGTACTAGCTTTTTTAAAGCAATTTCTTGCTCTTTTCCATCACGCACAACCGTTGCATTGTTTCGTACCATATCTTTTAGCTTTTCTGCAGCTTTATCAGCTCGCATTTCTTGAAAAGAGCGTAGTACAACGCCCACAACTACCATGGCCAAAATTATTATAGTTGCTCGAATATCATGGGTTAGATATGAAATTATTGCCAAAACAATGAGCAAAAGAAGTAGCGGATTTTTAAAGCCACTAAGTAATTGCCAAATCCAAGACTTGCGCCTTTCACGCGCAATTTCGTTTAATCCATATTGAGCTAGACGCGACTCAACTTCTTCTTCGTTTAGTCCATTTATATTTGACTTAACTCTTTGAATAACCTCATTGGTTTCCAAATGTGAAGTCAGCAGTAATAAATCATTTTCCATTTTTGAATTATATAACGATTTTTTACTTTTTAGGATTGGAATCGTATCTAAATTCTAAAATATCATTATTTAAACGCGCTGGGGCAATCGAAACCAGACGTTAATGTTGGTGAAGATGCCTGCGGGGTAGAATCTACAGCTAATGGAGACGGCATTTTAGGGTGATGATCTGACATTCTTGCAAAGTAGATTGCCGCTGCTAGCTTACAATTTGGAGAAGATACAAAAGTTATAGCTGGTCGAGGCGGCGCTGTAGGAGACGGGCTTAAGGGAAAAATTTGCGATTTATTACGTTTTGTCTGTGTAGATTTGTTGTAACAATAATAACCCGCCAAAACCAATAAAGATACCGCAACACCAGTGGCAGATCCAACTCCCATTGAAAGCAATGGATTACACTCATCATCTGTAACTCCTTGCGAAATACAGCCAAAGGCTTTTACAAAATATCCTGCTAAAAGACCAAGATTTCCTCCCATTAATATGGAACTAGTAAAGATACAGGAATTTTTTCCACATTCAGAATTTGGCATAATTGTGATACCTATCAGGAATTATTTAGGATAATGCTTGAAGAACTGTCTGAGGCCCTTCCTTTTCTGGCCTTGGCGATTCCGCTATCCCACTTAATGGGATACCATTAGGTGTAGCTGATGAGGAGGAGGAGGGAGGAAACAAATACGAGCTTCCAGGAGAAGAAGAAGAAGAAGGAGGAGTAGGACCTGTCTCAGGATGGACTCTTCGCTCATGCTTTTTAGAGTTAGCACAAGCGACAAATATCCATATTGCCGAGACTACTGCTACTGCACTTACCGCCCCGACCCCGGTGCCGATAGCACTATAAAACGACGAGCAACCTACAGAGCTACTTTCTGGGCAAGGAATGACATCTCCTACTACATATCCAGAAAGTCCCCCCATGCTTCCTATCAAAATTTCAAAAGCAATTCCAGGGGTTTTAAGTTCCTTACAGGAACCCCAAAAACTGGGTTTTCCTTGAGTTTTTTGTTTGAGTATTTCGTCGTGCATATAATCTCGCTCGTTTTATAAATAAGCTAATAAAATAGATAAGTATGATACTACAAAATATAAGAAAAATTCTTAAGGGGGAATGATCTTCGCTTAACTTTAAATTAAAAACAAAAAATATTTTTATAACTATTCGGATATATAAAACTTAAAAACATAACTTGTTGATTTTAAAAGAAATCGCGTAGACATGTTTTTTGGTGTATAGTACACCACATGCAAAACAAAAACATTTTTTCCTACCGTAAATTTTGGGCGGAGCGCTTTGGAACGGCGCCTGTGCTGCCGATGTCGCGTGCGGAAATGGAAAATTTAGGCTGGGATAGTTGCGATATTATTATTGTAACTGGTGATGCTTACATCGATCACCCTAGCTTCGGCATGGCTCTTATAGGGCGGCTTTTAGAAGCGCAAGGATTTCGCGTGGGAATTATCAGCCAACCAGACTGGCATAGCGCTGAAGCTTTTAAAATTTTGGGCAAACCCAATTTATTTTTCGGCGTAACGGCAGGGAATATGGATTCTATGGTAAACCATTACACTGCCGATCGTAAAATCAGATCAGATGATGCTTATACACCTAGTGGTATAGCTGGCAAGCGTCCTAACCGCGCCAGTGTTGTTTATTCGCAACGTTGCCGCGAAGCCTTTAACGATGTTCCAATAGTGTTAGGCGGAATTGAAAGCTCTCTACGTCGTATTGCACATTATGATTATTGGTCGGATACAGTAAAACACTCGATTTTGTTAGATTCCAAAGCTGATATATTGCTCTATGGCAATGCAGAACGCGCTTTAGTCGCTCTAGCCCACCGCCTAGCTAAAAAAGAAAATGTTTTTGATATTACCGATTTACGCGGCACGGCTTTTATAGTGAAAAAAATGCCCGAAAAATACACCGAAATTGATGCAACACTACTAAATAACATAATCCCCTGCCCTACAAAAAATTCTGCTTCAGAAGTGATTAAATTGCCTTCTTTTGAACAAGTTAAAACCGATCCGCTTTTGTATGCTCATGCTAGTAGAATTCTGCATTTAGAAACTAATCCCGAGAATGCAAGAGCGTTAGTGCAAGAAGATGCGGGACGTAAAGTTTGGCTAAATCCGCCACCTATTCCGCTTACAAGCGAAGAATTAGATGGTGTTTATGATCTGCCTTACAGCCGCTTGCCACACCCAAGCTATAAAGAACCTATTCCAGCTTATGAAATGATTAGATTTTCTCTACCCATAATGCGTGGCTGCTTTGGCGGCTGTTCTTTTTGTTCGATTACATTACACGAAGGCCGCATTGTGCAAAATCGTTCTGAAGCATCTATTTTGCGTGAAATTGAAAATATTCGCGATAAAACGCCAGGATTTACTGGCATTATTTCTGATTTAGGCGGACCGACGGCGAATATGTATAATTTAAAATGTCGTGAAGCCAAATGCAGCGTAGCTTGCCGCAAATTATCTTGTCTTTATCCAAATATTTGCCAAAAAATGAATACTGATCACAGCTCTTTAATTCATCTTTATCGTCAAGCACGTAAGCTTTCTGGCATTAAAAAAATCTTGATTGGATCAGGTGTACGCTATGATTTAGCTGTAAAGTCGCCTAGCTATATCGAAGAACTTACGAGCTATCATGTGGGTGGATATTTAAAAATAGCTCCGGAACACATATGCCCCGAACCTCTTTCTAAAATGCTGAAGCCTGGCATAGATACTTATCAGCGTTTTAAAGAGATGTTTGATCGTTTTTCCAAGAAAGTTGGCAAAGAACAATATTTAATTCCCTACTTTATTGCAGCGCATCCCGGAACAACTGACGGTGATATGCTGGAATTAGCATTGTGGCTAAAAGCTAATAATTATCGTCTTGATAAAGTACAAAACTTCATTCCTACGCCTTTAACTTTAGCAACAACAATGTATCACACTCGCATTAATCCTCTGGTCAAAATTAGTGCCCAAAATAATAAGGTTTACGTTCCTAAAGGCGATAAAAGCCGTCGTTTGCATAAAGCTTTCTTGCGCTATCACGATCCCAGCAATTGGCCGCTCCTACGCGAAGCCTTAAAGCGTATGGGCCGCGAAGATCTTATCGGTAATGGCAAGCGACATTTGGTTCCTAGTTGGCAGCCTAGGTAGAGAAAATAGACAACCCCAAGAGTAGAGTTATTTAAGAAAACCTTAATTGTATTAGATCCAATATCTGCTAAACTCGCTTTTCTAAAAATTAATTTAATATTCCATAAATAAAAGCCGAGATCCAATGCTGTCAAGAAGTGATATATGCAGAGTACCTACTCCGCCACCAAGTATCGAACCACCAAAAAAGCTCCCAGAATCTATGATGACAGAAGTAATGAAGATTCGAGAAGCTTTTTTATCGAAAAGTTTACAACCACCATGTTCGAATGCGATACACAAGCCAAGCTTACCCACCACTTCAATACAATCTAACTCAACAACCACTCCCACATCGGCCTCGTCATCAATATCACAAGCAATCGTACCTTTCGTATCATCCTCTGCTTGTCATAATGCTCTCCAAAATGCTTTGCAAGCACAAGGAATAATAGTCATCTGTCAATATTCAATATTGCCATATACAACAAGTAGCTCGCCCAGCATTACAACCAACACAACCATACCTGCCGATTGGATTCAAGAAAGCGAAGAAACTATAAAAAAATTGCTTGATTTAGCACGTACGGTAGAAAAATCCGAGCAAAGAACACTACAAGCTTTAAACAATTTCAAGCAATCATGTAAGCCTCTAATACGTAAAATATTTAAATTAGCTAAAGAACAACTAAAAGGTGGTTCTAGGTTGAATGCTGAACAAATGGAAACCGTTTTAACGGTTGTTTTAGAGAAAGATCCAAGTGCTGTTGGTTCATTATGTGACTTGCTTGGTTATATACAAAAGTCTTTGTATGTGACTACGACTTTTCATGTAATATCTGATGCATCGACACAAGGAGAACTACTACTTTCTGGCTATGCCTATGCCCTAGATGTCTTGTTTAAGGCGTTCATAACTCAAGAAAAAAGCAGTTCCATACCGCAAGAAGAACAAAATATAATATTAGAGCGGTTTGATTCTTTAAGCTATAAACCCAAAAATCAGTCATTTGTAGACAGAACAGAATTGCAGGATTTTCTAAACAGCCCTCTTGCATCAGATCATAAAAAAGAAATAAGCGAAATAGCTAAAGAAAGTTCCCCTCTATTGGTGGCCAAACAAGTTACAAATTTAATACGTAGAGCTAAGGCAGCAGCCTCTAAAAAAGAACAAGGACAGAAAGAAAGAGAACCCTCAGCAATACAAACACCTAAAGAGACAGTCCCTGAAGCCCAAGCGGCTGCACGAGCAGCTAAAAGACAACGCCAAAAAGAAAGGAAAAAAGATGGGGGAAAGGAAGTCTCAGAAGAAAATACCCCAACAAATCCAGCCACTTTAATTTCGTCGTCAGATCCTCAAACAAAAGAACCTGTAGTAGACACAACTCGACAAATGCTACAAGCGCAACAGTAAGTGCCCCCTCTGCGGTTACAGAGAACAGTCTCACAACCAATAAACCAACCGCATCAAAAAATACAAAAAAGAAGAAAAAACAAGGACAGTCACACCGAGCAGGTGTACCTTCTGAAGAATCATCAAAAATTTTAACAACTCCAGAACCGCATTCGGAGCCTAAGGAAATAGCTAAAAGTCCACCAGCAAGCAGTCAGCTCTCTACTTCCAGTAGCAACACTTCTCCCACAATCAGTAAAAAACCTGTGGCAAGTAGTTCAATTGCGCCGTCTATAACAACAACTCCAATCGCGAGTTCGACAAGTGCTACAAACGAAGCAAGCTTTACTCAAAAAAATGTGTATCGTGATGGTCTTGTAACCTCTTTCGGTATTCGCGGATTTTATTCAATAACGTTTCCTGCTATAAAAGAACTAATAGATGCCATTAAAGCACTCCATACTCAAGAAACAACCATTCCAAAACATAAAAGAAAGTTGGGGACTGATTTGGTTGTTGCCTTAGAAAAAGCTATAGAAGAAAAAGGCAATGCTTCTGGGAAAAGTGCTCGAATTCAAGAAGCACTTGAGCTGTTGGATAGCCATCCTGAAATCGAAGTTAATCAAGTCATCAGATGTGACGCAATTCCTCTCGATACTTTCCTCGAAAGTACAGAAGAAATTGAACTCAAGACTCTTCTCTCTTACATAGGAAAAACTCCTCTTTACATGGCGATAGAATTAGGCGATGTAAACCTGGTAAAAAAGTTACTCGACAAAGAAGCAAAGATAATCAAAGTAGGCTTTGAAATATGCAATGAAAATAGTGGGTTGGTACGACTATACGTTTGTAATGCTTATGAGCTACTTAGAACTCTGTCATACGTCCCTCCTAAAATAATAACACTCATGGAAGATCATTGTAAAAAGACCTTACCTATTCATGAAGCTATCGTGGCCTGGGATGAAACAACTTTGAAAATTGTAACAGAAGAAATGTTGAGGCGTAAGGTAAGAGTAAATCGAAAAGATGAGTTAGGATATTCTGCGAAAGATTGGGCACGTTTAATGTGTTTTCAAGATAAATATGAGTACCTGTCTTCGCTGCGGTTATACCAAACACGTGGCACTTATGTTGCAGAAGAAAGCACAACAACAGCACCAAACATACCATCTTCCTCCGGAAGCTCTAGTTCAAGTTCTGAGCCAACTGCAGACTGGCAAGAGTGCAAGAAAAACGTAGAGAAGTTGAAAGAAATATTAGCTACAGTTATAGCAGAAGAGGAAAAACATAAGGATGATGCTGATTATACCCCTGCAGAATATTGCTGCTTCGAATTAATAAGAAATATAATAAATTTTTCTCGAAAAATTGAAATACCTGAAACGCTCAACTCTGAGGAAACTGAATATTTCCTAGATGAAGCAATGCCAAATGGTTATAAGGTTATTCAAACTATAGTTAATGAGTTAGCCAAAACTTTTACACGACAAAATTTATCAGATCTTATAAAGAATTTTCGCAAAGGATATACCGAATTTAAGTTTAGGCAAGAACAACAAAATAAGACCAAAGAAGCTTGCTATTATGTAGAGCATTTAGCTAGAGCTTAACGGATTCAGAAAATTATAACGACAAGATCGGTGAAACCGTGGCTTGTATTGTTCCGAAATATGTCACCACAAAATATCTAGCTAAATTAATAAATGGCTTGGGTAAACTAGCTAAACATAAAAATATCACTCTTCCATGTAATGATATTCTGCAAATTTTAAAACCAGCATTTGATACACTTCCAGATGAAAGCGCTACCGATCAAAACATAGCTATGATAATAAATGGACTTGGAAAACTGGCAAAAGCAAAATTAATTAATTTAAGTTGTGATGAAAAAATAGCAAAACTATTGAACTTCCTAATAGGAACTCTCAAAAATCCAAATGCTCATAGTGCCAACGCACAAACTTTTGCCAGGATACTTAGAGGTCTTGCCGATTTAGCAGAAACAGAAAAACTTAATCCTAAAGAATCGCCAGAACTTGTTCTAATTTGGGAAAATACTATTCAAGTTTTATTGGAACGTTTCGCTGAATATACCAACATGACGATTAAAGCAAAATATTGCGCCATGGTTTTTACTAGTTTGGGCCTTTTTGCAGAAAAAAACTTGTTAGATTTAAATAGATTGGATCAGCCAAAATGGCACGAAAATCTCCATACTGTAGCCGAAATATACACATACATATGTACCAGCAAAGATGAAACCGCCACACCCGAAACTCATCAAAAAGCCCTCATGGGTCTAAATTTACTCTTTACTTGTAAAGCAAGTAAATTCGGTAGCAAAGAAATTACTCCATTACAAGCGCAAAGTATGTTCCGCACTCCAACATCTCAAGTTAAAGCTTCTGCAACATCTATATCCCCACAACCATCGCCAGGAAAAGTTTCACAATAAGAACACCAAAAAAACATCCCCCTTCGCTAAAGCTGCGGAGGATAAATGTCTACGTTATTTCCTTTAAAATCAATTGGTTATATTTTTAAACGCGGTTTCGCAATTTTAATTAGTTGGTGTAACTCTGCCACCATTAGGACCAGAGTGTGCTGCATGTTCGGATTTGGCCAATTCATTTTCTGCTTCTTTTCTTGTTGCTACATGCTTTCCTATCCAACAAGTAGTGGTATGTGAAGGATGGTCACATCTAGCGTGCCAAAAAGTTGGAGCAGCACTAAGTCTTAGCTTTTCTAAAAATTGCTGATCGAAGGCGAGTAATTTTCTAATGTGTGCTTGTGCAGCTTCAATTTTAGGATAACCCTGCAATTGTGGCGCCGCTTCTTCGGCAAGCATTTGGAACGTTTTTTCGCCAAGACTTCTAGGTAATACCTCCAAGCTATAATGTTTACGTTCCGGACAAATAGAAGTAACGTCCGAGATAGCTGCAAGCTCAATTACCTTACCAAATGGGTCAAAGTAAGCTGGTCCAGCAAGTTTCATATTTCTACTTTCCCAATACCCATTACTGTAAGAAAAGCCTATAATTTCACCTGCTTTCAAATCGCGCTGAGCAACTAACGGAGTTACAATTAAACTACATAGAGGACCATTTTTAGCGACCAGATGTACCGAGCAACGGTGAACATTCTCTGTGGCGACTTTGCTATCTTTAGGAAATCTGACAGTTGGATCATCTAAATCATTTTCATCTGGCAAGTGTTGCATTAGCCCTCCTAACGTAAAGATTCCCGGATCAAGATCAACTCCAAGATTTGTATTACTTTGAGCTAGTCTTTGCCCAAACCCAAGACCGTAATCCGAACCACTTTCAAATGTAATTTTACCTAGGTAATATGTTAATACAGTACCTACCCTAACAGGAGCCCTTAAAAAAAGACCGTACCCAAATTTTCCCATAGAACGAATATCGAAAAAATCTGTTGGCAGAGGATCTGGATGTTCTAATTGAGTGGCAAATACTTGGAAAACTGTTTCAGCATGACAGTATTTTTTATAAATTGGAAAATAAGCTTCATCGATAGTGAGTGAATTGCAGAACTTCTTACCTATTATCTGTTCTGCTTCACTAAGAATTGTCTTCTTTCCATCTAAGTATAAATGCGAAGGCAATGGGAAGTTCAGTATTGTTATTTCTTTACCGCTTGGTCTTGGTTGTAATTTTTTTTCTTCTACTCGAGCTAAAAATGCTTTGAACATAGCAGATAAATTAACATCTTTAGCAGCTACAATCTTTTGCATCCTCTCGAAACCACATTGTGCCTTCTGATAGTTTGGACGTATAAACAAAGCTCGGCCGTATGCTTCTAATGCTTTTTCGGGTTGCTGACCTAATTTTTCATTAGCAATCCCCAGATTGAACCACAGTTCTGGAAGTGGTTTCACCGCTATACCTTGTAAGTAAAAGCCAATTGCAGCTTGATAATTACCAGTACTAAATTGCTTATTACCCTCTTCTTTTAGTGATAACGCTTTATTGTGCTCACTTTGTGAAAACATTATTTTTACTCCTAATTACAACATATTACCGAAACATATGTTCTTTATAATAATTCAGCTCATAAAGCGAATCATGAATATCCGAAAGTGCAGAATGTTTGCTTTTTTTGGTTATCCCTTTAGCTATATGTTTAAACCAGCGCTGGGCGAGTATTTTAACGGTACTGACATCTAAATTGCGATAATGAAAATATTTTTCTAATTCTGACATATAGCGATATAAAAAGCGCCTATCTTGGCAAATAGAATTGCCACAAATTGGGGATTTTTTAGGAGGGACATATTGGCTAATAAACTCTAGAGTTAGTTGTTCAGCTTTTCTTGTGCTAATTTTACTTTTCCGCACACGTTCTATCAACCCACTTTTTCCATGATGTTCTTTATTCCACGCATCCATAAGTGACAAGACTTTCTCTGATTGATGAATAGCTATAACGGGACCTTCGGCTAAAACGGTTAAATGTTTATCGGTAATGACTGTGGCTATTTCCAAAATTCGATCTTTGTCTGGATCTAGTCCTGTCATTTCTAGATCAATCCAAATTAAATTTTGCGAACTTTTAGGAATTTTTTTTGTATTCATCACTTTTACCTTGCAGGTTTTATAACAACTAGCGTACAATTTTGAAGTTTTATAAATTAGGAGAATTTACAATGATAACAACAATTATTTTGATCGTCATTGCTTATTTAGTCGGATCGCTATCTTCAGCCGTTTTAGTGGCAAAATTTTTCAATGTCCCTGATCCACGTACACAAGGTTCGGGCAATCCAGGGGCTACCAATATGTTGCGGTTGGCAGGAAAACTACCAGCCATAATAACACTGCTTGCTGATGCCCTGAAAGGCACTCTACCAGTGTTTTTTGCCGTTTTGATAGATATGTCAGGATTTTCTTTAGGTTTAATTGCTCTTGCAGCAGTACTTGGCCATGTTTTTCCAATATTTTTCAAATTTCAAGGTGGAAAAGGAGTTGCAACATTTTTTGGTGGTTTAATTGCCATCTCTCCCTTAACCGGACTTGTTGCAATCATAGCTTGGATAGCTATAGTCTTAATAACACGCTACGCTTCTTTAGCTTCTCTTTTAGCTTCTGCTGTAGCTACTGGTTGTACACTGTTCTTTGAACCCGGTGCATTCATACCAGTTTTACTAATATTTGTCCTCATAGCTTGGCGACATTTGGAAAATATTAGATTATTGCAGCAAGGTTTGGAAAATAAAATCGAATTTTAACCGTTAGGGCACGCACAAGGCGTGCCCTTACAACTTCCACCGCGGATACACATTAATCGCATAATCTTTTTGGTAGTTTCCAATCAAAAAACGTCGATAGCCGGCATATGCAATCATTGCGCCATTGTCTGTGCAAAATTCTAAACGCGGGTAATAAACTTCCCCAGAAATATCTTTAGCAAGTTTATTCAATGCAGCGCGTAAGTTCTGGTTGGCACTAACGCCACCAGCAACTATTAATTTCTTTAATCCTGTCCATTCTAAAGCGCGTTTGCATTTAATGCGCAGCGTATCGACCACTGCGTCTTGAAAAGACAAAGCTATGTCAGCTCGTGTTTGTTCGTCGTTGCCGGCAGTATGCAACGTATTTAAAGCGTAAGTTTTAAGGCCGCTAAAGCTAAAATCTAAACCAGGACGATTTACCATAGGACGAGGAAATTTGAAGCGCTTAGAGTTGCCTTTTTTTGCTAAGAGAGCAATTTGTGGGCCGCCTGGATAGTCTAACCCCAAAATTTTAGCAACTTTGTCAAAAGCTTCCCCTGCTGCATCATCTAAACTTTCACCTAAAATTTCATATTTACCAAATTCGCTAACATTAGCTAAAAATGTATGTCCACCAGAAACTAAAAGCGCTATAAAAGGAAATTCTGGTCTTTTTTCTTCTAACAAAGGTGCTAAAAGATGAGCTTCCATATGGTGGACTGGAATAGCTGGAATTTGGCGAGCTAGAGCAAAGCTTACGGCAAAAGCTGCTCCAACTAGGAGCGCTCCAACTAGGCCGGGACCGGCTGTGTAAGCCACAGCTTTTATCTCTTCTTCTTTAAGATTAGCTTCTGCCAAAACCTCTTTTACTAAAGGCAGGATTTTACGCACGTGGTCACGCGAAGCTAATTCTGGAACAACTCCTCCATAAATAGCATGCAAATCAACTTGGCTGTATAATTTATGCGCCAAAATACCTTTTTTTGAGTTATAAATGGCAACGCCGGTTTCATCACAAGATGTTTCAATGCCTAAAATATTCATGTTATGTTATCATATGACAAATTTATTTACGGAGCTATTCTCATGCTTAAAAAGAAAAAATTCAAAGTAGCCGTACTTGGCCCCATTCCGCGTGATCATATCACAACCTGCCAAGACGAAGTTATCGAAAAACATGGCGGAATTCTGCAGTCAGTTGTCGGATTATCTAAGCTTTGGGGCAAAGATGCAACTATAGTGCCAGTTACGCATGTTCGTAAAATAGATTTAAAGCCTATCCAAGAAATTTTAGCTGATTATCCTAATGTTGATACAAGTCACATCACAGCTGAATCTGATTATGGTGACATCATTCGTTTGCGCTTTTTAGATCAAAATAAACGCGTCGAAAAACAATCTGGCTTTATGGATCCGATTGTTCCTAAAGATGTTAGAAACTTACTGGATTGCGACGCTTACGTGTTCCTGCCAGTAACTGATTTTGAAATTGCTCTAGAAACCCTCCAATTTTTAAAAAAATACTCGAATGGCCTTATACTTTTCGATGCACACGGACCAACTACATTGGTGACAGCTTTGGGCGATCGCCTAATGAAATTTTGGGTAGAACGCGACCTTTGGCTACCTTACATCGATATTTTAAAGATGAATATCGATGAAGCTAAATGCAGTTGGTTTCATAAAAAATATACCCTACCGGAACTAGAAAACGACTATAAATTGCCAATAGAAGAACTCCCCGCCTTTGCTGATCACTGCATAAACCATGGTTGCAAAGCAGTTTATATTACTCTCGACTCGCAAGGTTGCCGTATTTATTATCGTGAAAAAAACACAACCAAAGAAGTTGAAATGCATGCTATGAAAGTAGAGAAAGTTGTAGATACGACCGGCTGCGGCGATTCTTTTGCCGGCGGCATTATTTTTGGTTTATTAGAATGCAAAGATTATATAAAAGCGGGACATTACGCTAATGCCCTAGGCGCACAGCGTACACAAGGTAAAACTTATGCTGTTTTTAAATCGCGTGAGGAGACGGATGAAATGATAAAGAAAAATTATAATTCATAATTTTTAACGCCCATAATTTTATTTAAAAATTTGAGAGAATTGATCATGTCCAATATACACCCTAAATTAGCCATCCTAGGACCAGTTCCATACTACAATATAACCAATTGGAAGAACGAATCAATTGACCGCTATGGAACTATTACTTATCCCGTTATCGCTTTATCTAAACTATTTGGCGAAAATGCACAAATAGTTCCAGTTACACATGTGAGACAAAAAGATGAACAAACGGTCAAAACCGTGCTTCGTGGCTATCCCGGCGTAGATTTACAACACATTAATTCTGATGAAGATCAAGGCGACGTTGTACGTATGCGCTTTATAGACACTAAAAAAGCTTTAGAGAAGCAATATGCCTTCATGAACCCAATCACACCGCATGATGTAAAAAATCTTCTAGATTTCAATATTTTTGCCTTTATTCCCATCGCTGATTATGAAATCTCTTTAGAAACTTTAATATTTATTAAGCAATACAGTAAAGGACAAGTTGTTTTTGATGGACATGGTCAAACTATGGCTATGACATCGCTAGGCGATCGCGTACCGAAATTTTGGATCGATCGCGATCTTTGGCTACCTTACATAGATGTTTTGATTTTGAACCGAGAAGATGCATATGCCACCTGGTTTTCCCACGAATATACTTTTGAAGAACTAGAACAAAGCCAAAGTTTAGACGAAAATGAACAAAAAGCTTTAGCTAAACATGTTTTGAGCAAAGGTCCAAAAGCACTTTATTTGACCTTGGAAGAAGAAGGTTGCGTCGTTTTTACTATGATAAATGGGGAACTGCATAGCAAAAAAGTTCCGGCAGTTTCAACAGAATTAACAGTAACCACGATAGGCTGCGGCGATGCTTTTGTTGGTGGCGTGGTTTTTGGTTTACTTCACACCAAAAACGATTATGAGAAAACGGCTGAATACGCCAATGCTATTGCTTCCCAACGTTGCAATGCGGAAAGTTACGATGCGTTTTTGTCGATAGAGGAAACAGAAAAAGTGGTGAGGGGGAATTATAAATTATAAATTATTATCACTTATGCACGAAAAAATTTTTCTAAATGGATCAAGTTTTTTCTCGGCTTTACTGAAAGACATCGAGGAAGCCGCGTTATCCATAGATTTGGAAACTTATATTTTTCATAATGATGATTTCGGTAAAAAAGTTTTAAATTATTTGGAAAAGGCAACCGAGCGCGGCGTTAAAGTGCGCTTATTAGTGGATGGTGCCGGTACCCCACATTGGAATAATACACACGTCAGACAGCTAGAAAAAGCTGGTGGAGAAACACGTATCTTTCATCCTTTTCCGTGGCGTCTTTGGCAATGGAGCCATAGCCACGTACGTGTCCCCTCTCTTCTTAAAGCTATTTATCTTTTACTCAAAATAAATTCTCGTAATCACCGCAAAACCTGCACCATAGACGATAAAATATCTTACATCGGCAGTTTTAATATAGACATATGCCACCTTAATAAGGACAATGCTGGTGAGGATTGGCGCGATACGGGCGTGCGACTAGAAAATACCGATTTAGCTCCGCTCAGACAAGCTTTCGATGCTGCTTGGGAACATACACACATTCCAGAACGTATTCGCCATATTTTTCGGCACATTCACACAGATCCTATACTACGTCTAAATAACAATCGGCATCGCCGGCGTATCCTTTATAAAAATTTATTAAAGCGTATACGTCGTACTAAAGAGCGTATTTGGATCAACAATGCTTATTTTGTTCCCGATAATTTTTTGTTGAAAGCTTTAATAGAAGCTGCTTGGCGTCGAGTAGATGTGAGAATTTTATTGCCACGAAAATCAGACGTTTTATTCATGCCTTGGGCATCGGCCACTTTTTACACTAATTTGCTTAAGGCTGGCGTGCGTATTTTTGAATATTTACCCAGTACGTTACACGCGAAGACGCTTATTTTAGACGATTGGTATAGCGTTGGTTCTAGTAATCTTAATCACCGAAGCCTACTGCACGACTTAGAAATTGACGTAAATACGCGCGAAGATGAATCTAAAAGGCTTCTAGAAAAGCAGTTTTTGGCTGATTTAGATCAAAGCAGAGAAATAAATTTCTCCGATTTCCCCAAGAAGTATCGTAGATTATATCAAAGGATCATTGGCCGACTGCTTTTGTACGTGAAGTACTTGATTTAGCGACATCTATCCTTTTCCGTAAAAACTTAATGGTGATGGTGGCTTCTTAAAAGGGGTAGATCCTTGTTGAGGAAATACGGGTGTTTTCTGAGAAAATAAAATGTGTCTGGCAACACCATTCGGACTAGATCGATTAACAATTGTTGTTGATGGAGAAACACAAGCTTCTTGCCTATTAGGATTTACCATGTCCTCAGATAACACACAAGGTTCTTCCCTCTGGACAGAAGAGCGACAATGAGCATAAAAATGGTGATGATGGCTATGATGGTGATGTGTGTGGTGCGTATAATAAGTTTCCTTGGGAGCAAATAAACTATTTTTTCCAAATTTCGTCGGAAAAATTAGTTCAATCACTTCTTCATTATCCTCTACTTCAACTACAGTACGTGGAGACGATGGAATTTGAGGGTCATTGGCAAAAAGATCTTTCAATCCAAGATCTTCTGAGCTCATGCTTTTATCTCTATTGGAAGCATTTTCTGAAGAGGTTTCTCCAAGCTTATTTGTGGCAGTAATATATGCGTAATAACTAAAAAATTTCACCAACTTCTTATTGTTAGCGGCAACTGCTAAATGTAAAGCTGAATTGATTAAGGGGATTGCATATATTCCTTGCCCTTCTAATGCTAAAAAATTCTCTTTAGCTTCTTGTGTAAGAGAAGAGGTTATCGAATTAAAGAATTTTTCTAAAACGGCTTTTTGCCGAGTTTCTTCGTCGATACGGTATTCATTGATCATTGGTTGCGCACGCGCATAAGCTTCAGCCATAATCTCTGGTTTTATTTCTATTTGTTCTTGCGGCGTTGCGTACCTAATATTGTTGATATTGTTGTCAAATTCCCACATATTTTCACCTCATTAATTAAACGAGGCGTTAGTATACGGTGTGAAGCTTAAAGAAAAATTTCACTTAATTAAGTTTTAATTAATAAATAATTAAATTTAATTAATAAACAAAGAATTATACATGAATCTTAATCTAATACCTTAATGAAATTAAGGCAAAAAAGTACAAAGCGGATAAAAAACGGGGGTTTTAAAACCACTTAACATATAAATAAATATTTATAGATGAAGTGGTTTTATATGGAATCTAATATAACACATGCAAATTTATTTTGTTAAATCATCGCATCTTGAAGAGCCGTTGGGCACGGGCACTTCTCTCGTTCTGTTGGAATTTGTGGAATGAGGGTTTTAATGACCTCACGAATAACGGCTAGATTGTTGGCCATTACTTTTTTTACTGAAGCTGTATCAACTGGTTTATTAGACCAACTGTCATAATCGGTTACCGCTGCTAAAGAAATGTAACAAATTTCAGCTTCACGGGCTAAAACACACTCAGGAACTAATGTCATACCAATCACGCTGGCTTCTTTGATGTTATCGCGGAAGTAATTCGATTCAGCTCGAGTCGAATAACGGGGGCCTTGAATACAAACGTTTGTCCCCTTCTCATGAAATCTTACTTTCATTTTTTTCAAAACGTTGATAGATAATTCACGTAACTCTGAGCACATCGGTTCTGCAACTGATATGTGGCAAACTTGGCCACCTTCGTAAAAAGTATAATGACGACCTTTGGTAAAATCGAAAAATTGATCTACAACTACTATGTCGCCTGGATGGACATTTTCTCGCAAACTGCCAACAGCAGCTGGGGCTATTATTCTGGTCACACCTAATTCTTTAAGCGCCCAAATATTGGCACGATAAGGAACGGGATGCGGCGCATAGGTATGGTTCATTCCGTGACGTGGCAAAAATGCTACACGTCTACCAGCAAATGTACCGACCGTAATTAAATCAGAAGGCGCGCCAAAAGGAGTATAAACTTTAACTTGTTTAGCGTTTTCCAGCATTCCTGGATCGTAAACACCTGTTCCACCTATAATAGCAATTTCTGCTTTTTCATTTGTCATAAGTCACCAAACTTAAAATTGAATAATCATGTAATGCTGCACGCCCAGCCAGATCTGTAAGCTCAATTACGAACGCAAAACCGACCACAACGCCACCCAAACGCTCAACCAGATGAGCAGCAGCTTTTGCTGTACCACCTGTTGCAAGCAAATCATCTATTATTAAAACCTTCTGTCCATGCGTTACCGCATCGCGTTGAATCTCCATTTCAGCATTACCATACTCAATGTCATAAGAACGCACATGCGTATCGCCCGGCAATTTACCACGTTTTCGAATCATAAGAAAGCCCGCATCAAAGCGCTGTGCTAAAAGACTAGCAAAACCAAATCCTCGTGATTCAATACCTGCAATAAGAGTGATATCTTTATTTTTGAAATGCTCATGGATAGTATTAGTAACGTAGCGCATAGCTTCCGGGCTTTTTAAAAGCGGAGATATATCTTTAAATAATATGCCAGGCTTAGGAAAATCCGCATATTCGCGCAAATAGTTTTTTAAGTTCATGTTACCATCCTCACAAAATTTCAAACTCAAAACATCAGCCAAGAAAAATGCTTGCTTCAAGCTATTTTCTTATAAATAATCATGGTAAAAGCGGAGTAGATTCTGAACAAAACGTAATAAGTCGTTGCGGAAAATCACTAAAACATGTCCACGGGAATTCCTTACAAATCAAAGAGTTATAAAACTAAATCCCATGCGTCAGCTTTTACTGGATGATTATACGGGGTTGTTTTTATCTTGTCTACCGCAATTCTTATTTTGATCTTAAAATGATTATTTCTACTCGCTTTCTTTACTTCAGCATGCTAGTGTGATATTTGAAAATTTTAAAATTTAACAAGGGGATATAACCAACATGAAAAAAGTCATGCGCCTATGGGACATAGTTTTGATGAATGTTACTGCTATCATAGGGTTACGTTGGTTGCCGATAGCTGCTGGATATGGCGCATCTTCAATTTCGCTTTGGATTTTAGCCGCCCTATTGTTTTTTATTCCACTTGGAATAATTTCAACTGAACTTGCAACAGCTTGGCCAGATGAAGGCGGACTCTACGTTTGGACCAAGCAAGCCTATGGCGAAAAGCCTGCTTTTTTAGTTTCCTGGTTTTACTGGGCCAATAGCTTCTTTTATTCCCCTTCTCTGCTTACTTTTTTGGCGGTTACTTTAGCTTTTCTATTTGATCCAGCTCTAGCCAGCAATAAATACTTCGTTTGCCCAGTTGTATTAGGTCTTCTTTGGCTAGTTACCTTACTTAACATTCACGGCATGCAAATAGTTAAAAAACTTTCTAATTTAGGCGGACTTTTTGGAACTTTGCTGCCCGGCATAATAATCATTGTACTCGCCATAATAGCTGTCCTTGTTTGGCATCGCCCGATCCCAACTGATTATTCACTTACGCATTTATTACCTAACTTTGGTTCCAAATCAAATATAGCTTTTTTATCCATTTTAATGTTTTCTATGGCCGGTATTGAGTTGACGCCTATTTTAGCTGGCGAAACGGAAAACCCGCAAAAAACTTTCCCCAGGTCTTTGTTTATTTCGACTATTTTGATTCTTGCGACCTACATTATTGGTACTGTAGCAATAACCTGGATCATCACACCAGAAAAAATCGGCGCCGCTAGCGGTATTATGGATGCTCTTGTCATAATCAGCAAAGATCTCAATGTTCCTTTCATAACCAGCATTATGGCTCTTATGCTACTGCTTGGCGGACTTGGCGGTGCTTGTGTTTGGATCATAGCTCCAATTAAAATGTTTTTTGAAAGCACGAAACAAGGCGTCTTACCAGAATCTTTCACAAGACTTAATGAAAACAATGTACCAGCACGTGCCATGATTTCTCAATCCTTAATCATAACTATTGTGGTCATAGCAACGTCGTTCTTGCCTTCGGTAAATGTTTTCTATGAAACATTAGTTCTAATGGCAACTATTACCTACTTTATACCATATTTGGTAATGTTCGCGGCTTTTTTAAAACTGCGAAAATCTCATCCACATCGCGAAAGACCTTATCGTGTCCCGGGAGGAAAATTTTCCGTCTGGGCTATATCTGCGATTGGTTTTTCTTCAGTATTACTCGCAATTGTATTGCCTTTCTTTATTCCACCAGCTGATCTTGCAAGTGCGCATGATATTTTGATGTATAAAATAGAAATAGCTATGGGACCAATTATTTTCTTTATTCTTGGCTATTTTATTTATTGGTTGTATGAGAGAAAGCAGAGTAGATTGAAATTATTACTGCGAAAGTATTAAGCTAATATTCCCCAAAGGCCGCCAAATAAGCCCACAGCGCTGGTAATAAACAGAACTATACCAACTACCCAGGCATAGGCTCCTTTGAGCTTATATTCCTCTGGAAGAGCTTTACAGGCCAATAAAAACAGAAAAAGCAAGACGATAGGCAATAAAAGAGCATTCATTACTTCAATAGCAATGTTGAGGGAAATTAGTGGGATGCCAGAAATAACGATCAAGCCACCTACAATCAAAGTAAATAAATACGCACCATAAAACCAAGGCGCTTCATGTGGACAATCCTGTAAAGAGTGCTTACATCCAGTAATTTCACCAACGCCCCAAGCGGCAGCCAAAGAAACCACTACAGTTGCAATTAAAGCGGCACCAATCATCCCGAGTCCAAACAAAATTTTGCCAAAAGTAACTCCAAGATATGGCGTAATGGCTTCGCTTATTTGATGAACTGTATCTAGCGACGTGTTTCCATGTAATTTTCCGATGGTAGCTGCTGTAACAATCAAAACCGCAATCATAATGCCTTGTGCAACAATAGCGCCCAAAAACGTTTCTAGACGCGCCATTTTAAGGTGTTTTACCGTCAATTTTTTGTCGACCACAGCTGACTGTTGATAGAAAATCATCCAAGGCATGATCACTGCTCCGATATTGGCAGCAACCATGTAAAGATATTCATGATTATACAAAGGCAAGCTGGCTAAACCAATTCGTAGTTCATGCCAATTTGGTGAAACTTGCCAAGCAACAACAATATAAATTAAGGCGAAAGAACCAATGGCTAAGGCTATACGCTCTACAGAATTGTAACTTCGAGTCCAAACTAGCCAAATTAAAAATACTGTAACTAGTAAGGTTGAAAGCCAAATCGGCATACCAAATAAAAGACCAACGCTAGCAATACCGCTAATTTCCGTAACTATAGCGCCCATACAGCAAATAACAAGCGTCCCAACTGAAAGCCAAGCCCAGAAATTACCAAAATGTTTTTTTATTAACGCGCCATGTCCTTTTCCGGTGACTAAGCCTAGTCGCACAGTGAGTTCTTGAGCAATATACAAGATGGGAATTAAAATGAGCTGTAGAAGAAGTAATTTATAGCCCCAAACCGCTCCACTTTGCGCAGCAACTACAATGCTTCCAACGTCAGCATCGGCTAACATTACAGCAAAACCTGGCCCCATTACAACTAGAAAGAATAAGATTTTCTTTCCTAACGATTTCAAATTCAGCATTTCTACTCTACCCCCTAAACTTGGGGTGATTTTATAGCAAATAGGCAGGGTTCGCAATTAGGTAAACAGCCTTTCTTATAACTTCAATAGCGTGTAAGATTTCTTCTTTTGTAGTAAATCTTCCCAAAGAGAGGCGTATACTGCTTTGAATAGATGAATTATTAAGGCCAATTGCTTTGAGAACATGAGATGGTGTGGTTTTAGCCACAGTACAAGCGGAGCCAGCGGAAACAGCTAAATCACCACTAATTGCAGAGAAAAGCAGTTCGCCGTTTATTTTTGGACCAAAACTAATATTTAAATTAGCAGCGACGCGCGCATCAAAATCGCCATTTAATGTACAAACGCGATTATTCGCGTCTCTACCAGAAATTCCCTGCCATAACTTGTTGCGTAAAGCCAAAATACACTTATTTTCTTCTGCCATTTCAATTTTTAAAATACGACAAGCTTCGCCAAATCCAACTATATTCGAAACAGCCAACGTTCCTGACCGTAAACCATGTTCTTGCCCTCCTCCATGAATCTGCGGTACTAAATGAATTCTAGGATTTCCGCGTACATAAAGTGCTCCAATTCCCTTAGGCCCATAAACCTTATGTGCCGAAAAAGACATAAGTTGAACATTGAGTTTGCTAACATCTATTGGCAATCTCCCCAAACTCTGCGCTGCATCTACGTGAAAAATAATCCCTTTGTCTTTTAAAAGCTCACCGATTGCCGCAATATCCTGAATAACTCCTATCTCGTTATTAACTTGCATAACAGAAACTAAAATAGTATCTGGCCGTAAAGCTTCTTTAAGTTTAGCTAGATCCAATAAGCCATTTTTTTCTGGTTTAAGATAGGTAACTTCAAAGCCTTCAGTTTCTAGATAAGCACAAACATCTAAGACAGCTCTATGTTCAGTCTGCAAAGTTACTATGTGTTTGCCTTTACGTTTATAAAAATAAGCTGCGCCTTTAAGAGCCAAATTATTCGATTCAGTTGCGCCAGATGTCCAAATGATCTCCTTAGAATCAGCATGAATAAGAGAAGCCAGATGCAACCTTGCTTCTTCCACAGCTTCTCTTGCTTGATGGCCGTAAAAGTGCAGAGAAGCAGGATTGCCAAAGTTATCAGTGTTATCCAAATAACAAAGCATTTTCGCTTTAACACGCGGATCAACTGGCGTTGTAGCCATGTAATCGAGATATATTGGTAGTTTCATCTTGAATTGGATTTTGCATTAATAATGAAAACGACACTGCAGAATAATGAGTTGATCGTCCTTAATTTGATAAACTAAACGGTGATGTTCATCGATGCGTCTAGACCAAAAACCCTTCAGATCATTTTTTAACGGTTCTGGTTTACCTATCCCAGAAAAAAAGCTGCGTTTAATATCGCGAATTAATTCGTTTATTCTGCGCAATATTTTTTTATCCTGATTTTGCCAATAAAGATAGTCGTCCCAAGCTGAGTCGTGCCAGGCTGTTTTCATTCCAAAAGATCTCTCTCTTTGTATTTTCCTTGTTTGACTTCTTGAATACTATTCAATAAGCGTGCAGCATTTTTTGGGCTTCCAAGCAAATAAGCTGTTTCCTGCATAGCATTGTAATCTGCCAAAGACATCATAATTACAGGATCTGCAGACCTGCGTGTAATAATTGCCGACTCGTGCTCGTCACAGACTTGGTTCATAAGTTTAGTTAAATTTTGTCTAGCAGTTGAATATGGAATAGCTTTCATAATAACTCGACTCCTTTGAGGTATATTTATATTGTACAAGTATATTTCACATATTATATCCCTAGCACTATCAATGTCAAGCTATAATTGGAATTCAAGTTGTACAATTTAGAAACAAAAAACTACTCTTTCTTTAGGATTGCATTTTTTCAATCGCCGTCAAAATACCGCGTAGAATATTGATCTCAGTCGTCTCTAAACGCGTACGGCTAAAAAGACGGCGTAATCTTTTCATTAAATGCTTGGGATTTTTGGGATCTAAAAAATCTAGCTTTACCAAAACCTCCTCTAAATGTTTGTAGAATAGTTCTACATCACTGGAAAGTGCTATGTCCTGCTGGCTGTCAGATGGGCAGACCTCAACTTTAAAATCTAACTCTTTGATTTTAAAGAAATTCTCATAGACATGTTTTTCACCGAAACAAAAACCAATTTCATAGGCAACTAGCAAAACTGCTGCGGCTAGGTTTAAAGAACTAAACGTAAGGTTAGTTTCAATATAAAGTTGTCTCTGGCAAAGTTGTAACTCTTCATTAGTTAAGCCAGAGCTCTCGCGTCCAAACAAAATAGCTACTTTCCTGCCCTTTTCTACTTCTAAAAGAACTTCTTTGGCTGCTTCTTTTGGGGAAATAAGGGAAGAAGATATAGCTCTCTCCCTAGCGCTACCTCCAATTACTAAATGGCAATCAGAAATAGCTGCAGCTACACTTTCAACCACATGAGCCCTTGCCAAAATATCGTCCGCGCCAGCTGCACGCGCCGTTGCATCTACATGTGGAAAAGTTTTAGGTTTTACCAAGCAAAGATTACTTAAACCAAAGTTTTTCATTGCACGCGCGGCAGCGCCAATATTGCCTGGGTGGGAAGTTTCCACTAAAACGATTTTAATATTCTCTAACATGGCACAAATACTACAAAATATTCACATAAACATCAAATCGGCTGCTTTGGCCGGTTAAACTAAATTGCGGTTTTTGATTATTCAGAAAAGGCGCTAAACGCGGCCTTTTTACTACAACACGCTTTTTGGCAACTTGCAAAGCGAGTGGCAACAAGGCGTCTGCATCGTTGTCAGCACCAACCAAATCCCGCAAAATACGCATTTCTTTTTTAGACAAAGCTGTTTTTTTCTTTTCAGGAAACATTGGATCTATGTAAATAGCATCGGGAAATTGAGAAGCTTCTTGAGTCTGCAATAACTTTTGCAAATAATCTTTAGAATCGATATGGATTAAATAAAGCGACAAATTAGAGTATTCGGCATTTTCTTTTAAGCTCTTTAAAGCCTCTTCCAGCATTTTCGCTACTCCATTAGAACGCTCCAGCATAGTAATCACTGCACCAGCTCGAGCTAAAACATAGGCATCTTGCCCCAAACCGGCTGTTAAATCTAAAACTTTATAGCCCAAGGATGCAAATTCAACGTTTCTTTTTACTCCCAGAGCTTTCAAAAGAAGTTCTGGCGTGGCTTTAGAGCTGCAGCGATATAGAAGCTTTTTATCATTAAAATTTATCATGCCCAATAATAGCTAAATACCAATCTCATTGGCAATGCTCTTCATAAAGTAAATGCAGAAGTGGTGGTAGTAGAACCAAAATCCATCGTCTTTCCTTCTGATGTTCCAGAGAAAAAACTTGTAGAAGAAGATGATGACACACTAGGTATTGGCGAAACCACATGACTATTGGTCGCAGCGTTTAGAACAGAAGTAGAAGAACTGGAACCCCCACCACAAAAAGATGCAGGCGCACTAGAACTAGCTTCTGTAGCGCCAGAAGAACTTAACATAGTTAACTCAGGAAAAATTTTAGAAACATCTTGACCGTTCCTCTTAGCTTGAGCTGCAAGCTCTAATTTTTCTAAAAAACACTGCGGCAAATTCGCAAAAACAAAATTTAAAACAGGATTTTTCTTTGCTGGACCTTTGTTTCGTTCTCCTCCATGTCCATCACATATAAGTCCACAAAAAGGACCCTCACCACTAGTTTGCAAACAAAATATCCCTTTATCATCATCCTCAGGATCGTATGACCTCAAATCTTTCGTAGTCAAACAATCTATTATTTCTTCAGGGCTTTTTTCTTTACATGCTAAAATGACCTCCTCTGTTACTCCACCCTCAGTGAATCCATCGCTAGCACCGATAACAGATACTTTTGCCTTAGGATTTTCTATTAGTACTGTATGTGTGGATGGAACATGAGAAAGCCCTATTCGGCAAAATTCTTCATCTCCAAGAGCCCTGAACATCGCCAAAAATTTTGTAGAAATATATCCCGATTTATTAACCTTCAATATAAAATAACCATCCTCAACTGTTCCTCCTTCCTTAGCAACCCTCTCTTGTTCTTCAATGTTATCTGCATCATGCATTATTGCATATTGTGTACAATTTCCATCTACCATAACCCAAAGAGGAGAATCACCTACGTTAGCAAGCACTACATATCTTTTCTCAGGCTCATTTGGTTGTGGCTGATATGTATAATCCAAAGCAATTGTAGCTGTAGTACCCATAATCTGCGCTACCTGTTTAATGTCTGGGTCTTTTAACAGCTTAGCTTCAGCTTGTAAAAAAGTAGCTTTCAAAACCAACTCTATTTCTTCTGGATTAAGCAGAGAAATTTGTTCTTTTGGCAAAGAAAAAACTCCTGCTCTATCCTCACCAGATCTACCATCCCATACTTGCGCAGCTGCGATACAAGAGTTTGTAGTTTGTGAATTTATAGAAGGAAATTTATGTACTTTTCCAGCAGATAAAACCCCTGCAAAAGGAGGATTAAATTTCTTAAGCAAATTCATATTGTTAGTTGGCATAGAACTTGACATAAATTACCCCATTAAATTTAACATATAACTAGATTCCTATTGTACTCAATATCCCTTATGCTAATATTAAGTTAGATGCTAAGATTTACAATTCATAGCTCATAATTCATTATTTATAATTTATTCAACTTATGCCCAGCAAATTAATAAATTACCTACATAATAGTTCCAAACTAAGCAACGTTTTTGACAGTCTAGAACGATTAGAAAAACAAAACTTTGTCTTTAAAAATATTCTAGGACCCGAGTTGGCAACGCGCTGTAAGCTCGCTAAAATCGAAAACGGACGCGCTTTAGTCATCGTTGACAGTTCGGCCTGGGCTAGCAAGTTTCGCTACGCCATCCCCGATTTATTGAAGAATCTACGCATACAGCCCGAGTTTCAAAACCTGAAAGACATCCGCTATCAAATCACAGCCCAGCCTTTTCACAAAAAAAACATATCAATAAAACCTAATGCAAAGTTATCAGAAAAAAATGCTGATCTGCTACGTAAAACCGCTAAAAAAATTCAAAATGTGAAATTAAAACAAGGCTTGGAAAAATTGGCTAGCAACTGTGCGATCTAAGTGGTCAAGATGTAACAACGACTTCGGTAGGCAAAAAGCTAATTGGAACTTCCTTGGCTTTTTTGAAAGAAACTCTTTCCCATGCTGTTTCATCAGCAAGGAGGGTCCTTAAAAGTTGATTATTCAAGGCGTGTCCTGACTTATAACCTTGAAAAGCCCCAATGATATTGGCTCCTAAAAGATAAAGATCTCCGACAACAT
>Ga0265297_10003554_pt1 | contig 27808 bp, 30 predicted proteins | sample Munlanlwell13791_FD_192502 | JGI IMG/M metagenome (GOLD analysis project Ga0265297, IMG submission 192502) | Leachate microbial communities from a municipal landfill in Southern Ontario, Canada - Leachate well 137-91 | ecosystem: Engineered > Solid waste > Landfill > Unclassified | place...
CATCCCGGCAACAATTTTTATTTAGGGTTTTATACACTTAAATCTTGGCACCTGTTTGCCGTTTACATTTACCAATCCAAGAAACATATCTAGCGGCCTAACCCAGAGACTATTCTCGCCATGCAAAGACCGATAGACCACCATTTCTTCGAATGTTTCACTGTGCTTGGCCACGCCAATAACTTCGTAGCGTCCGCCCTTGAAATGTTCGTATTCACCAAGTTGGATTTGCGCTGGCATAATTTATTTTTTAGAATTTAAAAAATCATTCACTATTTGATTGTCGTGAAAAGCCAGGTTTGTTTTTTGTAATTCGTCGATACTAAAATATTTCAACCTCTGGCCTTCTTTGAGTTGGATTTTGTCTATATCCAAATCCAGCTTGGTATAAAATATCGCTTCGGTCTTCTCTGGCCAATTGTAGACTTTAAGTAATTGCGGCTTAGAAATATCGATTCCGATTTCTTCTTTAAGTTCTCGTTGAATCGCCTCTTCAAATGATTCATCTTTCTCGACAATTCCACCCAAACCAACCCATTGATTGGGAAAGGGAATATTAGGATTATCATCGCGAAGCAGATGCAATAATTCCCCTTGTGAATTTTCAATAATAATCCCTACAGACTTCATAATTTATTTAAAAGAAATTATTTGCAAGCCATACTTTTCTATTTCTTCTTCGGGCCAGAATTTTACGTCTTTTGTTTTTAAGACGTATGTGACCTGCTTTTCCATTACCCTGCCAGAATATTCTTTAGTCTCCGGGTTCCATTCTTTTAAAACCAAAACATCCTCCGGATGACACTCAAAGTCTGCCAACCGAAGCTCGAAAGTTTTGTCACCATTCATAATAGCTTGAAAATATTCCGGCCAAATCTTCTTTTCGATTGTCATAATAGCTCCTTTATATTAACGTTGATCAATTAATCCGCCGATATATCGAGCCTGATAAAGTAATTTACCTTCTGATGATTTAATAAACTCCTCACCTGAAAAATTATCAACTTCACCAACAGATCTATTGGTATATATCAGATTGTTATGGACCAGTTTACTTGGACCGCGGTATGGTTTTTCTTCCGGTATTTTACTCAAGGCACCTTGCAACACTTTATAGATACTACCCGCATCGGTCACCGACGCCTCGACCCAGCCATAATAAACCATGATATAGACTGGCTTACCTTGATAAAAAACAACTTCTCGCCCGCCATACGGCTCACCACCGAAATAATTATCGTGGTATTTCCAGTCGCCCGTCTGATAGATTAATGTCGTCGATCCATCTGGCTCTTTGGTACTTTTCGCCGCATCACCAGCCGCGTAGGTTGATTGCTTGGCTTCGACTAGAAACCGACAGAGTTCTTGTTGATTTATCATTTCAATTTATTATAAAATTTATTGCTTAATAACAATATATTCTTCTTCAGCTATCGAATACACCTTTAAATCTTCGCCGTACTTTTTTAAATTATTTAAGTTATCTTTTCCAGAATCTGTATAATGGCAATAAACTTTAATCGGTAGAATTCCTAAGCCCATTGTAAAAACATTATCATCATTTTCATAATAATATCTTGATAATACCAATGCTCCAGCAGAAGAACCCGATATTACCTTTCCTTGCCACAGCTCATCTATATTTGGAATTATCTCTAATTGTTTCTGTAACTTTGCTGTCTTGCCTCCACGCAGGTAGATCACATTGGCGTTTTTTATTTGCTCAATAAATTTTGCTTTTCGATTACTAGCCATATCAAACCGCAGATCCTTTTGAGCTGATGTTGCAATAAATTTCTGTCTATCCTCAAGAAAACATTGCTCCCACTCTTTATTATCTCTTGCAAAGTAAACACACAATATATTAACAGGGTCGATTAATCCCTTGGTCATTTCTGAAAAATAATCCTGATATTTGGCAGTTTTTTGCCACGCACCACCATGCAATATATATTTAGTCATAGCTTTATCTTACTACTATGTAGTACGTTCGGCTGATATGCATCCAACATCATCACTTTGAACTTGTGATTATGTATATCTAGGCTTGACTCGAGATTGGCTTTTAATTCTGTCTGGTCATAGCCAAGCGCGATGATATCCGGCTGATGCTTTTTAACAACATCCCATGTGCCATTTTCCTTATCGCCAGTCACTACTTCGTCCACCCATTTCAGAGCTTTAAGCCGAACACAACGCTCAACAAGATCGATGTTGGGCTTATGTCCTTTAAGTTCCTCTACGATGTGATTTGGGGCTACCACCACAATCAGAAAATCGCCTAAGCCCTTCGCCTGCTTAAGCATTTCACGATGTCCGTCGTGGATACCGTCGAATACTCCAAAGACCATAACCTTTTTTATGATTCAGAATCCTTTCTCTTAGCATAGAGCATTCCGATAGGAAAACCAGACAGTCCCTTGGTAACGACTGTGTAGCCTTTTCCTTCAAGATATCGCTGCATCGTTATATGATTCCTGTTTTTATCAATTTGGTGATATTCCATAGCAATCTTGTCGATCTTTCTAAATAATTGGTCATTTAAATGAAAGAGAATATCATATTCCGCACCTTCAGCGTCAATTTTTAGAAAATCGATGTGAGACAAATGATAATTTATAAATACATCCGGAAGGGAAATCGCTTTTACTACAATCGCCTCGTTTCGCCGTTTCGATCTCATAAACATCGAATGGCCTCCTGTATTGCCATACGTTATACACAAGCGCCCATTACCAGTTTTAGCAGCAACGGCCCTATTCGAAGTTGTGATGTTCTGTCTATTGTTTAGTTTAATATTTTCTAACAATAGAGAATAATTATTATCCTCTGGTTCAAATGCAATTACCCGGCCATCAGTCGCTGATTTTGCAGCAAAGATTGCAAAAGTTCCAATTTGAGCACCTATGTCGACAACAATATCCTTAGAACGGATACCAAAACCACGGGGATTATATACTTTTCTCAAATTGGTCTCGATTATAATTGCTCGATCGTGGGTTGATGTTCTGGCTTTATAGCATAAACCATTTCTTAATTGATAATAAATTACCGATGTTCTTTTTAGTCGAAACATATCATCGAAATAATCCAACCAGTTTTTTATACCTGCAATCGGAGTAATTACATCAAGGCTAATACTTGCATAGCCCAAATAACTGAGAATGGATTGGTATAGGGACTGCGTAATCATTGTAGGGATTATTTTTGAATAAATCCTATGTTCAATAAAACTTTTTTGGCTTTTTCCAAACAGTCAGACTTCACCATGATATAGTCTTTCGAATATGTCGAAACAATCAGGATATTCATCCCCGCCGCCGCGATTGCATCGCTCACTGCTGCCAGAAACCCGACCGAATAAAAAGGAATCGATACGTTTAATGCGATTAACGAATATGTATCCTTATTCCTTTCCTCTAACTCCAGCGACTTAAGGCTTTCGGCTGTTGTTACAACCGTTATTTCATCCTTGTCTTTTGTCACCATAAAATGGCCGTCTAAACTCGGAAGTTTCTTTACTTTAGCGTAGATATAGTCGCCCTCATAAATTTGAAAATTACTAGCGTGAATTATGTCTTGGAGTTCTTGGTTCATATTAGTTGCTTAATTTATTATATTGACCATTAGTAATAAAGATCCGGCGGCTATCAGGTTCGGGAAGTTCTTGCTCAAGTTCTTGCCTTTGTCCATAATCCCAGCCAATGACCTTCTTTTCCCTCACGTCAATATCAATATAATATCTGGTATCAGAATCAATATTTTTCATGGCACAACCTCCAAATTCGCTAAATTATTTAAGTTGCCTATTTATTAATTATCTTGCCCTATCATTCTATCAGCAGGGCGATGATTGCCATAAAAATACTACCTAGAAACATAATCGTACCAAAAATATAATCCGTAATAGCCTGATCCTTGCCCGATCCGGCCGAAATCGGTTTTTTTAGTATAAAAAACACAGCTAAAAATAATGTGTAGGCAGAAAAAGCAAAAAATATTATTCTGAGACTTGAATTGTTCGCCTGTATCATTAATTTAAAAAATAACACACCAAAACAACCAATGGTTAGCCCGAGGAACGGATAAAACAGTATATTATCAAAATCTAATGGTTCACGAACTTCTTTGAGAGGGATTTTATTGTGTGTTTTTTCTAACAGAGAATCTTTAAATTTTTCAAATTGCCCTTCAAGAGCGCTTATATGAAGACGTTTATTGTTTGTAAACGAAATATATAATTCCCTTATGATACCATCGGTTCGTCTTTTTGCCTTTAAAGAGCTAATCTCGTCCAAAGAGTATTTTTCAGTATTTGAACCCTTGCGTCTTTCGATCATATGGTCGATAATGCGTATTTGTATCGTAGATAACGATGACAAATACCGATAAGTAATTAAATAAATAACTACAAAAACGACTCCGACTAACAAAAGGACAATGGGTGGAATATAAAAGTTTAACAGATATGAAAATACGACAGTGCTAATTGATAGACTAATCAACAATGCGGCAAAGGCCTTTTTCCTCCGACTGAGCTCTTGATTTGAGACGATAAATTCCATATCTGAATTATACCAATTCTAGTTATGGTCGAATGGCCGAAGACCAGCCGTAGTTCTGCCGGTCTGGTTATTTGACTAGCTTCAACAATCTAAGTATTCTCTTCTCATCAATTTTTTCGAGCGATGCTATCTCAATATGCTTCGTCGTATTGCCGCCGCCGTCAAACAGGACCATGTCTTCTTTAGATAATCCTTTGGTCGTAAATCCCAGATTAACATGGTCTTTCAAGGCTACGATATAGTATTTTCCATCGCCATAAGCGGGCACGCCCCATTTCATTTCTTCTTTGATATCGGGAAATACGTCCAAAATAATCTGTCTCAATCTTTGACAGATTTCTTTTCGTGGCGACTGTTGCTTTTCAATATATTCGTCAACTGTTTTTGTCATAGATTTATGCTCCATTACTTATGGCTTATTTGAATTGCCTAACGAATCTAGAGTTGGTTGATGATAGAAAAGTAATATTATTATATCAGGTGCGAGAGCTCTGTACTGAAAATCCTATCTCTAATCATCAGGTTAAATGTGAAGTGTCCCTAATTTTTTAGACATTTATTAGATATATTGCAATTAATCAAAGCAGAAAATTATTCTAACAGCTTGTAGGTATTCGTACTACTCAGAAACATAGAATCCTTCGACAAGCTCAGGACATTCGACTTTTATATATTTCATACGTCACTATCTCACGGTCGAAGACCATGAGCGCTCCATTTGCAAAGCAAATAGGAAGTCGAATGGGTGGGATTCGGTCACCGATATTCGCCTGCTGGCGAATTCGTCGACCCCGCCTCCCAGCCCAAGGCTGGTCCGGCATTCGAATCCCCGGTACTATCTCTATCATTTTAAGAAACCCGCTTTACAAGCGGATTTCTTTAAAATGGCGGAGAGGGTGGGATTCGAACCCACGGTACCGTTGCCGGCACACCGCATTTCGAGTGCGGCCCGTTCGACCACTCTGGCACCTCTCCATACAGGTTAGATTGTACAAGAACTGACCAGATAAATAAAGACTTAAGCGGCAATTGCTAATACATAAATGCGTTTTGCGCCGGCTCGCCGTAAAACACGAGCGGCTTCCTTAACGGTCGCACCAGTCGTTAAGACATCGTCAACAATACAGACTCTCGAATTCGATTTCCGGAATTTTACTCTCGACCGAAATGATTTGGTGACATTTGAGCGTCGGCCGATTTTATCTAGGTCCGCTTGATTGCTGGTTTTTTTCACTTTCGTTAATATGTTAAGTAACTTTAACCTTAAATGACTACATATTTCCCAAGCTAATAAGAAACTTTGATTATAGCCACGTTGGCGTTCTCGACGATAATGTAGCGGAATCGGCACAATATAATTGAATTCGATATTCTCCTGCTTGATCCGCCTTACCATTGCACCAGCTAAGATCGGGGATAGGCAACGTTCATCTTCGTATTTTAAACGGTGTATCGCCTCTCTTAGTACACCCCGAAAACGTCCTACAACAACTACCCGATCAATCCCCGTTTCTAATCGGCATCGGCGACAAATTCCTTGTTGTTGGGTCTTACTACGACGGCAGATTAGACATCTGTCATTAAGTGGTTTTATTTGCGCCAGACACTGCTGACAGAGCCATTCACCCTCCTGGCCACAATTAAAACAGACTGGCGGATAAACCAAATCTAGAAGAGTGCTAATTAACCCCTTGTGTAATCGTTTATTGTTTACGCCTGATTTCGACGATAACATCGTCTCGCGGCTTATATTTTTTAGCGAGCATTCGATCGGCAAGCGATTTCTTCTTCGGTTTAGCCGGTTGCTCAACTACCGGTTCGGTCGGCTCTTGTGTCAATAAATGATGGTTGGGATCAGCCGCATCTTCAGATGCAATCTCTTGTTTTAATTCGAGCTTGTCCTTCGCGCGCATCACGAAATATGTTTGAACAATGCCATAGATGGTTTGTACTAACCAGTAAACGACTAAAGCAGCAGGCATCCTCATACCGATAATAACTGTAAATATTGGCATCATAAATAACATTTGATTGCTCAACATCCGTGAAAAATCATCGGCTTTATCGCCTGTTTCACCTTCTTTTTTCGGTGCTTGTGGAGTAACGGTAAGCTGCTTAGTCTGCCACGACTGAACCAATTGCGCTAAGCCGGTAATAATCGGCAGAACCCAGACATTAGGCTGGGACAGATCCATTCCAAGCCACATCGTATTTAAGGTGTCGAGATGAGGCGTAAAGCCGTACAGCAGATAATCGCCACCATTGCCGACACTGATCATAAAAACTCGATAAAGGACAAACAGAATCGGTAACTGAATTAGGGTTACCAGACAACTACCCCACGGGTTGATCTTATGTCGCTTGTATAGGTCCATTTGAGCCGTGGCTTGAGCCTGACGATCATTTTTATATTGTTCGGTGATTTTTTTCAATTCAGGCTGAAGCAGTCGCATTTTCTTTTGCGACTTGACCATCTTGATACTACTTGGCAACAGTATAGTTCTGATAATAATCGTCAGCGCAACAATTGCCCAACCAATCGAGTGGCCGGGAATTAGCCACATCAAAAATACTAGGATATTATACAACGGCTGATAAAGGATTATTTTGAAAAATTCTTTCATAATAGCATCTATTTTACAGGATCGTGCCCGCCTTTATTCCAGGGATTACAACGCATTATCCGCCATAACCCTAAGGCACCTCCCTTAATAACTCCATATTTATCGATTGCTTCATATGTGTACATCGAGCAGGTCGGCTGAAAACGGCAATAACCATATGGAAAAAGCGATTTTAGCGGTCCATGGTCTAACGATAGGGTTTTCTGATATCCTTTGATGAGGGATAAGACAATCTTTTTACACATTGCTTTAGCCACTCCTCCACCTGATTATATGTTGGTACTGTCTCAAATCGGCCGCGAGTACCAACAACACAGTCAACCGATCCTAGTCGGCTCCAGTCGTCTTGCACCGTCTGACCAACCATAGCCTCGCGAATCCGCCGTTTCAACAGGTTTCGACCAGTCGCTTTTAGCCCTGATTTATTGTTGACAATGACCGCGAACCGACAATTGTTTAAATTATTAGCCAGGATGTTAACATAAAACTGGCTGGAATATGCGTGCCGGCCTCGCTTGAACACTTTCTCAATATCTTTCGTTCGCGATAATCGCGATTGACGCGGAAACATTCTGTTTTCGCTTACGCTACCACTACTTTTTTGCGACCTTTGAGTTGTCTGCGTTTCAACACAAGAATTCCGCCCGGAGTAGCTTTACGAGCGCGGTATCCCAAGACTCTAACTCTTTTGATCTTTTTCGGCTGATACGTTCGTTTCATTAATTTCAACTCCATTATAACGGGTTAAGATTACCCGATTTATTTCCGAGCGTCAAGCAATCTTTAATCCATTGACGGACAAGTGAATTGGCGTTTATATAAACATAGACTGTGGATAACTCAAAAGGACAATGAATCAAAATTACGACCTGGACCAAATATGGAAAACTGCCCTCGGTGAACTCGAGGTCGTTTTGTCTCAAGCTAATTTCAGTACCTGGTTTAGAGATACTTTTATTTTGGAATTTAATAATGGTCAGTTGGTAATTGCCGTTCCAAATGCCTTTAACCGTGATTGGATACGCGATAAATACCATAAAGAAGTGTCGATTACACTAAGAAAATTTATACCTTCGACCAAAGAAGTTGTTTATAAAATTACATCAGATAAGCCGGTCACGCCACGTATCATTATCGAACAAACACCCCCACCCAAAGCGCCAATTATCGATAATAAACGGTTAAGCAATACTCTTAGCCCTCAATATATGTTTGATAACTTTATCGTCGGAAATACCAACCGTTTTGCCGCTGCTAGCGCCCAAGCCGTTGTGGATAAGCCCGGCAGTCTGCATAATCCCCTGTTTATCTACGGTGGAGTTGGCTTAGGCAAGACCCATCTTGCTCAGGCTATCGGCAATGAAATACTAGCTCGCAGTCCAGAAAAAAAGGTTGTCTATGCCACTTGTGAGACTTTTACTAATGACTTCGTAATTGGAATTTCCTCCGGTAAAATGAAGGAATTTAAAAAGAATTACCGCGACGTGGACGTATTAATTGTTGATGATATTCAATTTTTATCAAATAAAGAAGGTTCTCAAGAAGAATTTTTTCACACCTATAACACATTACATCAAACCAACCGTCAGATCGTTATTACCGCCGATAAACCACCGAAGGCTATTACAGCATTAGAGGAAAGACTCCGTTCAAGATTTGGCTCCGGTTTGATGGTTGATATTCAGCCGCCAAATCTCGAAACTAGGCTGGCGATTATTCATGCTAAAACTAAGGATCTCAAAATCCCCTTTTCCGATGACGTGGCAATGTACATCGCAGAAAACATCCGTTCTAATGTTCGTGAATTAACCGGCGCGATCAATAAGGTTGCCACCCACGCCCAACTATACAACGAAGAACCCACTATTGGTCTTTGTGACGAACTACTTAAAGATATATTTACGGTTAAGTCCAGTAATATTTCCGTCGATAAAATCGTTAATGCGATATGTAAATTTTATAATATCTCGGTTGGTGACATACTCGGTAAAAAACGACAAAAAGACTTGGTTCAGGCTCGACAAATTGCAATGTATTTACTACGTTATGAACTTAATCTTTCATACCCCCTTATTGGCGTAGAACTTGGTGGACGTGACCATACAACAATTTTATACGGCTCAGATAAAATTGAACGTGATATCGTTAAGAATGCCGCTCTTAAGAGTGATCTAATAAGTATTCGTGAAATTATCCACAATACCTAATTACTAATAGTTTATTTAAATAATTAGTAATAGTAGTAATAAGGCAGTGGAAATAGGGGATAAACAGGTCTATTTACTGTGGATAAACAGTTGATAACTATAGTGGATAAGTCGTACTCAAAGTGGATATTGTGTGGATAGTATTTGCTAATCTCGGTTGCTTTGATACGTTATTCACAAGTTGTTAGAAATATTTAAAAGTTATCCACAACTTATCCACAACCAATAATATTAATTCATTTTATTGGAGACTAATAACAGGTTAAATTGGCCTTTAGAAAGGGTAAAAAATGAAGATTGAATGTACACAGGATAAACTTTCACGCGCTTTAGCCGTAGTTAGTCACGCAGTTGGAACCAGGACCACATTACCGGTATTAGCTAACATAATGCTAAAAACTGAGAATGGAAGACTACGTTTATCGGCTACAAATTTAGAAATTGGTGTTAGTACATTTGTGGTTGGCAAGGTGGATGATGAAGGCGATATTACATTGCCGGCTAGGATTCTGCAAGAATTTGTTACAACCAATTCAGACGCGACTATAACGATTTCTACCAAGGACTCTGACGCAATACTAAAGAGCCAACACTATAAAGCCACCATAAAAGGTATACCGGCATCGGAATTTCCGACCATTCCGCAAGTCAGCCCGGAATTCGAGGCCGAAGTTAATGGTTCGAAGTTTAAACAGGCTCTTGCCCAAACCATATATGCTGCGGCTTTAGACGAAACCAGACCCGTACTGGCAGGTGTCTTAATGCGGGTTAGCGGTAATGAAATGAAGCTAGCTGCCACCGATAGTTATCGATTAGCGGAAAAGACCATGCCTCTAGACAAAAAAGTTGAAAAATCAATCGAGGTTGTTATCCCTGCCAGGACAATGCTGGAATTAGCACGCCTCATTGATGATGGTGACGGTGTACTAAATATTAAAATTGGCGAGAATCAAATCGCTTTTTCGATTGGCGATAATTATTTGGTTAGCCGGATAATTGAAGGCGCTTATCCTGATTATGAACAAATAATTCCCAAGGAATCGCCAATTACAGCTTTGGTTAAGAAAGGGGAGCTGGCCAATGCGATGAAGATGTCAGCTTTGTTTGCTCGTGATACGGCCAATAACATCAAGCTGAAGTTTGCCGGAAAGGAGCTTGAGGTATTAGCCGAATCGCCGCAGTTAGGCGAAAATCATTCAACAATGCCAGCCGATATTAAAGGCGGGGAGTTAGACATATCATTTAATGCTAAATATATCCTCGACGGTTTACCGGTGATTGAAGGAGAAGAGATTGAAATTAGTCTGGTAGGGAAATTGAATCCTTGTGTTATAAAATCTCCAAACGATAAGACATTTGTTTATATTGTAATGCCGCTGAGAGTCGAAACTTAGGTCTTGATAATTGCGATTGAGCTGATCTTGGTTATGATTGAGATATGAATATTACTCGTCTCAAACTCAATAATTATCGCAATATCGGCCAATTAGAGCTTAAACTTAACCGGCAGAATATAATATTAGCGCCTAATGGCACCGGCAAGACAAACCTTTTAGAGGCGGTTTTTGTTTTAGCGTTAGGTCGAAGTTATCGTGCCAGACGCGATAGAAATATCATCGGGCCGATTAACAATGTGGCTCGTGTCGAGGCCGATATTTTTAGAAATAAAAACGACTTGTCATTGGCCCTGGCGCAAAATGGCGATCAAAAAATTGCTTTTATTAACGATAAAAAAACGATTCTTTCTGAGTATGTCGGTACCTTAAAGGTTGTACTATTTGCGCCGGAGGATATGGATTTAGTTATGGCCTCACCGGCCAAGCGCCGTCGTAGTCTCGATATTTTGCTGACGCAAACTGACACCGGTTACGCAAAATTACTGTTGCAGTATAATCATATTCTAAAGGCACGGAATAATTTGCTACAGGGCATATCGGCCGGGCGTAATCACGGCGATGAATTAAAATTTTGGAACGAGGAAATTATACGTTACGGTCAGGCGATATTAGAGGCGCGTCTTAAAATTGTTGATGAAATTAATCGCGAAATCGGGCCGGTATTCAATCTTTTTCTTTCCGGCCGACAGAATGGTTGGCGGGGGATAAAAGATGGCGTAAAAATGAAATATTTAGCGACTGTGGATGATACCCAAAAGTATGCCGACGCTTTAGCTCACAGTTTTCACAGCGATTTAAAATACGGACAAACACAAATCGGTCCTCATCGAGACGACTGGGAGATGCATCTTGGCAGTATCAATTTACGCGATGGCGCCAGTCGTGGAGAGATACGAATGGCTCTTCTGGCTTTAGTGGCGGCCGAAGTCAATATTATTCACCAGACTCATCAGCAGTGGCCAGTTTTACTGCTTGATGATGTATTTGCCGAACTAGACCGTCATCATTCAGACGAATTGATTAGCTTTTGGCCTAAGGCCCAGGTGATTATTACCGCGACTGATGCCGAATATATTCCTAAAAAGTTATTAGAAAATGCCAGTATTAATAAATTGGAAGATGTTATCAATGGATAGTATGGGTGATCTCATAACTAACGCTCAAAAACGATTTGGTCTTGGCCAGACATTGTCGGCTCAGAGGGTGATCGATGCGGCCAATGCTATGCCCGACATCAAATGGCGAGCAATATCTTTTTGTGACGGGAGACTAAAAATTATTATGCCGGCCGGAGTCGATGTTTATTTTATTCGCCATCAAGAACAATCAATAATTGCTTACGTCAATAAACATTTTAATCAAGAGATAGTGAAAAATATTGTCTGGCGAGTGGGTAATCTAGAGTAGGCGACACTTAGTCTGGAAATAGTCGCGTAATTCGTTGGCAATTTCCGGATCTCTCAGTGCGGCATCAATGGTGGCTTTTAGATAGCCGATTTTGCTACCGGTATCGTAATAGTCAGAATCGATAATTTTACCGTAAACTTCGTCCTCGGCGATAATTTTATTAATAGCATCTACCAACCAGATCTCGCCGCCTTTGCCCGGTTGAGTTTCAGCCAGCAATTGCATTACTCTTTGATCAAATATATATCCACCGACCGAAAATAAATCGCTTGGCGCTTCTTCGGGACTGGGTTTCTCGATCAGATTTTTAATTTTGAATGTACCCGGCTCAACTTCTTCACCTTCGGCACAGCCATACTTGCCACAATAATCATTAAATTCTTCTTTGGGTGAGCGAATCAGGGTTAGGACCGGTCGTTCATATTTTTCGTATGCATCCATTAGTTGTTTAACGTGAGGCACCTCGGCGACATGGAATTCATCACCCCAAACCACAGCAAACGGCTCATTACCAATAATATGCGAAGCCTGAAGGACGGCGTGGCCATTGCCTAACATCTCTTTCTGTCGAACGAAAGTATAATGAGCAGCGGAGGCTAATTCCCGGATCTCATTATATTCCTTGTCTTTACCGGCTTCTTTGAGCTTAACTTCAAGTTCAAAGTTAAAGTCAAAGTAATCTTCCAGGGTTTTTTTATTACTACTGGTTATGAGAATAATCTCTGTAATACCGGAGCGAATAGCATCCTCGATAATATAATGGATAACGGGCTTAGTAACGATTGGCGCCATTTCCTTAGCCACGGTTTTGGTAAAGGGGAGAAAACGGGTCCCATAACCGGCCGCCGGAATGACGATTTTATTTATTTTAGTCATGGCCTCAATTCAACACCATTTTATTAAAAAAGTAAACCAAAAAATGCCAACGTCAACCGATGGTATTGACGAAATACTTCTAGCCTGATACTTCAATTTTACGGGTGCGGGTGCGTTCTTGCTTGGGTATTGTTAATGTCAAAATTCCATCTTTGAGGGCAGCTGAAGCATTTTCACTATCAGTAGCAATCGGTAAGACGTAGCTTCGAGAGAAAGCTCCCCAGTAACATTCCTGAACAAAATAATTTTCTTTGTCGATCTCTTTGTCGGCATGACGTTGGCCTTTAATGGTAACGACCTCGTCATTAATAGTGATTTCCAAATCTTCTTTTTTTACTCCGGCAATCGGAGTCTTGATAATGACTGCATCGGGAGTCTGAAAAACATCGACAGCCAGCTGGCCTTCGTATTCTTCTAGCCAGTCATTGCCTTCGACTAATTGTTCGTTTTGATTTTTGTCTGCCATGATTCTATTTTGATTTTAACAAGATCAACTAACTACAAAATTATTATAGCACAAAATAAAAAATAAATAATGCCGAGCGTGAGGATATATTGTTCGAGGAGTACACTAGCTAGTACATCCAGAGAACTATCGAACGTAACTAACTGCGGGGTTTATAGTTCTCGCTTTAAGCTCGAACAATAATCCTTTTTATTGTTCGAGGAGCTCCGCGAATGAGCGGACGACGAGAACTTCTGAACTCATTAGCATATAGTGTCGTGTAGTTCTCGCTTTAAGCTCGAACGATAAAGTAACGCAGGGATGGTTTATGGTGTTGGGATTTCTTCCAATCAAGGCTGGTTTAAGGTATGATATAGGTTGTTAGAGTGATTATTTTAGCCGATTTTGCCGATAGAATTGTGATTAACAAAAAGGCCATACTGATTAATACCGTGACACAGACTGCCGTTCGGGTGGTTATGCTTTTTGTTACCTTATTGTCAGTTAAGCTATTAACGAACTACCTGGGCGTGGCCGGAGTTGGTGATTACAACACTATTACCACTTATTTAAACTTTTTTCTGATGATAGCCGAGCTCGGTCTTTTTTCGGTGACTGTAAGAGAGATTTCGCGAACGCCGGAAAAAGAAGGCTCAATTCTTTCCAATGTACTGGGAGTAAGAATTGCCATTTCTCTACTCGTGACAATATTGTCCGTTATCCTAGTATTTTGTACGCACTATTCGACGAATATTAAATACGGAGTTTTAGCCGCTTCTGGTTTTCTATTTCTGAATCTTATTGCCAGTGTTTATGATATGGCCTTGCAGCATCGTCTAAAAATGCAATTTTCAGCTTTGGCTGAATTAATTAGCAAGCTGATATCGGTGATTGCTTTGATTGTAATTATTACCTATCGGGGAAATTTTTTGTGGGTGGCAGGTACGATTGCATTATCGGGATTATTGATATTATTTTTCAAATGGTTGTTTACGATTCGTTTTGTCCGTTTCCGGCCCAGTTATAATCGCGAAATCGGTCGTTGGCTAATAAGAATGGCTTGGCCACTCGGGTTGGTAATGATTGTTAATAATTTGTTTTTTAAGCTCGATACATTAATGCTTTTTGTAATTCACGGTTCGGTAGCGGTAGGTATTTATTCGGTTGCATTTAAAGTTTTAGAGGTAACGGTTTTCATCGGTTCGTATTTTGCCAGTGCATTGAAACCGGGCTTGTCGCAAAGTACCAGTAACCGACAAGCGATTTCCAATATTGTTAACCGAGGCTGGGAAATAATGTTGATTGTGGCACTACCGATTGCCGCCGGTTCAGCAATTTTTGCCAGAGAGATTGTTATATTTTTGAGTAATATTGATTTTGTTAGTGGCGCTTTTTCATTGGCGATTCTATCACTATCTCTGCCGATAATGTATATTAATTCGGTTTTAATCGAGGTCTTAATTGCTAGAGATGAAAGAAAAACACTAATTATAATTTCCGTGGGAATGTTGATCTTTAATTTTATTGCCAACTTAATATTAATTCCAATATATTCCTACAACGGTGCGGCAGTTGTAAACTTTGCAACTCAGCTGTTACTGATGATCGTAAATATTATAGTGATAAAAAAATATGTATCATTCATATTTAATACGACTGTAGTAATTCGAGCTGTAGCTGCCACCCTGATTGCCGGGATTGGGGCCTGGTTGCTATCAACATGGGGACTTAACTTTATTATCTGCTTGATTGCTTTGGTCTTGATATATGGTGCCATGATTATGATATTTAAGGTCTTGAGTGTTCAATCGCTTAAACAAATTTTGTCGCGTTCTTAATCGGCAATACAATTTTATATTCGCGTTAGTAACCTATGGCTAAAGAGAAGAACAATCAGTTTCGACGAACGGGGTTAATCTGGGGGATATTATTGGCTGTCATAGTTGTGATAGCCTACTATCGCTTAAATAGTCCGACTTTAGCCCAATGGGACGAGGCGGTGTATGCAGTGATGGCAAAAAAAATCCTAGCAACCAAAGACCTTTTATCAATAAATGATTATTGGCCATACGATAAACCGCAGGTATTTTTTTGGATTACAGCGCTTCTGTATAAAATTATTGGTGTGAATGAGGTCGCGGTAAGAGCGATCTCAGCTACGAGTCTCGGGGCAACCGTTTTAATTACGGCTGGTTGGATGTCTTCGGTATTTAAAAAGCCGGCATGGGGAGCATTGGCGGCATTATTACTGATAATGTGTCCATATTATGTTTTTGTTGGTCGTCATGGTCAAATGGATATGCCATTAACACTGGGAATTATGCTTAGTCTTTGGGGGGTATATCGGGGAGTTAACAGGCCGAGATATTATTTTGTTTTCGGATTGGGGTTAATGATAGCAATCTTGTCGAAACAGGTGGTTAGCCTGGCATTTATCGGAATAATCACGGCTCTGTGGTTGTCCTGGAGTCGGAACTGGCCAAAGATTATGAATCGATATTTTTTCTTATCGCTTTTTAGTGCACTGCTAATCCCGACGGTCATATGGTACGTTCCAATGTATTGCCGTTATGGCGGGGAATTTCTTAATACCCACTTTATCTATCATGTTTTTCGCCGGAGTACTGAGGCCCTAGAAGGAAATTCCGGTTCAATATGGTTTTATGGATTGCATTTAATCGGAGAAAACAAGGCGTTATCCGGGCTTTATCTGGCCAGCGCGGTTTATGGATTAATAACCGCTTTTAATACAAGACATCAATATCGGAGCCTATGTCAGTTAACGAGTCTATGGATATTGGTAATAATGGTTATAATCAGCCTGAGCCAAACCAAGCTTGAAACATATATTGTGCCCATAATGCCGGCCCTCGTGATTAATGCCGTGGTCTTAATTAAGCAATCCCCGATAGACAAGATAGCCCGTTGGCTCATAGCCTCGGGGGTCGTGGCAACGATAATATATTTGTCACTTCACTCCTGGTGGTTGGCCGGGGGTATGGCAGTTATTCTAATAATTTATCTGCTGGCTAATCGGGTCGGTTGGCAACACTTAATTATTATGATCTGGCTGGTTTCAGTCATTGGATATAATCTACCTTTCTGGTCAACGCAGTGGTTATGGCGGCTGCGACCGGAGGATGAGGAGGCCTATCAATACACTCAGCATTTAAGCCCTCTCTCAGCTGGTAATGAGGATAATATTATTATTGACTTCTACAAATAGTCTCAGTTGATTGGATTATATCGTCTAAATTGGTACAATTAAGACTAATTATAAGGGTGTAAATATGGCTAATAAATCTCTGAAAATATTAATGACTGGCGGTGGCGGGCGTTTGGGGCATGAATTGTCAAAATCACTGACCTTAATCACCCCGGATATTACTGAGTGGGATATTACTGATTCCGCGGCTGGCGAGTCAGTTGTTGGCCGAATTAAACCTGATCTGATTGTTCATGCGGCGGCATATACCGATGTTTCCGGCGCCGAAAAAGATAAAACCACCTGCTGGAAAATTAATGTTGAGGGTACGGCTAATGTTGCGCGTGCTGCCGGCAATATCCCGGTCATCTATATTTCAACCGATTATGTCTTTGATGGTGAAACCGGAAACTATACTGAAACCAATACGCCCAACCCAATCAATTACTATGCTTTGACCAAGTTGATTGGTGAGTGGGCAATAAAAACGGCCCCTAATCATCATATTATTAGAACCTCGTTTAAACCTAGACCTTTTGAGCATGATAATGCCTGTACTGATATGTGGACGTCGGCTGATTATATTGACATTATTGCGGCGGAATTAGCTTTAGCTATAAAAAACTATCAATTACTGCCACAATTGATACACATTGCGACGGAAAGAAAGAGTATCTTTGATTTAGCTAAAAAAAGCAAAGACGTGAAGCCGATTAAACGAGCCGATATCGCTTCGGTTTCATTGCCTCGAGATACAAGTTTGAATATTGATAAATGGTTGAACTTGAAAAAGGAGCAGCGATGGTAAAGAGTCAAAAGATTGCCTGGTGGATAATTGTGGTAATTATTGCTTTAATCGTAGTCTGTCTGCTGGCGATTCTGAATTTGCCTAAAAATAATCCGCAATCAAATTCATCACTTGATATCAGTGATGAAATTGAGACGTTTAATGCCGAAGTCGATAATCTACAGTCAACGGATTTAAATACCAATTCTTCAACGCAGAATAATGCAACGGTTCATACTAATGATGGCTCACCGGCCGATGTCACAGATACAACATTAAATACCTATGATCGACCAGGTGGAGAATTTGATGAACGCTAAATTGCGAGTAGTTAGAACAATACTGTCGGGGATTCTGGTGATGATGACGATATTATCGTACCCATGTGAATCTCTGGCTTACTCTGAGGCCCAGCAAAGCTTTATTGATTCGAAGCAATATAATAATTTAATTGCCGATTCGGCTTTTATTGATATCGAATCAATGACAGTTGCGACGATCCAATCTTTTTTGGAATCATATGGTTCGTATTTGAGTACATATTCAGAAGGCGGACGAAGTGCTGCCCAAATTATCTATGATGCTTCTCATGCCCATGGATTAGCTAGCGGAACAAGTGGTGATGGCGTTGTCGTCGATTCATCAACAGGAACCGTCAGCCCAAGAGTAATCTTGGTCTATCTCGATAAAGAACAGAGTCTGATTAGAAAAACCAGTTGGACGCAGGACGGGCTGAGCTGGGCATTGCTGGCATCTATGGGTATGGCCTGTTATTCGGGAGCACCAAATGACAACAATGGCAATAATTGTACCGACGCATATGAAGGTTTCACTAATCAGGTTGAAGCTGGCGCCTGGCAACTGAGAGTCAACTATGAACGGTCCACGGGGGATTATGGCTTTGTGAATGGTAGCTATTATGTAGGGTTAACAACCCAAACCGTTGATGGATTCAATGTGACTCCGGCCAATCGGGCAACGGCAGCGGTTTATCGCTATACGCCATATGTCTTCAATAGCGGATATAACGTTTGGCGGTATTATAAACAATTCTTTGAAACCGTACTGCATGTTAAAACTACTCCCGGTTCACAGATGTCGGTCAATACCTCAACAACGACAAATTGGTGTTATGGGAATTGTGATTTTCAATATGCTAACGGCGTAGATTTAGTAATTCGAACCGATGACGGCGGACCGGTCGAATTTACCGGTTGGACAGGCTGCGACAGTACGAGTGGTTTGACGTGTAATTTGACAATGTCCGATGGTAAGACCGTTGTAGCTTCTCATATGCAGTCTTTAACATATGGCCCTGATTATAATTCGCCTTTGGGACAATGGGATTATGATAGCGGGCATCAATTAGCAGATGGAGATTTTAACGGCGATGGCTATCAGGACGTAGCGGTGATGTATAATTATGGTTCTGCAACAACCCGGCTTTGGGTATATCCCGGTAATGCCGATGGAGGATATAATGGACCTGTCGCTTGGTATATTAGCCCGGCTGGTCAATGGGATTTCACCAAGTCGAGTAATATTGTTACTTCCGATATTAATGGTGATGGCCTAGATGATATCACGGTCATGTATGACTATGGATCAAGCACTATGGGGCTATGGACATTTAGATCAAACGGTAGTCAGTTTAATCCTTCGCGCGCATATTTTAGTCCATGGGGTCAATGGGATTATACAAAAACTAGTCGCTTAGTTGCTTCAGATACGAATAATGATAGTTTAGATGATATCACGGTCATGTATGACTATGGATCAAGCACTATGGGATTATGGACATTTAGGTCAAATGGTAGTCAACTTAACCCTTCAAAATCATATACTAGCCCGGCTGGTCAATGGGATTTTACCAAATCAAGTAATCTGACGGCTTCAGATATCAACAATGACGGTCTAGATGATATTACAGTAATGTATAACTATGGATCAAGCACAATAGCACTCTGGACTTTTAAATCGGGCGGTAGTTCTTTTAGTCCCTCTCGGGCTTATATCAGTCAGCTTGGGCACTGGAACTTCGCTAATGGCCATGATATTGTCGCTGGCGATATCAATGGTGACGGATATCAGGATATTGCGGTTATGTACGACTATTTAGATGCTACTACCAATCTCTGGGTCTTTCCCGGCAATGCATCGAATAATTATAGTAATCCTCAGGCCTGGTATCTTAGTCCGGTCGGACAATGGAATTACTCGAATACGAGCAATCTGATCACCTCGGACAAAGATAGTGACGGGGCGGACGAGGTGTCTGTTATGTATAATTATTATTCAAGTACGATTAAGTTCTTAAGGTTTATGCCCACCGGTATGGCATATAGCCGAGATTAATATTTAGTTCTAATTATCGTATTATAGCGGAGCAAAGTTGGTGTTGCGAATTGCAGTTACGACCAGAGAATAAAGCTCTAATATAACCGAAAGAAATAACAACGTTCCGACCCGGTCTGAGACAACTGATGCCCCGATGATTAACGTAGCCCCAAACAAGGCAGCTAAAAGGAGAATGAAAATCAGCATCGTCTTTACTTTAAGGGGATACATCAGTTCGATGGCTATTATTATCCAGACCAGTATTTCAAATTTACTAGTTCCATATTGCCACATTACATAGGCACCAATGAGAACAATGGCAACGTTAAAAATGATCCCATAGATGCTTTTAGGTGTTAATTCTTTGACTAAGAATAATTGTGAGAATTGGGTTAGGGGGTGAACTTTTTTCATGGGTTTAATATTGCATTTACTTCTAAAACAGAAAGACCGAATAAATTGATCTTTTTTGTATTAACCTGACTTTCATTATAGCCGACTTTGATGAGAATTCGTTGAGAAATACCATCGCCTTTAATCGTATATCGATAATCAATCCGATCATTATTGCTGGTTAGGGTCGGGATTTCGGTCCAACTCTGTCCGTTGTCGACTGAGTAATAAATCCGGCTAGTAATTCGGTTATTGGGATCAATTTGGGAGGCGACAATGGTGGCCGAACTAAAAGGATATGGCATTTGGTTGTCGTAACAAAAGCCGGCGTTGTCGATTGGTTCGGACCAGGCATTTAATTCGCCATTATTGAAAAAATTATGACCCGATACCGAGACATCACAACTGGAACTGGTAGCATCAATTAAATCAATCGGGTTGTATTGCAATGAGTAATGATAATAGGCTTTATTAGCATCGGTGCTTTCTACCATCGCTCCATACAGTAAGTCGTTTTCTGTTTCGGGCAGATAGGTTAGATTAGCAATACCATAACCGACATTTTTTAGAACGCCGCCTGATGATCCGGCCATTATGGGCAGCATATTATCGCCCTGTTCGACCGTGCCCATCAATTCAAAATTGTGTAATGAATTTTTCTTGGTATTTTGACTGTTAATCACTATGGCATAGTATTGACCTTTTACAAGTCGCGACGACAAGGGGAACAAATATGTTTTACCTCCGATACCGTAAACATCCTCGGCGGTTGAAGCGGTAAAAATAGTTTGAGATATAATTGTATCCACGAGGGTATATCGACCATCGAGATATTGAACCGGTCGTAATTCAACGACATAAGTACCGTTACCGCCATTACCAACAAAGTCCATATTAAGGGTCGCATTTAATAATTTATCTTGTGTCGCCTGAAAGACCGGACCAACCATATCAACGCTCTCTCCGGCGCTATATATGGCTGAGGAGAGCTGTTGAGTTGGAATATTGGTTTTTCCTAGTGATTGGAATAGGGTTGCCGTTGTAGCAGCGGTAGTGATTCGAGTCGCTTTAAGATCGGTTACGGTGAGGGCATAACTATCGGGGATCTGAAATTCGACATCGGTATAGTTATCATCAAGTGTGACAACTTCTTCAATATATTGGATTGGATCATAGGGTTTTAAGCTGATGTCTTTTAATGATAGGGTATTACCCGATGGCGAGATAAGTTGAGTTGAAATGGTTGCGCTATCTTTAGCTATTGAGTAGAGATCGGTAGCCCGCAGACCGTTATATTCTGTCTGAATACGGTAACTAATCCGATATCTATCACCCTTGGCACCGGACATTATTTTGTATTCTACATGCCTAGACTCGGTGCTGGTTGTAAATCTGACAGATGTTGCAGCCGGAAGAACTTGGTATGGTTTACTGGTTTCCGTATCGGTGATGTTACCGAGAAAGATAAACATTACTGCTAACAGAATAATAACGCCATAGACTAAGATTCTAAGATAAGGAAATTTTTTATGTAGTGGCATGCTTGGCTTTCGAATATTTAGGTAAAATAAACATTAATCCTACCGTTACCGCTATGACTATTGTACTAATAATCCAGCCGATAAGATACCATTTCTCGGGTTCAAAGTAGATGCGAATAATTACATCGGGGCCATTTTCAGAATCTGAGTAATAATCACCAGATAATGTTTGGGTGATGTTGGGTTCGATAATCCACTGATTGAGATTGTTATCGGTCAAGCGGTGATCGGCTTTAATCGTGATGCCGTCATTGATGTGGGTATTTAAGCTGGAACACTCGTTGATTGATGAGGGCGTGGAAACGGTTTCACAATTATTGTTGGTAAAAAGTTCCTGATATTTGGAGAAAGGCAATATATCTATCTTCCACTCGGAATGATATGAAGATAGCAGTTGAATCGTTCTCGATGCGTCAAGGTTATTTATCTTCACGACATATTCGCTGGGATTAACTTTTATATAATCAAGTAACTGGCCGTCGATTCTCGGTAGAGAGTTGTTAATGCGATAGAGATAACTATTGATCTGAGTTATTTCTCCGGGGTTGGCGGCCATAAGTTGGTTGAAAAAGTCTGACTGATTCTTTATTAAACTGAGATTGTTCTGATAGTCGGCGCTATTATGATAAAGCTCGTAATTTGAAGTGTAGATACCGGATAAATCAACTAAATATTTGACATTCAATTCTTTCAACGCCTCGATATTTTGGCTCGTCAATAAATCATATTGAATGGAATTGGTAAAATCACTGCCATCAATACTGTTGCTAATATATTCCTTGCCGGAAAACATAATAAAACTATCCCAACCGCTATTGTTAATTAGTCGGCCTTGGCTAAATTGATTGTCGATAAAATTGAAACTATATTGATTGAAAAATGGATAGGTTAAGACTCGATAGGTGGTATCATCCTCTTCTAAGGCGCTCTTAACGGGGGATAAATATTGTCTGATTAAGCTAAAATCGATAGTTGTCATTCGTGTCGCAAAGACATAGCCGTTAATAATGACAAATATTCCTGTAATCACACCGGTGAAAATTATTACCCGGCGATTATTTCGAAGCATAATCACCACTACCAGGAAGCCAAAGAACACGACCATTGGGGCGAAGTGAGCTACCTCTCGAAACATCGGAGTTATTAGATCGAGAATTGGTAAAGAAATTTGGTGATAAAAACCGGTACTGAGTAAGGCCAATACTATTAAACTCGTTAGTCCAAATTTGAAATCCGGATTATTACGATGTGATTTGCGAATAAAAAATACAATTACCGCACAGACAGTTAAAATGCTGGTAGCGATAAAGACATATAAAGTCCAACGTGGATAATAATAATGCAGTAATGTAGCTTTGGAGAATATTAAGGCAGCAATTCTAATTGGGCTAGCATATATCAAGTCATTAAAAACTGCCGAGGCTGCTTTTGTGCTGCTGCTGGCAATACTATTGGCTCCTACGAGGTAATTCATTAACCAAGGCAAGTTGATGGTGAGGGTAAGAAATAGAATTGTTATCAAGTCGCGCAGGCGGAACAGTTGTCTATGAGTCAAATAAAAAATTATTAAAATTAGATAACAGATCGGTAGGTATTGTATTTGCGGAGCACTGAGTGCGATTAGTAATCCAATGATAATGGCATGAATAAATTTGGGTTTAAAACGAGTGAGTAGAAAATTAATTAATATCGTAATAATGGCATATGAGAGAAAGAAAAGTTGATGTCCGGCGATAAATTTATAAAAAATTGCGGGATTGAATACCAAGCCAAGGGCTAATAAATTCGCGATAATCGGATTCTTGAGATAAAAGTTGAAAAGAGATCGACCACTGATAAAGACAACACTGAGTAGACCGGCGATAATTATTGCTTGAGCGATTTCTGGCTGAAGAGATACTAGTGAAGCAAGATAATATATTCCGTAGTAGAGATAACCGGTAGCATAAGTAATCGGTTCGCCGAGATTAAAATCGCTCCACGCGTGAAGATTATTAGTCAAATAATTACCGAGTTGATCTTTAAAATACGGCAGTGACCAGTCCCAATAATTTCCGGCGCCGTGACGTAATAGTAGAAAGAAAAACCCGAATAATAAAATCGGAACAATCCAATTGAGGCAACGATATATTATCGGACTTTTAGCTTTCATGAGAATGATTTTTTATCATAATATAGCCAATCGCAAACCCCAGTAAACCGAGAATTGTTGCTAAAATACCGTAATAAAAATAACGTTGAGGCCAAAAAAATAGGATATATTGCGAATTGGCTTCAACTGACCAGCGATTAGAATCTTCATTAGAGGTGGCGGTATCGGGATTTAACAACAGCAATTTGAGCCAGCTATAGTGACACTTGGTGTCGGTGGTACAAATTGGCTCATTAGAATCGATTTTAATTAACTTCCAATTGGGATCGAAATTTTGTCTCAATACCAATTGATTAGACCGGTTGTCTGTTGAGATATAGTATGCGGTTTCATTGATCAGGCGTGCCGATATTCCATCTCCCGAAATAACCGTGGTGTAGTCATTGAGTTGATAGAGACGAAAGTAGTCATTGTCCTCAACGATAGTGTAATTATTGTCATTATTAAAATAATTATAATAGGGCGATAGATCGGTAGTGCGAGAAACGGTATCAAAGTTAATGTAGTCTTTATGGATCAGGATATATTTGGCTCCAAGCTCATCAAATAATTCTCGGCCGGGGTTGAAAGTTGTTAGATTGATTTGAAACATCGGAGTTAACTCGGAGTTATTAAGGTCGATATTAAAGCTATTACTGTTATAAATAACGGGCTTGGAGAGGAAATTCTGTTGAAAGAAGAAGGTTTGTGGATACTGGACGTCTTGTCGATTAATCGACCATGTATATGTTTCATATGGAATATTGGGAAAGGCAATGACATTATAAAGCTCATCATCAGACAAGTAGGTCTCATTGAGATCGTAGTATTCTTGAGGAACTCGGCTACCGCTGATGAGGCCGTTGAGATCGCCCGAAAAAATCCATGGATTAACGGCAATTAAGATGATAATACCCAAGGCAAAAAGCCATTTTTTTATTTTTTCATTTAATGGAGTATAGGCCTGCATTACAATCGGAATAATCATTAAAAAGGCCACCACGATAAATCTGGTAAAAGACCTCAAAAAGGAAAAGCCCGGAATATTTTCGAATCCCCAGAGCCAGAGTCCGCCAAATAATGACGAATTTGGGCCGAGGGCTAAACTCATAAAAACAACCCAGACAACTAGGCAGAAAAAAGTATATGAACGACGGAGGGAATATCGGTTCCGATTTTTCAACTGTCGGGCAATAACCAAAGCGATAGTGATAAGAATTAGAATATAAAGGACGATATTGGGAATGTTAAATAGGTTGGATTCGGCGGTAGTTCCGGGGTAGTGTAAGAAACGTAAAATATGGGCAGCACCGGAAGAAATGCGATAGCCGCTAAAGACAGATTCCTGGTTGCCGAGATACATTTCTTGAACTTGGGGCAGAAAATAACTGGCAATAAATGAGACTATCCAGAAACTATTTAAAAATATTGCGATACCGATAGCTTTTAACCCGCCGACTATTGCCCGATTGTTTTTATCATTTAATCGAATTCCGAAAGCGAGAAAAACGATAAAAAGAGCATAGATGGTCAATATAAAAGGATGAAAGCAGAGCAAACCATTCAGACCAAGTAGAATCAGAATTTTGCGATTATCATGTTCATGCCACCACCGATAACTGAGCCAAATACCGTTCCAGATACAAAGAGCACTCCAGAAATAGCTACCTGGCCAGTAAATCAATTGGTCGAAGGTAAAGCTTGAGGTCAGAACGAATAATGCCGCCAGCAGGCCAAACCGTTTATCTTTAGCCATATCCGATGCGCCATAGTAAATACTCATTACAAACAAGTAGAGAGGAATAAGGGTAAAAATCGGGCTGCTGATGGTAATTGGCAGAGAGATAATATTGAACAATTTATAGAAAATTCCGGCTAAGGGGACACTAAACATTACACTTGAGGCGTTAAGGCCAAAGAAGTTAATATTCCAGGTTGACCAGGGGCTATGGATGGCACTAGACCATAGTGCCCAATTATCACCATAATTAAATGCACTGCCGAATAGGCGATAATGCATAACAATAATCAATGCGGCAAAACCAAGCCACGGTAATATTCTTTTAAATCGCCCAGTCGTTGTTATTGGGATCATTTAGTTTTGGATAAATCAATTAATTTTTGGGCTCTATGGGAGTAGGTATGTTCTTTTAGTACCCGGGCTCGTCCGGCGGCGATAATGGATTTAGCTTCTTCGGGGTGGTGAATATAGTGATCGATTTTATCAAACCAATCGCTCTTATTATTAGCGATAATCATTTCTTGATTGGGGACAAAATACTTGGCAATGCAGGCGACATTATCGGTGATCTCCAATCCGCCACAAAGAGGAATTTTAAAAGTACGCTCATTGCAGTCGCCGCCATATTTTTTCTGGTAATCTTCATGGACATTAATAGAGATTTTTGCTGTACGGTAAATCTTGGCTTCATCATTAAGTTGCAACTTTGGCTTTTGAATAGTTTTCAAGCCGGGAATATTAAAATATTGGCCAATTTTTTGCACTAGACCGAGGGACCGATCCCAGGCCGTCCAATCTTGTCCGTATAATTTTAAATTGTATTGTTTCTTGAGCGGGAAAACTTGTTCTTTAAAAAATTTACGTTTGGCTGGTAAATATGTACCGATATAAGCAATATCGGAAGCAAAACGGGAATCAACAGTTGGTTTAAGTGTCAGGTGATCGGCGGCAAGAGGAATAGTATAGTACGGCAGGCCGGTTGTTTTGGTAAACCCCGCCATCCGATGATCATCTTGTTCGCAGACATTATAAAAAATATCACCCAGTCGATTATCGACTAATAATTTTATATGATCGGGAGTATCCTTGAGTCCCGGCGTCTCATTAACTCGCAACTTGGAGAGTGGAGAATCCCAAAAAGGAATATTCACCAAGACTTTAAGGCCGTTCTTTCGGTAGGAATCTAAAACGTCTAAATCAAGATAGCGAAGATAGTAATTATTCAATGATGTCATCAAGATATCGGGCGAATATTTTTCCATCGTTTGCTTGAAGTCGTCGTCAGCGGTTAATTCCTTAAATTCATGCCCCATATCTAAAAAGGCATTTTTATAACCATGATAGATGGTGCGTCCCGCATAAATTGTATTGGTACTTGGAATATGAAATAAGATTTTCATAATGATTCAAGTTCCTTTAATAACCGAGAATGAATACCGTTATATTTGGTGGCTAAATCTATCGCAGATTGAGAATATTCCGGATAATGATTAAGAATAGTTTTAATAGCTTTGGCATAAGCAGCGGGCGACATCGGACATACTATTCCGGCTTTATACTTAACAATATCTTCAACGGTCGAGTGTGTATCGGTTGTGATTACAGGCAATCCAAAGGTAAAATATTCACGGCATTTCATACTGTCGCCATAATAATTAAAAGACCAATTACCGTTATATAGAGCCAGGCCAATGTCCGAGTCTTGAATTTTTTTAAGGGCTAAGTGGTGGGGCAGATAGCCGGTAAATTCAACAGCGTCGCCGAGGTTAAGCTTCTGAGCTAAGCTTTTATATTCAGTTTCTTTTGGGCCGCTGCCGACGACGGTCAGTTTAATACTGGTAAAGGTCGGTAGTAATATCTTTATTGCCTCGAACAAATTTTTAAAATCGAGTTGATCAGAAATAATTCCGAGAGTAATCAGTTTTGTCCCCGGTTGATGGTTCGGGCGGGATATGACCGGGGAAGCCGGAGCGTTGGGAACGTAAATATTTTTATTCTCCGGAATACCCTGAGTAGTGCGGCGAGATAGAATACGAGACGATACGTTCCAGACTTGATCGCAGTGGCGGGCACAGTGTTTGTCGATGGCTAAATAAGTCGCATTAAGAATTGGATTGGCAAAGCGTTTATCGGAAAAATCGACTGAGTAAAA
>Ga0265297_10003555_pt1 | contig 27800 bp, 32 predicted proteins | sample Munlanlwell13791_FD_192502 | JGI IMG/M metagenome (GOLD analysis project Ga0265297, IMG submission 192502) | Leachate microbial communities from a municipal landfill in Southern Ontario, Canada - Leachate well 137-91 | ecosystem: Engineered > Solid waste > Landfill > Unclassified | place...
TCTTTTGAGATTGATAGTAAAAATCAACCAGGATTGTTAAAAACAATCGAAATGTGTAATGAATAAAAAGAAATTAAAAAATAAAAAAATTAAATTCAAAAAATGGTGGTGGATAGGATTGGTGGGGTTGGTAATTTTAGTTTTGATAATTGTTTACGCAATTTTGAATATCCCAAACCCAGCTAAATTGTCGAGTAACGAATACCCTCAATCATCACAAATAATGGATAGAAATGGAAAACTTCTTTATGAAATATATGCTGATAAAAAAAGAACTCCGGTAAATTTAAGTGAAATTCCACAAAATTTCAAAAATGCGACTTTGGCAATTGAGGATTCTAATTTTTATAAACACAATGGTTTTGATGTTAAGGGATTACTTAGAGGTTTGTACAGAACAATAATTGAAAAAAGACTTCAAGGTGGATCAACTTTGACCCAACAATTGGTTAAAAATGCGTTGTTAACACAGGAAAGAACAATTTCTCGGAAAATAAAAGAAGCAATTTTGACAGTGGCAACAGAAATAATGTACAGTAAAGATCAAATTTTAGAAATGTATTTCAATCAGACACCTTATGGAGGAACTCTTTGGGGAGTGCAAGCGGCAGCAAAAGGAATATTTAATAAAGATGTTAAGGATTTGGATTTGGCTGAATCAGCTTTGATTGCTGGTTTGCCGGGATCTCCGACAAGATACTCCCCTTTTACTCATCCGGAAGCGGCTAAAAATCGACAAGTGATGGTATTAAATCGGATGCTTGAACTAAAAATGATTGATCAAAAACAATTTGATGAGGCTAATGCAGAGACTTTGAATTATTATTTGAATAAGATAGGAATTGAAGCGCCTCATTTTGTCTTTTATGTAAAAGAACTGTTGACAGAAAAATATGGAATTCAAAAATTAACTGAGGGGGGTTTAAAAATAACGACCAGTTTGGACTTGGATATTCAAAAAATGGCAGAAGCAACAGTATCGGCGGAGGTGGAAAAATTGAGTAAATATAAGGTAGGTAATGGGGCAGCGATGATAACAGAGCCAAAGACGGGTCAAATATTAGCAATGGTGGGCTCAATTGATTATTTTTCAACTGAGATTGATGGTAAGTACAATGTAACGACAGCCCTAAGACAACCAGGGTCATCAATAAAGCCACTCAATTATGCAGTAGGAATTGAAACCGGAAAGATTACGGCTGCATCAGTATTGGATGACAGTCCAACTTGTTTTGGACAGGTAAATCAAAAAAATTATTGTCCGACTAATTATGGTGGAGCTTATCACGGGATTCAGACAGTGAGAAATTCATTGGCGAATTCATTGAATATTGCGGCAGTAAAAGTTTTGAAATTGAATGGATTGGAGACATTTGTGGCTTCAGCATCAGCGATGGGATTGGAAACTTTTAAGAATGCTTCGGATTATGGTTTGTCTTTGACATTAGGTGGGGGTGAAGTAACGATGAGTGATATGACAGTAGCCTATGGGGTATTGGCAAATATGGGAATAAGACAAGATTTAAACCCAATATTAAAAGTGGTGGATAAAAACGGAAAAAATTTGGAAGAATATAAATATGAGGCAGGCAAACGAGTAATGTCGAGAGATACTGGTTTTATTATTCAGCAAATTTTGTCGGATGATGGGGCAAGAAGTATGGTGTTTGGGGCTGGTTCAATGCTGAATATTAAGGGCCATCCGGAAGTAGCAGTAAAGACAGGAACAACAAACGATATGAGAGATAACTGGACGATGGGTTACACTCAAGATTATGTGGTGGCGACTTGGGTGGGAAATAATGATAATTCCAAAATGGGAGGATTGGTGTCGGGAACAACTGGGGCAGCGCCAATTTGGAATAAAATAATGACACAAATATTGAGAAACAAAGAAGTTAAAAAACCGGTAAGACCGGCTAATATTGTGGGGATGAATATTTGTAATTTAACAGGGATGGCAATACCAGATGAAGGTTGTGAATCACACTATGAATATTTCAAAAGTGAATATTTGCCAGCAAAGCAAACTAGTTTAAGAGCAAATGTATTGATAAATAAGGATACAGGATTAATTGTGCCAGACGGTGAAACTCCAGCAAATGTGGAATGGCAGGAACACACAGTAGTGAAGGATGCAACCGGAGTCAATGTTTGTTTGGATTGTACTTTAGTTAATATAACCGAAAAACCCCCAGCAATAATTAATTGATGAATTTATTAAAAAAATTCATAAAAATTTTAATTTATATAGGGAGTCCATTTCTTTTTGGGATTAAAAAAACAGCCTTTTTATTGGAGAAAATAAGAAAGATTAAATTTAAATTACCGAAATGGAAATTTAGAAAGAGACAGAAAAAAATAATTGCGTTACCAAAAATTAGAAAAATTAAAAATAAATTTAGCTGGCCAAAATTTAAGATTAAAAAATGGATTTGGGTGGTTTTGATAATTTTGATATTTTTTAGTGTTTTGGGATTTGGTCTTTATGAATGGATATGGAAAGGTTTACCTGATGTAAATTTGATTTATAACCCACCAAGTTTATCGACGAAAATAGTTGATAGAAATGGGAAATTACTTTATAAATTTTATGAAAATGAAAATAGAACTTGGGTACCGCTTAACAAAATCCCACGGGATTTGATTGAGGCAACAATTGCGATTGAGGATAAAAATTTTTATAAACATAGTGGCCTGTCGATGAAAGGATTGATAACGGCAACATTTTATAATTTTAAAAAAAATGAAGAAGAAAAACCGAGAGGTGGATCAACAATTAGTCAACAGTTGGTTAAAAATGTTTTTTTGAATAATGAAAAAACATTTAAACGAAAAATAAAAGAATTAATTTTAACTTTAAAAATAGAAAAGAAGTTAACAAAGGATGAAATTTTGGAGAGATACTTAAACCAAGTGTCTTATGGGGGTGAAGCATATGGAGTGGAAGAGGCAGCTTTGAAATATTTTGGAAAAAATGTATGGGATTTGACCACTTTAGAATCAGCTTATTTGGCAGGGCTGACAGCAGCACCAAGTTCATATTCACCTTATGGAAATGACCCTGATTTGGGAAAAATTCGAGCTAAACATGTGATTGAAGAAATGGTAAGTACTAAATATTTAAGTCGAGAAACTGCCGACAAGTGGTTAAATGAAAAAATTGAAATTAAAACAAATGGTAAAGAAATAAAGGCGCCTCATTTTGTTTTTTATATAAAAAACATTTTAGAAAAAAAATATGGTTATACTAATTTGGAAAAACAAGGGTTAACAATTAGAACAACATTGGATTTGGGAATCCAGGAAATGGCACAAAAAATTGTGGCGGAGGAAATAAAAAAAATAGAAAAATTAAGAATTAGCAACGGAGCGGCTTTGATTATTAACGTAAAATCAGGAGATATTTTGGCAATGGTGGGATCAAAAGATTACACCTCAAAAAATATTGATGGAAAATTTAACGTAACTACAGCTTTACGACAGCCGGGGTCATCTATAAAACCAATTAATTATTTGCTGGCACTTCAAAATGGATTTAGCTTGGCATCAATAATTGATGATGATCCAATTACCTATCAGGTTAAAGGACAAAAACCATATACTCCACAAAATTATAATGGGAAATATATGGGGAAGGTAACTTTAAGAACCGCTTTGGCCTCGTCTCTTAATATCCCATCGGTAAAATTGTTGGATAAAAATGGAATAAATAATATGATTGATTTGGCCCAAGACATGGGAATATCGACTTGGACTGAGAGATCAAGGTTTGGTTTGTCTTTGGCACTGGGAGCAGGTGAAGTAAAAATGACAGAGTTAAGTCAGGCTTATAGCATTTTTGCTAATTTGGGAGAAAAGGTAGAAGTTAACCCGATATTAGAAATTGATAATTATTTGGGAGAGAAAATCTACACTAAAGAAATAGAAAGAAAACAATTAATAAAACCAGAATTTGCTTACATGATCAATGATGTTTTGAGTGATAATCAAGCCAGATCCCCTATTTTTGGAACTAATTCAAAATTAGTAATTAAAGACAAAACAGTAGCGGTTAAAACGGGAACAACAAATAATTTGAAAGACAATTGGTGTATTGGTTGGACGCCAAACTTTTTAGTGGCAACCTGGGTGGGAAATAATGATGGAACTCCAATGAGTTGGGTGGCATCGGGGGTAACTGGAGCAACACCAATTTGGAATAATTTAATGACGGAAATATTAAAAGATAAAAATGATGAAAAGTGGATATCGCCAGTAGATTTGATTAGAAAAAATATTTGTGGAAAAGATGAATGGGTAATTACTGGTAGTGAAATAAAAATAAATTGTCCAACAGTAGCACCAACTCCGACACCTAATTAATTTTGGAAACAGAGTACCAATAGATTTGGTCGATTAGAAGTGGTAATTCTTTTTTGGCTTGATCTAAATTTTTGGGGTTGTCGAGTTTGATTAAAAATAAAAGTTTATTTGTAGGGAGAGAAACAATATTTTGATAAAAAATATTTTTGGTGGAATCGATTGACTCTTGAAAAAGAAGACCTTGAGGTAAATTTAGATTGACTAAACTTTGGGAACTGGATTTGATAGTAGAAAGATGGGTAACAATAGTAGGGATTTCATCTAAGTTAAAAATAGGAGAATTTTGATAAAGGGAAACTTTGGGATCAGAAACTGAACTAACATAAACTGCCCAATTTTCGGTAAGAGTCTTAAGATATTTATCAAGATCAGCTGAAGAATTAGTTTTTTTGGAGGAAATATTTTTGTTAAATTTGGGTAATTGGAAATTAAAATTAATTTTTGGTGGAGAGTCTATAATTTTTTGAATATTTTTAATAGACCAAAAAATAAAACTAAGACCGACAGTGAGAAATAAACTAAATAAGACTAAACGACGTTTGGTTTTGGCACGTTTTAGGGCAAGTTGAGGATCAGAAACTTTGGAGTTTTCAGAATCAGAATCTGTTATTAATTTCTTTTTATTTTTTTCGGGTTTTGGAAGCATTGATTTGTTTAAATGTTAATAGTCCGGGTTTGGCACCAAGATAAGAAACGACAGAGGCGGAATTTTTGACACCCCAAAAAAGGGCATCTTTAGGTTCTTTTTGATAAATTAGAGCAGCAACAAAGGCAGAACCAAAAGAATCACCGGCACCAGTTTCATCAACAGGTTTGGTATTGATGATGGGTGAATAAAATTGTTTGTCTTCAACTAAAACATGAGCACCTTCACGCCCATTGGTAACGGCAATAATGGAACATTTGAGAGACTTAACTTCATCCCAAAAAAAGGTATCGGTGGATTTGGTATTAGTTAAAATCTCGGCCTCTTCTAGATTTAGGAGTAAAAAATCAACCATTTTGATGAGAGACAATAATTTTTTGCGTTGAAGAAGTTCTCTTTTGCCTGGGTTGAGAGAAATTTTAATATTGTTTTCTTTGGCAAAACCAATTAACTTTTCGAGTAAATCAAGATTACCTTCAAGAGAAGTAATGTAAAACCATTGGGTAGATTTTATTTGCGACCATTTGAAATGTTTTTCCTGTAGTCCATTTTTGCCTCGGTTAGTAAGGATAGTGCGACCGCCATCTTTGGCGACTAATATAACCGAAAAATCGGTAATATCCTTTTTGTCTTGAACAATGAAATCAAAAAAAACTTTATCATTTTTTAGGTCTTGGAAAATAAAATCATTAAGATGACTTTGGCCAATTAGGGAAATACAAGCAGATTTTAAACCAAGACGAGAAAAGGCGACAGAAGAATTGGTGGCTCCCCCACCGCTACAAATAAGACTTTGATTGATTTCATTTTTGGAAGCATAAGGAAGACAAAGTAAATTTTTATTAATTAAAAAATCATTAGACTTGGCAAAAATGTCGACGGTAGCGGCACCGATAGAAATTACATCAAATTTATTTTTCATAGATTTTTTTGATGGCGGCTAATAAATTTTTGGTACCGATACCATAATAATCATACAACTCAGAATACGTTTTGGCAGAACGACCAAACTGATTGTCGACGGCGAGATGAATAAATTTGGGACGGTGTTTTGATAATAACAAATTTGTAGCAATTATTTGTCCTAAACCACCAATTTTTTGGTGATCTTCCAAACAAATTAATCGATTGGTTTTTTTGATACTTTTAAAGATAGTGTCGGTATCAAGAGGTTTGATTGATGAACAATTGATAATTTCTAAAGAAATATTGGGTTTTTGGAGAGAGAGAAGTTGTTGAACTTCAAAAGCCTGATTTAAAATTGGACCATGACCGATGATAGTGATGTCGTTGCCTTTTTTGAGAATTTGAGATTTGCCAATAGTGAAACTGTAATTTTTGTCAGAAATAAAGGGAGTGGTGGGACGAACGAGACGAATGTAAGCGGGACGAGGACTACGGGATAAAACAGTAACTATTTTTTTGGTTTCAAGGGCATCAATGGGAGAAAAAACTTCCATATTGGGGAGAGAAGACATAAGAGCGATGTCTTCTAACATTTGATGGGTAGCACCAAGGTCAGTACTCATAAGTCCGGCATGGGAACCAACTATTTTGACGTTTAAGTTGTTGTAACAAATTGATTGACGAATAACTGCCCAATTTATTGCAGGAGAAAAACAAGCAAAAGAACATAAAAAAACAGTTTTGCCACTTTTGGCAAGACCGGCGGCAATGCCAGCACCATTGGACTCGGCAACACCACATTCGATAAAACGAGAGGAAAATTTGCGGGCAAATTCAGTTAAAAAAAGAGAGGATTTTAAATCCATACTAACAACATAAATTTTGGGGTTAGTTTGGGCTAATTTGAAAATGGTATCGCCGAAAGATTGACGAATAGAAATTGATTTCATAAATCTTGTTTGGCGGCTAAATAAGTATTTCTGTCTAAATTTTTGACATCATGATATTTAAAATTATTTTCCATAAAGGAGATACCTTTACCCATAATAGTTTTGGCAATTATGCAGTTGGGATAATTTGATTTTTTGGCGGTTTTTAGGGCTTTTTCTAGTTGTTTAAAATTGTGGCCATTAATAGTAGTAACGGTCCACCCAAATTGGATATATTTGGCAGCTAAATTGCCAAGCGGCATAATATTGTTGGTGGAACCGTCAATTTGTAAACCATTGCAATCAATAATATTGATAAGATTTCCAAGCTGATATTTTTTGGCAAACATAATACTTTCCCAAATTTGACCTTCTTGGTGTTCGCCATCAGTGGTGAGACAAATAGTGGTATGGGTTTTGTCGCCAAGGGCTAAACCACAGGCAAAAGATAAACCTTGGCCAAGAGAACCGGAAGAATATTCGACTCCAGGGACACCTTGATAAACATGACCTTGGAGAATCGAATCAAAAGAAGAATAGGTGGATAATAATTTTTTGGGAAAATATTTCTTGGCGGCAAGGACAGTATAGAGAGCACAGGCAAGATGCCCAGCAGAAAGGATAAAATGATCTTTTTTAAAATCAAAAATATCGCCAAAATAAAGAGAAACTAAAATATCGAGAGAAGAAAGCGAGCCACCAATATGTCCCCCATTTGATTGATAAATCATATCTAATAAATCGCCACGCAATTCGCGGCTAAGCTTTTTGAACATTAATTAAGTATAGGACAAAGTGAGATATAATTGGAGGAAATGGAAGAGTTTTATAAAAAATATTATTTTGGACTAAGGAAGTTTGTTTCTCAAAAAATTGATGATGAGGGATTGGTTGATGAAATTGTCAATGATACGATGATGGCGGCGATGAAAGCGATACCAACATTTAACAAAAAATGCAGTGAATTTAGTTGGCTTTGTAGTATTGCTAAACATAAAGTGATTGATTATTACCGAAAGAAAAAAATCAAAACAGTATTGTTTTCGGTAAGCCCGGTGTTTGAGGACATAGCAGACAAAGCATTGACTCCGGAGAGGGATGTTTTGAAAAACGAATTGAAAGAAGAAATAAAAAAGACATTTAGGGAAATAAAGGAAGGATACAAAAAATTGTTACGACTTAAATATGTAGATGGCTTTAAGGTTAATGAAATTGCCAAAAAAACTAAATTAAGTCCAAAGGCAGTGGAATCGAGACTAGTGAGGGCTAAAAAACAATTTAGGGAAGCTTGGGTTTATGATGAAAAAAAGGATTAAAAATATTTTTAAATTGACTGTATTAATAACAGCCAGACAAATTTGGAAATTACTTTGCAATTTGTATCATTTAATAACTGAACCTTTTTTGACATTAAAAATTTTGATTAAAGAAAGAGACAAATCGCAAATATTTTTGATTGGTTTGATTTTTTTAATGCCAATAATTGCCTATTTTTTGGCAAGAATTGTTTGGGATTATTACCGATATGGATTAATAATAAAAGAGGCGGGAATGTTTTTTTCGATAGCAATAATAGTTCAAATAGGATTGTTGCTTTATTTGGGATATTGGGTGTGGAAAGTGATGAAAAACAAATGATTTTTTGGGAGACGACGACTTAATTTGCAAATGATAAAAAATACTAAAATCGAATACAAAAGTCAGGAATATCTGGAATTTAGAGATATAACTGATGAGGTAGAAAAATTTGTTAAGAAATCAAAAATAAAGGAGGGACAAGTATTGGTCTTTTCAACCCATACAACTATGGCTATATGTGTTAATGAAAAAGAGGCGGGAATTGTGAAAGATTTTAGAAATTTAATGGGTAAATTAGTTCCTAAAGATGGATATTATTGTCATAACGATTTGAATATTCGAACGGAAAATTTGGTGTGTCAATCGGCGGCATCGGATTGTCTGAATGGCCATTCACATTGTACTCATTTGATAATGAGAAATTCAGAAACTATCCCAATAATTGAGGGGGAAATGACTTTGGGAGCTTGGCAAAGAATTTTTGCAATTGAATTAGATGAATCACGAAAAAGAACGATAATTGTTCAGGTTATGGGCGAGTAATTTGGTCTATTTTTTTTACAACTTCGTTTAAAATATCTTCGGGAGTGCTAGCACCAGAACTAATGACAATATTGTTCTGGCCAATAAACCATTTTGGGTTTAATTCTGAGGCATTATCAACGATATAGCTGATGGCCCCACTGGACTCGGCAACAGATCGGAGACTATTGGAATTGGCACTAGTGGGAGCACCAACAATAATGACAAACTTATATTGTTTGGCTAGATTAATAATTTCGTTTTGACGTTCTGTAGTAGCCTGACAAATGTGAGGCAAAATAGAAATTTGGGGATATTTATTTTTTAGGAAATCGAGAGCTTTTTTGGTCTCAAGAGTAGAAAGAGTGGTTTGAGTAACAACAACAGTATTTTGAGGAGCGGTAATTTCAAAATTAAAAATATCTTGAAGAGTAATTGGAATAATTGATTTTGGGTTTTCACCAACAACACCAATGGTTTCATCATGATCAATTTTGTTACACAGAAAAATAACGGTTTTATTATCTTTTGATAATTGGCGAACTGTTTGATGTGATTTCATAACCAAGGAACAAGTGGCATCGACAATTTCTAAATTTTTATTTTTGGCATCTTGATAAACTGATGGAGCAACACCGTGAGCTCGAATAATAACAACAGAATTGGTGGGGATTTCATCGATGGAATTGACGGTTTTAATTTTCAGTTCTTGCTCGAGCCAATCGACGACATGTTGATTGTGAACTAATTCACCTAAAAAATAAATGGGGTTTTTGGATTTTTTGGCCGTATCTTTGGCTAATTCTATAGCACGAGTAATACCAAAGCAAAAACCATGAGGAGAAGCGATAATAATATTAGGCATGATTATTTTTTTTGAATCTTTTTTTTAGGGGCGAAACAGGAATTCCGGGACAAAACCAATGGTCGGCGCAACGAGCTTCATAAGTAATATTGGGATCCCCTATTTTTTCGATAACGACGACAGGACTTTTGTAAGGAGCGGGTTTGCCATCGATTAATCTTTGGGTCATGGTGGCAGGAGCACCACAAGTTTTTTTGTGGCCGTCTTTGTAGGTACAACGAGCGGTAAGAGTTTCGATTTGGGTGGCCAGACCTAAGATTGATTCGATGGAAGCAAACGGTTCACCTTTGAAATTGCGATTGAGGCCGGAGACAACAACTTCGATATCATCGTAAATTAAAGTTTTAATGACTTCTTTGATATTTTTGTCAAAGAATTGAATTTCATCGATGGCGACTAAATTGGGACGACTATTTTTGGGAAGTTTATAAATATCTTTTAAAATAAAAACAGAATCGGATTGATCTTTTTTGGAATTGGGAACTGGGATAGCTTCCCAACAGCCACCATTGCGACAACGAACTTCAGCAATATCGAAACGATTATCAAGGGATGGTTTGTAGACTCGAATAACAAACCCGAGGGCATCTCGAGCTTCGGAAAGATGATCTAAAAGACGGCGGGTTTTGCTGGAATTCATAGGACCGACGTAGCAGATGAGCGGTGCACATTGACGAATCATAAGCTCATTTTAACTTAAAAGAGGTAAAATTGGGATATGGAAAAAGTTAATAATTTTATTTTATAATAGACTATGACACCAGAAGCAATGAGAAAATTATCTGAAGCAACAAAAGAAGCTCTTAGATATTCAAGAAATGAAGGTGCCGAGGAAGCATTTAAAATAGAACAGAAATGTAGAGAAATAATTGAAGAATACAATAATGAACAAGCAAGATTGGCAAGTTTGCCTCACCCAAGGATAAAATAAAAAAAGAGAACGGCAGGTGTACATTTTTTTGAAAAAAATGCATTGACCTGCCGGAATAACTTTGTTCTTTTTATAAATCAGTATTTATGGTATCCCCATTGTAAATCTTTTGGAGGTTCTCCAAATTTTGCTTTTAACTCCTCTATCTTTTCCTTTAATTCTGTAGGCATAACAAATCCTCCAACACAGTCTACTTCCGTAGAAAAATTCCATTGAGAATCTGTTTTACTTCTGAGATAGGCACATCCTTCACTACATAAACGGATTCCATCGTAATTATCCTCTTCTTCAAGATTAAAAAACCTCATCACCTACTCCTCCTTTTTTTTAGATTTTAGACATAAGGTCTGGTGGGGTGGCTGGTGTTAAATTCCATGTGTTTGATTTTCTCTTCCCATTCGGAAACTTTTTCGTCTGACAAATAGCCTTTATTTTTGCAGACACCGTCGACAAAAAATGCTCGGCCAGGACGAAGATCAAGATTATATTTGATGTGTCCTTCAAGATCCTCTTCAGCTACAATGTTGTGTTTCATAGTCCCGTTGACATAGACTCCGACTGTAACATGTAACAAAAAACGACACCTTCTTTCCCTTTTTTATAAAAAATTTTTATTAATTTTAAAAGAACCATCTAACTTACGGACTGGTGGAGATTATAACATTATAGGACTTTTATATCAAAAATTTTTTGAGACGCGGATGGGAGTTGAACCCATCTATACGGTTTTGCAGACCGCTGTCTAACCGCTTGACTACCGCGTCAGTGCGTTATTCTACCAAAAATTAAGAAAATTTGGTATTTGACAAAGTTGTACGATGTTGTACAATATGTTTATGAACAATTTAATGTATATAGATTCTAGTAAAGTTAGAAACAATTTTTCTAATATTTTAAATTCTGTTTTTGGTGATAAAAAAACTTATATTATTAAAAAATCTGGTATACCTATAGCTAAAATAGTTAGCTTAGAGAAAGATGATATAAAAGTTGATGATTTTATGGATTTCGCAGGAATGTTATCTGAAAAAGAAGGAGAAACAATTTTAAAAAGAATCAAAAAAGAAAGGAATGATGGGTCAAAATTTAAAAATAAATTAATTTAAGCAATGTATTTAATTGATTCTGATGTTTTAATTGATTTTTTGAAAGCTAAAAAAAATACAATTGATGTTTTGGGTAAATTAAAATCGAATGAAAGATATACAAGTATAATTTGTGTTGGAGAAATTTTGGAAGGATTGTCAGAAAAACAAAAAAAGAAATTTCAAAAACTGATAAATTTAATCAATGTGTATGATATTAACTTAAAAGTGATAGTAAAATTTTCAGAAATTAGAAAAGAATTAAGAAGAAAAGGTAATTTAATTGATAATTTTGATATTTTAATTGCAGCAACTTGTTTAGTGAATGATTTAATTTTAATTACTAATAATTTAAAACATTTTAAAAGAATTGAAGGCTTGAAAATATTGAGAAAATAACAAAAACCCTCCTAATTGGAGGGTTTTGGAAATTTTATTTTTGAAAATTTACATCATGCCGTCCATGCTACCCATACCACCTTCAGGCGATGGAGTACTACAATTACATTTTTTGTCTGGGGCGTCGGTGATGAGAACATCAGTGGTCAAAATCATTTGACCAACAGAAACAGCATTGGTAAGAGCGGATTTGGTAACTTTGGCTGGATCTAAAATTCCGAATTTAATCATGGATCCCATTTTGCCAGTGGCAGCATTGTAACCATAATCTGATTTTGGATCAGCGACAACTTTATCTTTGATTAAATTAAAAATGTAGCCAGCATCTTCACCAGAATTTTGGGCAAGCATACGAACTGGTTGTTCGAGAGCATATTTTAGAATATCAATTCCTACCTGTTCTTCGGCAGAATTTGTTTTGACAGAATCAAGTTTTAACGAAGCTTTGAGTAAAGCCACACCGCCACCTGGCAAAATTCCTTCATCAACTGCAGCTTTGGTAGCTTCGATAGCATCTTTGACTCTTTCAAGTCTTTCTTTCATTTCGACTTCGGTAGCACCACCAACTTGTAAGACAATGGCTCCACCAACTAATTTGGCAATTCTTTCTTGAAATTTTTCTTTGTCATAGTCAGAATCAGTTTTGGAAAGTTGAGCGCGGAGTTGAGAAACTCGAGCTTTAACATCGGATTGATTGCCAGCACCACCAATAATTCTAGTTTTATCTTTGTCGGAAGTAACCGAATCGGCACGACCACAATAATCATTTGGCTCGGCAGTATCAAATTTGATGCCTAAATCCTCAGAAATTACTTGACCACCAGTGAGAACAGCAATATCTTCGAGCATGGCTTTTCTTCGATCACCAAAACCTGGAGCTTTGACAGCTAAAATATTGAAAGTACCTCTAATTTTGTTGACCACTAAAGCAGCTAAGGCTTCCCCATCGATATCATCAGCAATGATGATAATATTTTTAGTTAACTTAACTAATTTTTCTAAAAAGGGTAAAAATTCTTGGAGAGAACTAATTTTTTTGTCGGTTAAAACGATATAAGGACTGTCGACGACAGCTTCCATAGTTTCAGTATTGGTAGCGAAATAGGCAGATAAAAATCCTTGATCAAATTCCATACCAGAAGTTTCTTTGGTTTCTAAAAAGAGACCTTTGCCTTCTTCGGCAGTGATTAAACCATCTTTACCAATTTTTACCATCGATTCGGCTATTTTTTTACCAATTTCTGGGTCTCCAGCAGAAATAGTAGCGACTTGTTCAATTGATTCTTGATCGTCGGATTTAATTTCTTTTTTCATTTGGTCGAGTTCGGAAAGGACAACTTCTAAACCTTTTTCAAGGCCACGACGAATAATCATAGGATTGGATCCAGCGGTAACATTTTGCATACCTTTGTTAGCAATGGCTTGAGCTAAAAGAGTGGCAGTAGTAGTACCATCCCCCGCTATGTCATTGGTTTTGCTGGCGGCTTCTTTGATTAATTGAGCGCCCATATTTTCGTAAGGATTTTCGAGCTCTATTTCTTTGGCGACAGAAACACCATCGTGAATAACTTTTGGTCCGCCCCATTTTTGATCAATAGCGACATTGCGGCCTTTGGGACCGAGAGTGGTAATGACGGCATCGGCCAAAATGTTAATACCATTTAGAAGTGATTGACGGGCAGATTGCCCAAATTTTAGTTGTTTTGCCATAAGTTTTATTTAATTTTTATTTTATAATTGCCATGATGTCGTCGAATTTTAATAATAATAAATCGACGTTGTCTTCTTTATATTCTTTGCCACCCCATTCTTTATAGATAACAATATCTCCGATATTACAAGGAGATTTGTATTCGTGGCCATCGTCAAAAATAGAAGCGCCAACAGCTAAGACTTTACCTTCTTGAGGTTTGTCTTGATGATTTTCGGGTAAAACGATACCAGAGGCGGTGGTAGTATCTTTTTTGAGGGGCTGGATTAGAATAAAACCGGGGACAGGATGAATTTTGGTTTGTGTCATAATTTAAATATATTTAACAAATAATTTATTTATCAATCGAGGCAGGTTAGTGCTAATATTATAAACTAAGATGTCAACTTTAGGGAGGCTTAAAAAAACTCGTATCTTTGGGAAATATTTTTTCTATTATTTAATAGATGATAAATATATTGGGCAAAGGATTGCTTTGGGAAAATACGAATCGTATGAGACTGAATTGATTTTGAGACAAATAAAAAAAGAAGATGTAGTAGTGGATGTGGGGGCAAATATTGGATATTACACGGTAATATTGGCAAAAAAATGTAAAAAAGTTTATGCCTTTGAACCGGACAAAATTAATTTTGAAATTTTGAAGAAAAATGTAGAGATTAATAAATTAGAAAATGTGATTTTGATAAATGCAGCAGTAGGAAGTAAGGATGAAGAGAAAATTTTGTATAAATCAAAAGACAATTTGGGGGATCATAAATTATTTGGAGAGGGAGAAAAAGAAAAAGTAAAAATTATAAAGTTAGATAATTTTGTAAAAGAAAAAGTGAATTTGGTGAAAATTGATACACAGGGTTGGGAGCCAGAAATATTTGAGGGGGCGAAAAATTTAATTGGAAAATATAAACCGATTATATTTTTTGAATATTCCCCTGCTAGTTATAAGCAAGCCAAATTGAATGGGGATAAAATGATGGATTTTATAAAAAAGATTTATAAAAAATTTTGGTGGATTGATGAATGGCTGTATATTTACAAAAATTTAGACAAAGAAAAAATTGATCAAATTTGTGGAACTAATAAAACTGGATATGCTGATGTATGGGTAAAAAAAGAATTTAATTGGAAGGATTATTGGAGACAATATCGAAATTTTAAGGTAAAAAGTTGGGTGAAGAATACCTTTCTTGGTAGATAAAATTTAGGTCATCTTTTTTTAAAATAAAATAACCTTGATCCCGTTCGTTGGTACAATCTTTGGCTCTCCAGGTACCAAAATAATAACTAATTCCATTGTCTCGGCAAGAGTAACCTTCATATAAAATATCTGTTGGGATACAATATTCGGCAGATTGTTTGGAAATATATTTTTTGATAAAAGAAATTTTGTCAGGAGTAACTTCGCCGGCAAAAGAAGCAGTGCCAAAACAATCTTCAATTGTGCCGATAAATTGGTCTTTTGCTTCTGGATTAATAAACATTTCAAAAAGACCAGAATGATTGTAATTTGTACTAAAATTGCCAACAAAATCAGGTTTTTTATCAAGAATTATTTTTTGGTACTCGTGAGCTCGAATCAATCTCTGTTGAAGATTTAAATCGAGGATTCGTTTTTCCGGATTGATAGTCTCGATCCTATTCATAACAGTTGTTCTAAATCTAATCTTGAAACTTCGACACAAGCGAGACCTTTGTACCGAGAGTCAACATAGGGATCGGGGTGCCAGGTTCCTTCCAGATAACAAAAATTTTTATTTTCTTTGGGAGTGGGAGATCTTTCTATAAGAGAATATTGAATATCGACTGAACCTTCGAGTTTGATAAATTTTAAATTGAAGCGACCGTGATTATCTTGAGTAATTTGACCTTCAAATTTGGTGGAAATATCTGATTTGTCGGTATTAAGATCGCCATAAACTACGCCTTTATCGCTTTCTTTGATCTTGAGAGTGATAACACTGTCGTGGTCATTTTTGATGGAACGATAATCTTCTAAATGAACACGAGAACGAGGAAAAGTTTGAGAATAACACTTGAGAGTGGCTAAATAATTTTCTGGATTACTCATAATAAGGGAGTTATATCACAAGATGGATTTTTTTGAAAATTGGGAGTATATAATACGAATACAGACTACCAATTATTGTTTAAACAAAACATGTCAAAAATAAAAAATATCTTTGCTCGAGAAATATTAGCTAGTGGTGGAGCGCCAAGTTTGGAAGTTACAGTAACTTTGGAATCAGGAGCTATAGGAGAAGCATCGGTTAGTTATGGTGCCTCAGCTGGATCAAAAGAAGCAACGGTATTACTTGATGGAGATAAAACTCGTTACAACGGAAAAGGAATGTTGAAAGCAATTGCCAATATTAATAACCAAATTAAAAGTGCTTTGATGGGGATGGAGGCGATGGATCAGAGAGCCATTGATAACAAAATGATTGAATTGGACGGAACAATTAATAAAGCAGTATTGGGGGGAAATGCGATGTTGGGGGTAAGTTTGGCCGTATCTAGGGCTGAATCAAATGAAGAAAAATTGCCACTTTATAAATATTTAAGGAAAGCTTATGGAATTGCTGATATTGGTTGGAAATTACCAAAACCAATGATTGTGATGATTGAAGGTGGAAAACATGCTGATGAAACGACTGATTTGCAAGAATTTATGGTGGGAGCAATGGGAGATAAAACGGCAGCGGAAAATGTGAGAATGGAAATGGAAATTTATAGTGCTTTAAAAAATATTTTGAAAGCAGAAAAATTGTCGACTAATGTAGGTAATGAGGGGGCATTTGCTCCAAATGGAATAGTTTCTAATGAAAAACCAATGGAATATTTGACTCAAGCAATAATTGCCGCTGGTTACAAACCAGGGATTGATGCTGGAGTCGGAATTGATGCGGCAGCATCGGAATTTTACGTGCAAGAAACTAAAAAATATACTTTGAAACTGGAAGGAAAGGAATTAACTTCGGAAGAACTAATTGCCTACTATAAACCTTGGATTGAAAAATATTCGATTGCCACTATGGAAGATATGTTGTCAGAATTTGATTGGGACAATTGGCCAAAAATGGTAGAAGCTATTAATGGTAAATTTCCTCTAATTGCTGATGATTTGACAGTAACTAATACTAAACTTTGGCAAAAAGCGATTGATATGAAGGCGGCAACAGCAATTTTGATTAAATTAAATCAGGCTGGAACTTTGACAGAAACGGTTGATTGTTGTCTGTTGGCTAACGCAAATAATTTGATAACTATGCCATCACATCGGGGTGGTGGTGAAACCAATGATACTTTTATGGTAGATTTGGCGGTGGCTGTTGGTTCGGCTTATATAAAGGTAGGGCCAACTCGAGGAGAGCGGGTTTGTAAATATAATAGATTGATGAGAATTGAAGAAGAATTAAAAGCTTAATTTAAAAAAGAAAAAAGCCCGCAAAACCGGTGAGGTGTTTGCGGGCGTGGCCCAAATAATTTTAAGGAGTTTGTTGAATTGAGATTATGTGGCCTTGTCGATGGTCGTCGAAGTGGATTTTAAAAACGTAAAATTCGTCTAGAGTCAATTCACTTGACTGTTCCTCGATATTGCTGGCTGCTAGGATTTTTCCTGTTTGGTACAGATTGTCAGCAATTAAAATTACATCCTCGCTTTGAGGATTGAAAGTGTGGACTTGGACCACCTCTCGATATTGCTGATTTTCCATAACACCAATTTTCTCAATAGAGACAACTTTATACATTTGTATATCAGTCATATTATCATCAGTATTTTTGATAGAGAAAAAGACTATTACACCGATAACAATCATTAGTATTACAGTAATGATGGAAGCGACGATCCTGGCGGCTCTTTGCTCTGGATATTCGACTACATGTGGCATTTACTTGGCTCCTTTCTTTTTGGATTTGGAATGTACAGACGAATTATATTGCTTTATAGGATGAAAATCAAAATAATGAATAAGTTTAGGTAAAAGATTAAAATAGGAGGTATGAAAAATAAAAAAGTAATTTTAATAGTACGAGATGGATGGGGGGAAGATAGTAATGATTTTGGTAATGCTATAAAAGCGGCTAAAACTCCTAATAATGATAAATATGTGGCCAAATACCCATCAACACTTTTGAAATGCATTGGCAAGGAAGTGGGAAATCCAGAATCGGCTCAGGGCGGAAGTGAAGTGGGACATTTGACTTTGGGAGCAGGAAGAATAGTTTGGCAACCACAGGAATTTATTAATCGATCGATAGAAAGTGGGGAATTTTTCAAAAACAGAGCGTTATTGGGAGCGATGGAAAATTGCAAAAAAAATAATTCTGATTTACATTTGACAGGACTTTTTTCTGATGCCGGAGTACATTCTGATATATTGCATTTGTTTGCTTTATTAAAGATGGCTAAAGACAACGGATTGAATAATATTTTTATTCATTTAGTATTAGATGGTCGGGATACACCGGAGAAAAGTTCTTTGACTTATTTGACAAAATTGGAAGAAAAGATAACCGAATTGGGAGTGGGAAAGATTGCTAGTGTAGCAGGAAGATATTACACCATGGATCGAGACACAAATTGGGATAGAACAAAAGCAGCAATTGATTTGATGGTAAGCGGAAAAGGATTTGAAGCGAACAGTGCCAAAGAAGCGATTGAAAAAGCTTATGCACGGGGCGATGCGACTGATTATTATGTCCAACCAACAATTGTTAATAAAAATGGTTTGATAAAAGAAAATGACTCTTTTATTTGGTTTAATTTCAGAACTGATAGATCACGTCAAATTACGGCTAGTTTGGAAAATTTAGATTTTTGTCCAAAAGAATTTTGGAGTCCAATTAAACCTTATTTTGTAGGGATGTGTCGATATGACCAAAGTTGGAAATTACCGGTGGCTTTTGAACAAGAAAAAGTTCCTAATAATTTGGCCGAAGTATTGGCAAATAATAATAAAAGTGATTTGAGAGTGGCGGAAACTGAAAAATATGCCCATGTGACTTTCTTTTTTAATTCACAACAAGAAATGGTTTATAAGGGTGAAGAAAGAATTATGGTACCAAGTCCAAAAGTTCCCTCTTATGATTTACAACCAGAAATGTCGGCTCTAGAAGTAGGACAAAAAGTGGTTGAAAATATTGATAAATATGATTTTATTTTGGTGAATTTTGCTAACGCTGATTTGGTCGGCCATAGTGGAAAAATGGACGCAGCTATAAAAGCTTGTGAAACGGTTGATATAGAAGTGGGAAAAATTGTAGAAAAAGCTTTGGAAAAAGATTGTTATGTAATTTTGGGAGCGGATCATGGAAATGCAGAAAATATGTTTTATAAAAACGGCGAAGTGGATTCATCTCATGGATTTAATAAAGTTAGATATACAATTATTGGATCTGATTTGGACAATATCAAATTGGAAGAAAATAAAGGACTTAAAGATGTGGCACCAACAATATTGGAATTAATGGGAATAGAAAAACCGGCAGAAATGACGGGAGAAAGTTTACTTATCTCGTAAATAAAGTTGAGTAATGGCTCTGATGGCAGTGGCGCCAAGTAAAATGGCAATAAAGATAGGATCGGTGATTTGTTTGATGAGAGCCCAAGCGATTAGACCAAAAAGTAATGCCCATAAAGCGTTGCGGTCGGCAATGGCTTCGTGAAGTCGTTCTCTTTCGTCTTTTTTGATTTGGGTCATGATATGAAGAACATCGAGGATGAGTAAACCAATTATGATAATGGAAAAAATATTTTTGATATTTTGATCAAAAGAAAGCGAATTTATAAAAACAACAGGAACGATGAAGGCAATAATATAGACCCATCCTTGCCAACAATTTGGGGTTAATCCCCAACCAGTATATTTTCTAACATTGAACCATTTTGGATTTCCAATCATATTTTTTTTAATAATTAAAATATAAAGAGTTTGTCAATTGATGTTTTTAATGCTTTAGCCACATCATGGGCGAGTTTTAAACTAGGGTTATATTTCCCCTGTTCAAGAAAAACTATAGTTTCGCGTCTAACTCCAACCAGATTGGCTAATTGGTCTTGAGTTAAATTAAGTTTAGCCCGATATTCTTTAATTTTGGTCTCCATAATTATTTGCAAATAGTCTTTGGGGCTTCAAAAGAAGGTTGCCCGTGTTTGACCCACTCCCCATTTTTACAAACCCAATTATCTTCGCCAGAAAATAACCTAATTATGAAGACTCCTAAAAATAAGGAAAGAATAATAACTAAGATAAAAAATCGAGAGTTGTTTTGAGTAAACTTTATTTTGTTATAAAAGTTGAAAATTAAACTGTAAATAAACATCAGTAAACAAGTAGAAAATGACAAAGTTAGAGCAATTGGTTCATAAGCTGGATTTAGATCTTTGAAAGAATGGAAAATCAACATTGATATGACAGCAATCCAGGAATAAATTTGAACCGCCCAAGAAGCAGCTTTGCCAGCGACGGCATAATCTCTTTCGTCGGCAATAACTTCTTTGACGCGACGACGAAGGAAAAGCAAAAATAAAGAACCGGCAATTAGGATAGCAACCGGCAAAACAAAATTTTTAGTAAAGAAAAATTGGCTGAAAACAACAGCCAAAATAATAGTAACAACTATTTTTATTTGTTGATATTTTTTTAGTGTCATAATATTGTTAATTATTTCTAACTATATGTTAGATCTAGTTAACATATTTGTCAAGTGGGATAAAAATTGTATAATAAGCGACTTATAATAAATAATCTCTATGAATGAAGAAAAATTAAGAGCTTATTCTGAAAATATTCCGGAAAAAGACTGGGGTCATATTGTGGCGAGAATTCAAAAATATTCTTCATATCCGAGTCGGGCGAGTGTAGATATTGGAACTACCTGGGAAAATGTGGACAGACAAAAATATAATCCTCCATATTATGTTTCAGAAGTTTTGCTAGCAAAACCGGTGTGGGCTGATAATGAAGATTTGACGAAGGTTAGGAGAAATATTTTTCAGAGTTATGAAGGAATGATTAAATCTGATTGTAAAAGTAGGCCATTGAACCCTCGCGGACCAACTGGAATAGAGGGTCGAGGAATTTTGGGTGGATGGGGAGCTAATTTTGCAGCTGATCCGATGGTTACAAAAATTAATAACGAAGGATTCTTGGAATTGATTGTAATAAAAAGAAAAGATTGTGGAAAATGGGCACTACCTGGTGGAATGGTTGACAAAGGAGAAAGAATAACCAGGACATTAAATCGAGAATTGGGAGAAGAAGCTTCGGCTAATTTGGATTTTGAAAAGGCAACATTGATTTATCAAGGTTACGTGGATGATCCAAGAAATACGGATAATGCCTGGATGGAAACTGATGCTTATCATCTTCATTTAACCGAAGATGAGGCAGAATCTGTGTTTTTAAAAGCTGAGGATGATGCGGCTGAGGCTAAATGGATGGTAGTAGACAAAAAAGAAATTGAACAATTATACGCAAGTCATGCAGCGACGGTTAAAAGGGCAATATCTTTGTTCCAAAAAAATAATAATTTGGTGGTGTTGGAAAATGGAAAGGTAATAAAAAAACAACTGGATTGAAAGATTGAGAAAATAGGTATTATATTTTGATTTAATCATCATTATAGGATATAATTACGACCATTAATTGAATTTATGACCACTGAAAGAAAAATTTTTCAAGGCGAAATTGAACCAACAAAAAACATGGTTGAAGTTATTCAACCATTGGGGGTGGATTTGTTTTGGAGTGATTTGGAGGAAGCTAAAGAAAGAAGAAAGTTATCTGAAAAACTAGACATTATTTTTAATAAAATTAAAGATGTAAACATGGATGTAGAAGAGGCTTTGGGAAATGGTTTAATATTACCTGATGAATTGGCTGATTTTTACGATAATTTTGCTAACTTTATTGACAAAGATCCAAATCATTCTCGAATAATTTTGTATTTACCATTGGAATTACTACCTAATTTGAATAAATCGGAAAATAAACCGAATTATTTGATAGAAGCCGAAGATAAATTTGCCAAATCTTACAAAGATGGATGGGTAAGGTTGCTTTTTGAAAGCGAAATACGAGCAGAATATAACGACGGAGATGTATTAGAGCCTGGTTTGGGAGAACCAAGTAGAGTCAGGAAAGCTGGTCATTTAACTTCAGAGTTGATCAAAAGAGGTATAGTTTCGTTGGAAGAAGTGGATTTGATCAGAGAGATTAATGTTAATGATGAGGAATTAATCAATTCAATTAATGAGGGATTAAAGGAAGATAATTGTCAAGAAAATTGGATAAGTTTTAGCTGGGAAATGTTAACTAGAGATTTGGAAAAAATAGAAGAAAATTATGGATTAGGGTCAATAAATGATTCCGGACAAAATATGAAAGATAAAAATCAAAAAGGATCTATCCCTAGTAATAAAATGAGTAGAGAGAGATTGACTTGGAAAAAATGGCAAGAACGAGAAAAAACTTTTGATAAATATGCCAAAAGTATTGAAGATCCAGAAACGATAAAACTCCTTTTGAAAACTGACGAGGTCGATCCGGCTTATAAAATAATTGGATTGAAGGCTATTTTTAACCAAAGCTGCTTGAATGAAGTGGGGTGGAATATAATTTTGGAACAATGGCAAACAGGAACGACTCAAATAAGAGACATAATAATTGGTGGACTAAACTGTTATAAACAAAGTGGTTTGGATGTTGAGAGTTATATCAAGTATTTAGGAATAAAAAATATGCCTGATTTATCATTGCCTTTCCCAGTAAGCTTGGAACAATTAAGACAAAGTGATTTCAGTAATTTAGTGGAAGCTACAAAGAAATTTAACACTAACTCAATTCTAGTTGAAAATATTTATCCAATAATATTATCTTTCGGTTCAAAAATTAAGGGTTACGCTAACATTGACTCAGATCAAGATGTAGCAATCTTTTTTAGACCTACAGCTAATTGGGAGGATCGTGAAAAAGTTTTGACAGAAATTAAAAAAAATCCAGAGTTAGAAGGTTTGAGTAAGGTATGTGAATTTTGGACTAAAGAAAATGATGAAAGAATAGGAATAAAAGTTATGCCAGGTAATATTTGGGGGGTGTTGGGACCAGAGGGAATCAATTATATCTTTGGAGGAGTGTGGGTTGGTGATGGTCAAGAAATTAAAAAAATACAGCATAATTTACTTGAAAGATATTTAAATCTCTCAAATTTCGGGAACAAAAAAGATTTAGCTAGATTCCAATTATTAAGACAATTAGAAAACGACATACTTCGATGCCGATTACTACATAAAGGTTTTCGAAGGTTTTATCCAAATAAAATTGACCTTAAAAAGAAGACAAATCAATCGATTGATGGAGAAAGCGCTTTTTGGGATCCTGGTTTTAGAAGAGTGGCAACTAAATTATTTTTGAGTCGAGTGTTTTTGCCGGATTTAAGTTAAATTGACTCGAAACTGACGATCACTGGATTTTGGACCATAGGCAACGGCAACAACGGGTAAATTTAATTTTTCTTCGACATAGTCGATAAAAACTTGGTCTAATTTTTTTTCTGGGGTTGGTTTTAAATAATTGATGACTGGTTTACATTGTTTGAGAAATTGGGTGAGTTTGGTTTGGTGATCAATTTGATCTTGAATACTAATCCCCTGATATTTTTTGATGCCAACAATTAAATCTTTTTGAAAATCAAAATAATTTGTTAATTTCGGGCTAGACGAATCTAAATAATAAGCTTCACAAACTGGCCATTGGGAAAATTTTGAAAGGACATCAAGATAACTAATTTTTAGACCGGTAAATGATTCTTGTCCACCACTAATATCAAGGGCATAACGCATAGAAACAACATCATAGGCACCATTTCGGAATTCACCTAACCAATCATTATGCTGATTGTTGTGAGGAGATTCTTGGATGGCTTGAGTTAATTGAGGGTCATAACTAACTAAAGGACCGGCTCCATGACGGGTGGAATAACAACGGCTAATGCCCAATTTTATAATTTTGCCTGAATAATCACGGTCTTTGACTGATTTTATAAGGTTTCGGGCAGTAGGATCGACTTGGGTAACATGAGGAACAAATCCATAATAAGGATGAAGGAGAGCTCCATGTGATGCTTCACAAACAATGGCTCCATCTCTATTTAAGAGGTCATCGAAATCTTGTTCATTGGTAATGGCGACTAAATCTTTTAGATATTGAAAAGAATCGACTACTGATTCGACTAATTTTTGGTTGTTTAATAAATTTAATTCTTGGAAAACTTGATCTGGAATTTTTTTATTTGAAGGAAATTGGTTGACTAATTCTTGAGCTTGTTTCAATTTGTATTGACGAATAGATTCAACTTTTAAAGTTAAAAAATTACGATTATCAAAAAAATCTTTGGTTCTTATGGTTAAATCTGAGAAAGAAGAATCGCGAATAGCCTCACCGACTCCGATACCAGTAGTTCCCTTTTTATCTTCACCTTTGAGTAATTCTTTTACTCGGCTTAAGGCTCCATGATATGGGGTAATAGAGAGACAATTTTGATCTATAGAAATTTTATTGAAAGGATTAACAATCCCCTTTTTTTCTAATTCAATGGCTTCACGAAAAAGAAAAATAGGATCAATAACCATATTTTTTAGATAGGTCTGAGCTCCGGAAAAAGTTCCACTACCAAAAAGATCAAACATTTGTTCTTGGCCATCTTCATTAACAACGAAATGTCCAGATTGACAACCTCCCGAACGAAGATTGGTATGGGCGTGAAATTGTTCGGTAAGCCATTTGACACTGGCACCTTTGGTTTCTTCACCGATACCTAAACCAGTGGTGAATACTATTTCTTTCATAATTTTTCCTTTCGTCCTTTTGGACTCATCAGTTCCGAAACACATCGGAAGAGGAAGAAAGCGGGTAACCATGGTGGTTGGCCCGCTTTCGCGAAAATATTAGTTTACAGTTTGTCCCAGGGAATGGGATCGGGTGAAGGTGTCGGAGGAGTAGAAGGGGTTGAAGTCTTGCCTGTGGCAGAGGGATTTTCGCCGGCGCGAGGATGGCCGATGGGCCAGGGATCACGGTAATGAGCGAAAATGTCGCCAGGTTTGGGAATAGAATCGAATCCGGGAAGCTTGGCCTGGGCGCCGAAATGAATTCGGGCGGTTTGGAGCCAACCCCAGATACGGTCAATGTCGTAGGAAGAGATCCTCTGGTTGGTGTTGCCGGCCCGTAAAAACTCTTCCAGACCTTGACGGTTGGGTTGAAGCGTTTCGGTAACGTAAATCAAACCAGATTGAACTTCATCCAACAAATGACCATCGTCGATACGAATAACACGGCTGCTGCCAACTTTGTCCGTCCACCAGGTAGTGCATTCGTCATTGTTTTTGACCTGAATGAGATAGAAATGCCATTTTTCCAAAAGGCGCTGACAAATATTTTTGGTGGATTGGATCATTTGCATATCGAGACCGAGATGTCTTTTGACGTCTGAAGGGCTAACAGAACCACGACCGTCGGAATCGGCGGTGATGAAAAGATAGCCCTTCAATCCGTAAAAATGAATATCGGTGTCAACCGCTTGATCAAGGTAATACAAACCGAGGTCATAATCTTCAGGGGTATCTCCTCCGTGTTTGTCAGGGAAAAGTAAGCGAACATGATCGGCGGCTCGATTGTCGGATTCAAATTCAGCCATCTGGAAGACGGCGTGTTCATCGTCGACATCTTGTAAAACGCCGATAGATAGGTCGATTTGATAGCGATCGAGAGCTGAAAACATACCGAAAAGTTCTTTCATGGACATGAAGGTCAAAGAAAGATACTCTCCCATTGAGGCTGTACCATCACCACCGGAGAATATGGGCAATTTGATACCGTGGGTGAGGGTGCAGGTGCCGTCAGGGTTTTCCTGGAAGGCGTTGCGAGAGGTCCGTCTTTTACCAAAGATGTTGACCAAAGGATCGAGTTGGCCGGTTTCTCTGAAAACTTGCTGGGCCCGATCGTGAACTTTTTCGCCACGACTTCTCATTTCTTCGGCGGTTTTTTCATAAGTTGAGGAATTAAAGGTACTGGTGTCTCCTTTGCGCATAAATTACACATCCTTTCAGATTTATTTGGGCAAATCGTAGGTACGGAAGGGGTGAAAAACACGTTTGTTTTTGCCGTTGGGCAGTTCTTCTTTTGGCCAGAGACGATGAGCTAAACCATGCGGTTCTTGGTAAAGAAGAGACCAACAACTCCTGGCATTGTAAGCCAAATTTAGGTCGTGAATAAATTCAACGAATTCATCATGACCTTTTTGACTTAAAATGTCGGAATCGTGAGGGGGCGGAGAATCATTGGTGCCACCGGAGATAAGCCAAGCCAATTTGGCTGCGGCTTGAAGATCGGTGTGAATGTCTGATGAACAAAACTTTTGATCTCCACGAGAATAGGACCAATCGAGAACAAAAACCGCGTGGAGATTGGGCTCAATAAGGACGTTACTGGGGTCGACGAAGAGATTGGCATAGCCTTCTTCGTGGACAAAAACCAATAATTTGATCAATTTACCCAAAATCCACATGGTGGTTTGAAGATCGACCCGTCGATTGCGAAGAATGACTGAAAGAGGCGAAAGCTGTTTGTATTCCTGAATACTGGGATCAAAGCCAATAAAAATGGCTTTCCGACCGTCGGGAATGTCAATAATTTCGAGAGGATTGGGGAAAAATGCTTCGTAAAAAGGATTTTTTTGACCTGCTTTGATGGCAAGATTGTCGTTTTCGAGGGCTTTTTGATGGAGGTACTGAAGAGTTTGATACTCATGGTCAATTGCCGAATTGCAATCAACATTGGCAGAAATCTTCATGAAACCGAGCTGACCTGAAGGTAATTTGGCCACGTAGAGATGGTAATTGGCAGTGGTTAATAAGGCGGTGGGCTCAAAATCAGCTTCAGTTTTTATCCTGAAGATTTCATATGAACCGTTTAGCCCTTTTTGAATGCCAACGCTCACTAAGTTTACCGGTCGGGAGTCGAGAGAATTGATGATGGGAATTTGGCCTAAGGTTGCGATTTTGGCAACTTCAAGAACCAACCCAATGGTCCAATTGGTTGACTTTTCCAAACAGAACACTCTCCTTTCAATATTTTGATATTTATCATTAACTAATATTTTCGTTGTTAAAGTACAAAAAAAGACCGACTAATTGCAATAATTGGTGGTCTTTTTCAGATTTTGTCTGGAGAACCTTTCGTCCTTTTGGACTCATCAGTATCGATACACATCGATAAAGGTTTGACAGGATTTTGCTAGGTTTTGGGAATAGTGCCAACAGGCGACTAATCTTTTTTCCTAACAAAATCCTGTTTAACCTACAGAATGGGACTTAAATTATCTGCATCACGGCCGGATCCTGTCTTCGGATATGTTTCGCATAAGCGAACTTCACCAAAACCAAGGCACCAGCTTTTTCTTCATCGGGCAATCCATTGATGAAGGCGATGTCAGTGGGAGCAAAAATGGCGTCGGCAATCGTAGCCAACGAAGAATTGCTTCCCGTGTGCATAAGATAGCCACTTTTGGCGGTTTCGTTGAATACCTTCTCCGGAGCATAAACCCGTAAACGGATAATGTCTTGAGGGAGGAGATATTTTTCCCAACCGCCGTCGTCAAAGAACATGGAGTCTTTCATGCATTTGTAGTTGTCCAATACCCATTGGCTGAGGTTAGGATCGGAATCAGCCGAACGGATAAGATCAACATATTGCTGGAGGAAGGGACGATCGTCAGTTGTCGTCGCTGCGAAACGTGCTGCCTGAGCCCGGCTGGCCTCCAATGTCGGCGCCGCTGCGCTTGCGATCGCGAAATTCGGATTCACGC
>Ga0265297_10003556_pt1 | contig 27799 bp, 57 predicted proteins | sample Munlanlwell13791_FD_192502 | JGI IMG/M metagenome (GOLD analysis project Ga0265297, IMG submission 192502) | Leachate microbial communities from a municipal landfill in Southern Ontario, Canada - Leachate well 137-91 | ecosystem: Engineered > Solid waste > Landfill > Unclassified | place...
TCTCTATCAAGGCAAAAGATTTTATGGACGGGAGATTCATCTTTGCATGACCCACTATTTAAAATATCACAGGAACAAATATTTGAAGCTATCTCCGTGCGGATATTTACAGCCGTACAATCAATACAAGTATGGCACTGCCGTATATAGTAGGATAATTAACTGGGATAAGAAACCTAAAGTGGTAAAGACGAGCAAGTATTGGATAAACCGAGAGTTGGAGGGCGCTGTATGAACTTTCTAATGGTAGCAGAAAAAGTAGCTGAAGAAGCATATAAAGTAGGCTGGCCCGAAGCGGCTGTTGCGATTGTTCTTATTATTTGTACGTTTGCCTTTTTGGCGTATTGTGTAAAAAAATCATGATACTAAACAAACTATATGAACGGGGATTGATAACCTGTCCCAAATGGTTGCTATCCAATACCCACTATTTGGTTATCGGCGGCTCAGTCTCTTATGGTACGGCCGGTGAATCCTCTGACTGGGATTTGATTGGCTTTTGTATTCCACATAAAGATGATGTGTTTCCTCATCTTAGAGGAGAAATTATTGGATTTGGCCGACAAAAGCAAAGATTTGAACAGTTTTTGCAACATCATATATTTGATGAAGCTAATCAACAAGAGTATGATATCAGGATTAATTCCATAGTTAAATTTTTTAAACTATGTATGGACGGCAATCCTGACTGTGTGGACATTTTGTTTGCCCCACAACGATGCATACTCCATTCTACGAGGATCGGTGAGTTGGTCAGGGCCAACCGCAAACTATTTTTGCACAAGGGGTGTTACCATAAACTGAAGGGCTATGCGTATCAGCAAATGCATAAGATGAAGCTTAAAAATCCCCAGCCGGGAAGCAAGAGGGAAGAATTGGTGGAGAAATATGGATTTGATGTTAAGTTCGCCGTACACGTATATCGCTTGATGTCTCAGTGTGAGGAAATCCTGACCACTGGCAATTTAACTCTTGACGAGACCGGCAGACGAGAGGTTATGAAGGCCATATTACGCGGTGAGTGGACGATAAACATGATCGAGGAATACTTTCAGGCTAAGGAAGTAGCTTTAGAGAAGCTGTATAACGAAAGCGACAAGATACCGTATTCTCCAGATGAGAATAAGATAAGGGCAGTTCTTTTTGAATGTCTTAAGCTACAGTATGGAAGCCTAGACGGTTGTGTTTCTAATGACAATCAGGCCATTGCCGTCTTGCGGCAAATAGATGAACTTTTAAGCGCCAACAAATCTTTGTTTGATGGGGCGGCGGAAGCAAACTAATTTGCATTTTGTCTCTTGACAAACCATAAATCGTCCATATGATATAGGCGTGTATTCTTTTTAAAAGAAAGGTGTGTATGCCGACGAAAAAGAAACAGCATTTGAAGATCGAAATCATTGAGGCGAAGGGATATAATAAGGCATTGGTTCGTGTTGTTTCCCAAAGCCATAGGGGCAAAGAGTTTGGGAATAATGGGGAATTTGCCGCAAATGGATTTGTATTGGCATCTAAGAATTTTCCCCAAAGAGATAGTGATGGTTATCTATTTTTGCGCGGAGCGGAGAAGGAATTTGACAACGACACTATTGTAATAGATACTTGCGATATTGAAAAACTTATTGGGGCCGTGAAAGAATACAATAATCAAAATAATGTAAAAGAAACAGGCAATAACGGCATAAAGGTTCGTATTGTTGAATGAGGGGCCAGATATGATTGTGTATGGTGTAAAAAAAGTACCAACATACCCCAAAGAATGGAAAGTATTTCCCGTTAATCGCCCGTTATGGGAAAGGAATGATCCGGAATTATTTTTTGAGAGCGAGAGAGACGCAATTGTATACGCGAAAAGATTAACCGCGCTCTATAAGGATAAATCATTTGAACGATAACTTGCGAGAGATCATATTTACAGGCATGTCCAGTATTCGTAGTTGCTTAGAGACTGCTCTGGATGGCTACGAGGTTGAGTATTGTCTTATTCAAGTACTACATGAAATTGGAGAAATTGAACAGGTTATACGGGATGAAGAAGCTAGGATGAAGAAGGCCAATACTTATATGACCAGCATTGCCATCGGCCTGAAGGCCGAGGCCAAAGAGGCCATTGATAAATTCAAGGATTCCATAAAAATTACGCTGAATAATCTGAAGTGGGGAGTGAAATATAAACGCGACATTGAACGGGCAAAACAAATTTTTGCATCTGATTTGACAAACTTTTTGTGCAATGAAAATTTTATGGAAGGTGCATGATGAGCACAAGTTTTCCTCCGATTATTTATAATGCAATTATACGAGCAATTGAAGCCCATGATGGACAAAGGCGTGAAGATGAGGATGAGCCATATATTGAACATCCCATGAGAGTTGCTTATACTGTGGCAAATGAATTTGATGATGTAAATTTGTTTGCGGCGGCAATTTTGCATGACATTCTTGAAGACAGCGACAAAAATATAGATGATTTTCCTGAAAGAGTAAGATATATAGTAAATCTTTTGACAAAGGAAGATGGCGAGAGTAAAGATCATGCTATTTCAAAGCTGGGCGGAAATCGAGAAGCTTTAATCATAAAGTTGGCAGATCGGCTAGATAATTATGTAGGGGATGGGCCATTCACTGTAAAATATCGAGTGCGTGAACGTGAAAGAACCAAATTATTGTTGTCCTTGGCAGAAGAGGTTGACCTTCAAAATACCGATATTTTTAAGCGATTAAAAACAATTTACGACTCAGATGAAGAAAAAATTAAAGAAAAAGGAACTAACTTTAGTGCGCTATGCAAAAGTCTTGATACGTGGTATTCACTTGTTCAATCAAGATCAAGTTTTGGTCCTCTAGTGTCCGATGAATATATGACTGGGGTAGTATTGCATAAATTTACCGAAGAAGAACAAAGGCTTATTCAAAACGCAATTTTTAATCTTTCCCCCCAAATCATTGTAGAGGCGGCAAAAATTCTTGCAGAAGAATTTGAGCAACATAAAAAGGAATGGGAAGAAGAAAAAAATGATTTGCTTTATATTGTTGACAAGCTGAAAAACATATCGGAAAAATAACATGAATATTCAAACATGTTCTATCGTAGTTGGTACAACCGCGTGTAATGCCAAGTGTCCGTTTTGCGTGTCGAAGATGACCAATAATGGTTGTACCGTTTCTGACGAAACCATTAATACCAGAAACTTCAAAAAAACTTGTACCTTGATGGACAAGGTTGGCGTTACTACTGTTTTGCTTACCGGGCGCGGGGAACCCACCTTATGCCCGATGCAAATTACTTCGTATTTAGAAATGCTTGACAATAGAGTGCCATTTATTGAACTACAAACAAATGGTTTGCTCTTGGAAAAGCTAAATGATAGTATTAAAAAATGGCATGAACTTGGGCTGAATACGATATGTTTATCGGTCGTATCTCACAGGAGACTGGATAACATTGGGATATATGGGGGTGACCACTACGATTTGTTTGACATGATCCATTATCTACACTCATTAGGGTTTATGGTTAGATTGTCAGTTATGCTGATAGATGGCATTATCGACTCGATGGAGAAATTTTTAGACTTGGTTGAATTTTGCAAGATGAGTAAAGTAGAACAATTAACCGTTAGACCAATTACAGTTCCCTTTAATTGGCCGGAAGAAGATAATGCCGTACATGCTTGGACGGTAGATCATGACGTATCTAAATCATTCCTCGACGACCTTAAAGACCATTTGGATGAAAATGCCGTCAAATTATTGTCCTTTGATTATGGGGCGGTCGTCTATGATTATCGGGGGCAAAATATTTGTCTATCAAATTGTTTGACAGAGGGGAATGGAGATGGTAATATAAGGCAAATTATTTTTTATCCTGATGGACGGCTGATGTACAGTTGGCAATATGAAGGTGCGAGATTGTTGTGAAGGAGATAGATTATGAAAAAATGGACTAAATTTGGTGGTGGAGATATCTCCCTAGAATACAATGAAGGTGTTCTCAAGATTCTTGTGACCAAAAACAAGGTTAAAATGCTGGCAAAGCCATCTGGTAGATACCATGTTTATGATATTTATGTGTTTGGCAAAAGCATGGGCGAGGGCTATGCCACGACGCTAAAGCGAGCACAGGAGAAGGCCATAAAGGCCGCCGGTGAGGCTCTATTGACTATGGCCGATCAGTTAAGAGAAACCTTGAATTATTTTCCACATGAAGAAGAGGAGTGAAAATCATGATGCATTTACACCCGGGGGAAAGAGATGATTTTGTAAGATTCAAAGATCAAATTACTCGGATCGAGTTAATCACGGGGAAAACAATCACGGACAAAATTTGCTTTATCACGGCATCAACTGTTGCTTTGGAATCGGGAACCGTTCTAAATAGGACGGCGGTTATTTCTATGGTTTTAAAAGGAAAAGAAAATATGATGAACAAATAGATTATAGCTTTGTGGGATCAATGATTATGTCATTAGTTTTATCCGTCATAATGGTCTTTGGATTTAAACTTCATGGCGTCCTATACGCAATTGTTGCCCTAACAGGGGGAACTGCTATAGCATTATTAACCGTTTATTTGCTTAAAGGAAAAAAATAATGCAATCGCTTTTGGACAATGACCTTTACAAATTCAGTATGCAACAAGCAGTCTGGAAATTGTACCCCGATGCCATAGTGCAATATCGGTTTGTAAATAGGGGCAATACCGAATTCCCACAAGGTTTCGCCGAACGACTAAGGGCACTTGTATGTGATATGTCTTTAATCAAATTATTGCCCTACGAATACAATTATTTGAAATCGTTCCCTTATTTTTCCGAAACATATTTGGAGTTTTTGAAAAATTTCAAACTATATCCAACAGATGTTTTTATTGAACAAAACAATGGTGATTTGATTATTGAAATTAGCGGCCCTTGGTATCAAACAATTCTTTGGGAAGTGCCTCTGATGGCCGCGATCAGCGAATTATATTTCAATATGACTGGCCAACGAATAACCACAAAAGAAGAAATTGATTCTGAAAAGGCAAATATTTTGCATCATCATAGAATAAAATATGCAGACTTCGGAACCAGACGTAGATTTTCATTTGCAAACCACAAGAGAGTGGTAAACATTTTTAAGAATTATCAAAACTTCCTCGGAACTTCAAATGTTTTGCTGGCCATGCATAATGATATTAAGCCAATTGGAACTATGGCCCATGAATGGTACAGCTTTCATCCCGCCAAGTATGGTTACAAGCTGGCAAACAAAATTGCCCTAGATAAATGGGTAGATGTATATAATGGACAGCTTGGTATCGCCCTGCCCGATACGTTTACTACTGATGTTTTTCTAAAAACATTCGATTCCTATTATGCAAGATTGTTTGATGGCGTCAGGCAAGATAGTGGAGATCCAATTGAGTTTGGCAATAAGATGATAAAGCACTATAATGCACTTGGGATTAATCCGAAAGAAAAAACAATTGTGTTTTCAGATAGTTTGGATATTTACAAGTGTTTTGAAATTAATGAGCAGTTTAAGGATAAAGTAAAGGTTGTGTTTGGCATAGGCACTAACCTTACCAATGATGTTGGCGTAAAGCCGCTGAATATGGTTATCAAGCTATTTCACTGTTTTGATAAAGGCGATGGTGGGCCTTGTATCAAGCTGAGCGATACACCCGGCAAGCACACTGGGGACGAAGAAGAAATTAATCTTTGTAAAAAAACTTTAAAAATTGTTTAAGGAAACAACAATATGACAATTCTGGATTGCACCGTTAGACTTTCCACTTTGGATGAAATTGCCGAAATTGACAATTGTAGTAATTGGATTAAAAATGTGGTAAATAATGCTGGTAAACAGGGAGTTGTGATTGGCATTAGCGGAGGGATTGACTCTGCCGTGTCCGCCTCTCTATGTGTTAATGCTTTAGGAAAAGCAAATGTATTTGGTGCGATTATGCCGTGTTTTTCTAATCTTGATGATATGGCATGTGCCAAGGAGTTGATTGAGAAGCTTGGTATTGAGCATGGGGTTTATATGCTGGGCGATGTGTGCAATGAGTTTGAGGCAGTCATGTGTGGCAAGAAAGAGGCCGACAAATATCATTTGGGGAACGCCAAGGCCAGAATGCGCATGATGACCCTTTATTATCTCTCGGGAATTAAGAATTACCTTGTATGTGGAACCGAGAATAAGACTGAGCATTGGCTAGGATATTGTACTAAATATGGAGATTCGGGCACTGATTTTGAGCCGATTGTGGATTATTTCAAGCGAGAAGTATACGAATTGGGCAGATATTTGGGAGTACCCGATTGTATTCTTGACAGGAAGCCCTCGGCTGGGCTGTGGGAGGGCCAAACGGACGAGGGCGAGATTGGGGTCACGTATAAGGAAATCGACGAAATTTTGGCCTCTGGGGCTTGGCAAAACGATAGTTTAGTGGCATCTAACCCGGCTGTTGCGAAAGTGGCAGAATTAGTAAAGAAATCTGAGCATAAGCGACGGGATATCCCCCGTTATATTAGGTAATCATTATGAAAACAGTTATCTTTGGCGGCGCGTTTAATCCAGTTACGAAAGCCCATATCGCTACGGCTTCCGAAATAGCCGATAGACTGGAAGCATATATTTGGTTTATGCCATGTGATTCACATACCTTCAATAAGAAGATGGAAAGCTTTGAACATCGATACAACATGCTTTCTCTTGTGCTTCAAATTAGCATGGCTATTTCCACCTTTGAAAAAGAAAACAAGATTGGGGGGTGTACATTTGATTTAATAACCGCATTGAAGGCGGAATATCCAGAACAAGACTTTTACTTTTTAATCGGCATGGACAATGCAAATTGTTTGTCGAGATGGAAAAATTGGACGAATCTTGTAAAGGAAGTGAAGTTTGTGGTTGTCCCGAGAAGTGGGACTATCCCGCAAACTACTTGGTTCATGTCGGAACCGCATATTTTTATGAAGGATATTTTCATAGACCAAATGTCTTCCACCGATGCGAGAAATGCTTTGGCGAATGGAGAAAAGCCTTGCATGTTGGATGATAAGGTGTATGATTACATTGTTGAACATGGACTATACAAAGGAGATAACAAATGAATGCACTGGTTATTGTGGACGTTCAGAATGATTTCTGTTCAGGCGGTAGTCTGGCCGTTCCTGAAGGAGAGCAAGTTGTACCAATAATTAATCGTCTATTCGATAGGTTTGATTACGTTGTGGCCACACAGGATTGGCACCCCAAGGAACACAAATCATTTGCATCTAATAATGGGCGGCAACCATTTGAGATGGGCGAGTTGAATGGCAAGCCGCAGATGATGTGGCCGGATCATTGTGTACAAGGAACTAAGGGCGCGGATTTTCATACTGATTTGGCTAGTGGGTTTCTCATCTTCCGAAAGGGCACGACTCCCGATGTTGAAGAGTACAGTGGCTTTACCAATACAAATATGGCCGATAGGTTGACTAAGAAGAGCATTAAAGAACTGTATGTTTGTGGGCTGGCCTTGGATTATTGTGTTTTGCACACAGCACTTGATGCAATTAAGTTTGGGTTTAAGGTGACTGTTATTGTGGATGCATGTAGGGCGGTTGATGTAAAGAGTATTGATGGTGTCAAGAAGCAAATGGCTGATGCTGGGATCAATCTTATTTATAGCAAGGATTGTTGATTATGGGCGATGAAAATAACGATCAAATTAATATTGACTTAAGAAACAGAATAGAAAAAATAGAAAAAACATTGGTGGAGTTAAATAAAAAGTTCATATTTTTAATTGATGGTTTGGATGAACTAAAACATAAAATAGAACGGTTAGAAGAAAGGAAGAAAAATAAATCAGTAATGTATAACTTTTTGGGTTAAGATAAAAATTAGGAACAAAAAAGATGAGTGAGATTAAACCAATGAGTGAAGAACAGGTCGCTGCAATATTGGATTTTATTGAGGCCAAGCCGCCAGTCTCTAAAAATCCGATTGAAAGGCTGATATTTATAGGACAAAACGCAATGGACTCCAAAAGAGTTATTGAAGTGTTACTGATTGAAGTTGGCAGATTGCGGCCCGAACTTAACATAGACATCGAAAAGCTGTGGAGCAAATATGAAGACTGAAGAAGAAAGCAAAGAATTAAAAGACAAGTTATTTCATCTACAGGCTAAAATCGCCGCTATGGTTGCGAGTGTGTCTGAAATGTCCATTGGAGTAGGTCTACCAAATTTTTTTATCATTACAGGGCCGGATGGAAAAGAATATTCATGTCCCCCACAAGATGCAAAATCATTTTATGTGGCTATACGAGAAAAATGGGAAAGGGATTTAGAATCTCTTGCAAAGTCTTACGAAGATAATTGTCGGGAAAACGATGAGTTAAAAGATAAAATAAATGAATTCTGTGGGAATATTTGTGAGCGTAGGCCATGTGAAGATGAAACATGCCCATTTTATGAGAAGATAGATTGGAGCAGATATGAAGACTAAAGTTAAATCTTGGAGTGCTCCAAACTATGTTTTGAATAAAAATGAAGAAGTAAAGCTACATATTAGAGATGCAGATGATGATACACTGGAAGAACAGTGCAAACAATTTGTAAGAGATATTTACAAGAAGGCCGGAAGAGAATATTTATTACGTCATGATATGCAAATAACATATTAAAAAACATTGAAAGTATGCAATGCTTGAAAAGCTTGAAAACTGCAAACATAAAATGATTGCAGTTACAAAAGGAATATGTAAGTGTAAAATATGCGGAAACATTATTAACAAAAATGAAGAAGCGGTATTATTTAGCCCGTTTTTTTCAGAAGAAAGAGGTAAATTTATTTACGATTATGCCCATAAAGAATGTGTACCAGACAATATTATAAAAAAAATAAAAAATAAGAGGGCAAAAATTTGTAGCAAGTGCAATAAAAGACAATTGGCATCGATGAAAATAAAATATGATAGCCCTAGCAACAAAAATTTGAAAATAACCGCATGGGTTTGCAAGTGGCATTATGCACAAATTTTAGATACACATAACAATGTTGAAATTTTAGAAAAAAATGGACCTGAAGTTCCAGAAAGGATATTGACACATTATTTAAGAGAATATATAATTGGCGGGGCCGGAAATACACAAAAACAAATTGCATCACAACAAGAGATTTTAGAAAACGAGGAATACAAAGAAATTGGTTTTAGATTTTTTTGTAGGGAGAGCAGGGCGTATCAATTACGAAATGTAATTGAAAGATATTTGCATAAATATGCCATGAAAGGAATTGTTTGTTTTTCACCAGATGAAAGCTTGGATGTAGACATGGGATTTGAAAATTGCAATAATTCATATTATGATGAAGAAGAGGAGTGAACATGGCGTTTTATACATTTAAAACTAATTTTTCAAGCGGAGATTATTGTTGGATACTCGAACCAACACTTCGTGAGGAAAAAACATGCAACCGTTGTGGGCTTCGTAAAAAGATCAAGGGTTATAAACCAGTAAAATATAAGATACAAGGATTTGAAATTACATTTAAACAATGTGGATATAGAACAGAGAAACAAATAAGGTATATCATAGGAGATCATCTTTATGCTAACGCCAACAATATCTTTACTACCAGAAAAATTGCCAGACTTGCTAAAAAGAATCGTTTAAAGGCTAGATTTTTTACAAAACAATTAAAGAAGTTTAATTGTGGCATTAGCACTACTTTTGATTTGGGGCAAAAAGTTTGGTATTGGGAATGCTTCAGGGATACATATACGTGTAAGGATTGTGGAGAACAGGTAGAGTTTGATAACTGGAAATTGAGGTCTTCAAAAATATGCGAAATTGTTATTCTTATTGACGAAAACAATAATCAAATTATTTTGCCCATATACTATCATTTTGGGGGTGAAAAATGGGTAGAACAAGGGGAAATATACTCTTCTAAAAAAAGAGCTATGAACTTTAAAAAAATCTTAAGGTGAACCCAATCATGCGAACAGACAATCATGGCAATAAAATAGGAATTATTGACAAGGGCAAGGACTACGAAGTTTCGGGCAAATTATTGTTCTTACTCGAAGAAATAGCATATAGCATGAGAATTTATACGCTTTCTGAAAAGGGGCAAGCTAAATTAAGAGACCTTATTGAAGAACTTTGTGATGATGCTTGGATAATAGATGAAAATCATTGAACAATCGGCGCAATTGATTTGGGTTACGCCAAGCCCAGAAAAGATCATTGAACGTGCTGGGCGAGTGGCCTACAAGAGCGAAGATAAAATTACGGATACTTCTCATGTAGACTTTATCCGTAAAATCATAAAAGCTGGTCATGAAGCTGTAATAGAACATGCTTGTGCGTCAATGCAATTTGTTTGTGACAGAGGCATCTCACATGAGATTGTGCGCCACAGAATAGCCAGTTACACACAAGAATCAAGCAGATATTGTAACTATTCTAAAGATAAATTTGGTAATGAAATTACTGTAATTGTACCCCCGGAATTTAACGGTGGTTATGCAATGATGTGGGCGGACGGAACAATAAGGCACTTTAACTCAGACTGGTATCAGGCCACAAAGGGAGCCGAAAAGTCTTACATGAATCTACTGGCAAATGGATTTGCCCCTCAAATAGCCCGATCAGTTTTACCAACATGTCTAAAGACAGAGATCGTAATGACGACTAATTTTAGAGAGTGGAGACACTTTTTAAAGCTTCGGATAGCCCCTGATGCACATCCACAAATGCGGGAATTGGCTAGGATGGCGTTAGATATTTTGAAAAAAGAAGCACCGATTGTTTTTGAAGATTTGGAGGCATAATGTCAGAAGAGTTAAAAATTGAAATAGGTCAAACAGAAGAAAAATACATTAAAGAATATATTTACGATTACAAAACTGTTGACTGTTATATTATAGGAAACAAAAAATTTAGAAACAAGGAGGACGCAGAGCGGCATCTAAATTGGCTAAAAATACAAGAGGGTGAAAAATTTCTCCAATCATTGCCGACAACAGAGATAATGGGCAACACATTTTATTTGATTAAAACAGAAAAAATATGGGAAAAGTTTAAAGAGATTAAAAATACTACAAAAGAGATTACATTTGACTTTCCATTTTTTGTATCTTATTATTACTGTGATGTGTATGATGGGCCAGCAACAGATGAATGGAACTTTATTACGCAGGAAGATGTTAAAAGATTGCAGGAGCTTCTACATGTGGAATAGATTTTTTATTATTGGTCTTTTATTTATTTTAGCAATGTCCCTTAGATTATATCGGATTGAAAAAGAGTGCAATGGCCTAAAACAAAAATGTGCCGCCCTTGAGGAAACCAATAGACAGTACCGCAATGCATTTGAAGTAGCACGGGAAATAGAGCTAATGAAGGGGGGCAATAATTTGATGTTGGACATGATTAAGGAAGGGCTTGAAAAATGATTAAGATCATCGTCAATGGCAATGAAGTAATGACTATCGAACCGAATGGAAAAGGCGGAGTTTACAAGGCAGATTCATTCATTGTTACAAGGACACATTCTGTTGACAATAATAATGTGGCAAGATTGGTAGAAGGCTTGCCCGTAAACCTTCAAGTTCTCGTGGACGAGAAAGAATACAACCAGTCTTCGGTAGAAAAATTAATTGCTCTTGCAAAGGAAGTGGTATTAACATATTTCTTTTATGATAATGATGAGGACAATGAAAGGATCGATAAAGACGCATGGGAAGAAAAGGCAATAAACATTATCAAAGAAATCGAAGAAGAACAAAATACCAAGGACAAACAATTTGCAAAATACAAAAAATTTGTTGAATCACTATGTGAAGAAGATAGCGACTTAGACTTTTGGGCGGCTGAATATAAGAATGCTTTGAAAAAATTATCTACAATAGAAGAGTTAGAGACAAGATATACAAAACTAATGAAATTTGTTAATGACCATAATTTTAGGACAGGATATGGATAAATTTGTATAAATATTTAAAATATTTGCTTGACAAATCCGGGATTATACATACAGTATGGATGGACTATTTAAGGAGTAAGAAAATGAATAAGTGGCTAATTGGTTGCGGTGCAATGAGTCTTATGTTTGTAATTATGGGGCTAGTTGCCGCCTGTATGTTCGTTTCTATCATGAACCAAGAAGTAGGACTTAGAAATACAATTACGGCAAAACAAAAGGATAACGAAAACGAATACGACGCCATGTGGAAAAAGATTTCACAGGTGGCGCAAGTTACGAACGCACAAAAAGAAGCACTAAAGGAAATCTTTGTGTCTCACGCTCAGGCCAGAACTGGCAACAATGGCGGAGCTATCATGAAATGGGTGCAGGAATCCTGTCCCAATGTGGATACCACTACGTTCAATAATTTGCAAAATATCATTACATCTTCAAGAGATAGGTTCGTAATGAGACAAAAAGAATTGATCGACTTCAAGAGAGAGCACGATAATTTGATCGACAAATTCCCGTCCAAACTTATTTGCTCTATTTTAGGCAAAAATAAAATTGAGATTCAAATCGTTACTTCCACAAGATCGGACAATGCATTCAAAACCGGCAAGGATGACGATGTAACTGTTTTTGAAAGCAAGTAAAACATGTATCTATTATATTTAATTGCACTAATCCCTATTGCCATTGGGCTTTCCCTGTGGATGCTCGATAAGCGCATTGTTCTATGGGAATGGGCTGTAAACGCGGCAATTGCATTTGCCTTATCAGGATTAGCACATCTAATCATTGTTGCTGGAATGACAGCCGATGTAGAAATATTGTCTGGCAAAATAGTGAGCACAACATTTTATCCTGAATGGATCGAAGAATATCAGGAAATGCATACAAGCACCGATGAGGATGGCAATACAACAATTTACTATACCACGGAGCACAGAACACATTATAAAGAGTGGATGTGTGATATGAATTTTGGCTCTATTACCAGAGAAGAAAATATTACAGAAAAATTTTACCATCAAATTAAAAACAATTTTGGTAATAAAATAGACAAACAAAAACCGTATAAGTCTGGATTTGACAGTGGAGATCCATACATTTATGTTGTGCAAAATCATACGGGATATGTTTATCCCGTTACGACCACCAAGCATTTTGAAAATAGAATTAAGGCCGCGCCGAGCACGTTTTCCTTTGTATCGGTCGGAGAAAAGGTAAATGTGTATGAATATCCAGCTTGTCCCAATAATCATCAATCAAATAGATTGGTCGGCAAAAGCGTGGAAAAGATAGATATTTTAGAATTTGATAGGATGTGCTCACGCCTTGGACCAATAAAGAAGGTAAATGTTATTCTGGTTGGATTTGATAAAAGTTCTGGAATTGACTCTGGCCATTTACAGGAGGCCAAATGGATTGGCGGGAAGAAAAATGATTTGGTCATTTGTTATGGTGAGGGCGATTCCGTATCTCGGTGGAGCTATGTATTTGGCTGGACGGAAAAAGAAAACGTAAAAAGAAATTTGGAAACAATTATTTTGGGCAATAAAATGTGTAATGAGATATTGCCTAAAATAGAAGAAGAGATACGTAAAAATTATGTAATTAAAGATTGGACAAAATTTGATTACATTACCATTGAACCCCCAATGTATAGTTATTTTATATTGATTGCGTTAATGGTGATTGTACAGGTTATTTTATGGTATGCTTTTATGAACAATGGAGAGAATAAGTCATGACGAAGCCAAATCATTGCCCTAAATGCGGTTGTGAAATGCAAGAAGACGATGTAATCATTACATGTCCCAAATGCGGGTGTGAGGGCTCTACGGGATGTTGCAATCAGGCTGGGCGTGGATGTCTTTGTATTGACTGTGAAGAGAACGAGGCAATGGAAGATTATGTCGAAGACTAATATTGCACTAAAACTAAAGAAATATTGTAAGAGGAAAAGAAGGCGTGTCATAAATATTGCAGACGAATTGCATCAAATCATTTGCTCCAATTGGGAAAAGATTGCAAAATTTCTATGCGATAAAAGATTAAATGATGCGCTTGCCATCATTATGTTGCCGATCATGAATATTTCGGTTAAAAAATCTAAGATGGAAAGTGGAAAATTCAATGATTTGTATCAGAAAAACCATAGGTTGGTAGTGCAAGAGGCAAGGAAGATGTTGAGCAATTATTTGCCCTTGTCTCAATCGAGGTACGTGAAGTGTTATGGGAATATATGCCCGATATGCAAATCATCATTTATTTACACCTTTCAAGAGCAGGTAGAAAACGTCAAGCTGACTGGCGGGACAATGGAAATTCATTATGAATGTGATGAATGCGGGGCGGAATGGGCAGAGTCATACAGTCTAAGTGGTTATAAAATAAAGAGTTAAAAATTTTTATTTTCCCTCTTGACAAAGTTCAATTTATCCATACACTACAATTGGTTCTTTAAGAAATTAGCATATCAGATGGAACATATTCGACCACGAAAATGATCCAATTGATATGCTTTTTTTTGATCTTTAAAAATTTGGGGCACATATGCACGAGTGGTCTAAGTGTTCAGGGCAATGATAGGCTTTCGTTGGTTCGAATCCAACCCCCTAATAAGGTGTCCGAGCGGTCAAAGGAACAAGGGCTTAGTACCTTGTAGCTCTATCGCCCATCGTTGGTTCGAATCCAACTATGTGCCTCTTTTTTGATCTTTAAAAAATTTGTCGTGGTTGGTAGCCACTTTGGGGCGAAAAATGCATTTCTTGTATTGTTGTGGAGATGACAATATAAGAAAAGGAGGGAAACACCGCCTAATGGCTGTTTGTGCATTTTCTGTAGGCCGTTTCTGCCAACCACTTTTTTGATCTTTAAAAATAGGCAAAGCCATAGAAATATGGTGTGAAAAATGTGTTCTGTCATTCTGATAAAATGATGGATTTTCCTACCACATTCGGCTGTTTGCACATTTATCTGTAGGCCGATCTTTGCCAATTTTGATCTTTAAAATTTATTGATCGGTGTGGAAGGACACACAGGCGACCGCCCGAGATGCTGCATGACCAGCCAAGCGGGTGCAGAAAGGGGGCGGACGGTCAGAACGTCCAGTAGCCAATGGGGTTTCTCTTGGCCCTACCCATAGTCGGTACTCAAGCCCGGCATCAATAAATTTTAAAAATTTAATGAAAGGAAAAATCATGGAAGAAGAATATTGCCCCATCTGTGACGGAGTCGGAGAACCGATTGGAAATCTCGGGTCTCTCGTGTGGTATCGGTGCCGACAATGCGGAATGTACTTTAATGTAAAAGAGGAACAAATTGTTTGCGCCCAGACTGTGGCTAAAGAAGAAAATTTTTAATTTATTAAATTAGGAAAAAAATCATGAAAACAAATTTAAAGCCGTGTCCGTTTTGTGGATCGAAGAAAAGTAAAATAACTTCGTATGATGGAGACACTTGGAGAACGTGTAGTTTTTGTGGTGCGTCCACAACTGCATTTCGTACCAGTCAATTTGCAACCAAGGTGTGGAACGACAGAAGACCGTGGCAAAAACGTTTGGTGGAATGAGAAGAGGCATGAATAAACATAAACATATTGCACCCTTTGAAAATAAGCATGTTTCAACTTCCGAGGCACGAAAAATAGCACTAGAATTTTCTCGTGATATGGAGTCACGTAGAGTCGTTACGGCGAAACGGGACGCGGAAGAAATGAAATGCCCTGACTGTTATGAAAAAAAATATGATGGAGAAAAAAGGGGTGTTATGAAAAACTTTCTGCGGTTTACCGAAGTCGGCATACACTCTAAAAAAGAAGGAGAAGTGGCAATTAACATTGCACATATTTGTGCCGTCGAAAAATATGACGACAACGTTACAATGATCTTTACCGAAGATGGTTTTCAATATCGAGTACAAGGAAATTTTGAAGATATTTTAAATTCTATCATCGGGGATGTACCTTAATGGTAAAGGAGCGGCCTTATAAGTCGTCTATGGTGGTTCGATTCCACCCATTCCCATGTATATCATAGCTTTAAGTTAAGCTAAGGAAATAAAATGCTAGTCCAAGAATTCATTCTAAAAAATGGCCCAGACAAACTAAAAGAACCGCCATACAACATCGAAATACGTGAATACGATGATAGAATTGTATTAAACTACAGCCAAATCAATTCCCCCAAGCACAATCCTATTGTAAGAGAATGCCGCGCCCTCATACTAGGCAAACCAAACTACAATGTACTGGCAAGATCGTTTGACCGCTTCTTCAACTACGAGGAAGATCCAAACAGCAAACAATTTGCCCCCCATACAATCTTAGAAAAGATCGATGGTTCATTAATCTCCGTTTATCATGACGGAAATCAATGGTGTGCGGCTACTAGGTCAATGGCATTTGCAGAAGGACTAACCGCTAACGGCAATACTTTTTTGCAAGTATTTGAAAGAGCGATTAAAGGAAAGGTAAACGATGTTTTCAGTAAACTCAACCCATACGAGGACAATACATATGTGTTTGAGTTGGTATCTCCTGAAACTCGGGTGGTAACTCCGTACCCTGATGACGATGTTTATTTGCTGGCTATCAGAAATAGAACCACTGGCGATGAATATCAAGTAGAACATATGGATAGTTGCCATCCTATGCGTGGTTTCAAACAACCTAAACGATATAAGGTGAATGACATTAAAGATGTAATTAGAATGGCCAAGGAACTTCCGGCTGTTAATGAGGGATATGTTTGCTTGGCAGAGAAGTTCACGGATAGCCCGTATTGGCGGGTGAAGGTCAAAAATCCTTCATATCTGGCTATTTCACACATGAGATGTAATGGCGTGTTGAGCCAAAAAAGAATCGCCTACTTGGTAGTACACGGAGATGAAGAGGAATATCTGTCCTATTTCCCCGAAGACCGCAAACATTTTGTTCCTTACCAAACTGCGTTGCTTAAGGCCAAGGGTGACGTAGAATCGCTTATGCAATATATGAGCATTGAGGACAAAAAAGAATTTGCGCTGAAGGTAAAGGATTCTCCTGTAGGATTTATTATGTTTGGACTTAGAAAGGGCTTGACGGTAGAACAAATATTTGCCAATATGACGGATGATCGATGTTTGGAGTTTTTGGGCAAATATTTGCTAAATGAAGGTAAAATATGAACAACATCAAAAAATTCGCCAAGCACACTAGACAAATCGCCCAGTTAGCGGGAAAATCTATCGACATGATGCCGCTTTTTGAAGATTTGGCTAAATTTGCCAATTATGCAGTTTGTGGTGGTGTTGCGGTAGCCCTAAATGGTAGGATTAGAGCCACGGAAGACGTAGATATTCTAATTCCTTCAGAAACGGCCTTAGAGCGGCTTGCCCTGCAATATGCCGACAAGTTTAGGCAAATACGCCCACACGCTTTCCTGCATCGAAAAACAGGCATAGAAATGGATGTGCTGACCCCTGAATTGATAAAGGTGCCGGAAATCATTGTTGAGTCCGCTATTGGCACGGCTATTTCAAATTATGGGATTAGGGTTGTAAACAAGACATATTTGATTATACTCAAGATGTTCAGCGGCAGGCGGCAAGATTATGTAGATGTGGTATCTCTATTAGGTGATAAGTCTAATGTGGATATTGCTCTTGTTGAGGAAACAATTCCACAAGGTAAACTTGAGGTTTTTAAAGAATTGGTAAAAGAGAGCGAAACAGTAGATGATTTGACGGGATAAAATTATGGAATATATTTCAGAAGATGGCAAAAAATTTAAAACAGAGATGGAAGCAGAAATTCATGATATGGCAATGGCAAAAGCATATAGTATAAGAAAAGAACTTCGTGAAAAAAATAAAAAATACTATTTTCTTAAAAATAAAGAAGATTTGCGTTTACTTATAGTGTTGTCAAACTTATGGTATGGTCTTGATGTTGTAGAGGAATTTGAACCTGAAGAATATCCTCAATGGGTTAAAGTGGTTCCCGAAGATGATTATGGATTATTTGAAACAAAGAATGAGGTTGTAATAAGAAAAATTGACGAAACAGATGATTTGACGGGATAAAACTATGGACGAAAAAACAAACAATTTGAAACGTGCTATGCATGAGGCATTGCCATTTTTAAGACAAGAAGCTACCATGTCTTGCGAATGTGATACTTCAGTTGGAATTTCATGTTATGGATGTGAAGCCAGATATCTTGTTGGTTTGTTTGAAACCACATTAGCGGGTGAAGAAATTAACCAATATGATGAAAACGCAATTAGATCATGTTTTGGCATGTTGATGAAAGATATTCATAACACGGCAGTAAAACATGGCTTTTGGGAAGAAGGGCGTAGAAAAGCAGAATACATTGCGCTAATGCATAGCGAACTTTCAGAAGCTTTGGAAGAAATTAGAAATGATTGTGATGAAACGGAAGAGTTGGGGGATTGCATTATTAGAATATTGGATTATTGTGAAGCGCACAAACTAGACATTGCATATTATTTGACGAAGAAAATAGCAGAAAATAAAAACAGGGAACATAAACACGGCAAATTATTTTGAGAATGAAAATGCTTGAGATGATTTTATTTTCTTAGGAATGATAATGAAAAAAACATGCTATATTATTAATCGATGTGAAAAAAACATCTATGTAGAAATAACGTCAAATCTTTTGCGTCTTCAAGAACAACATATGGTTGGTTTGGCAGACAAGGACAAGGGTTTGATGGGCATGGCACCAATATACAGTGATTTGAACAAAGCATTTGACAAATACGGCAAGGACATTACATGGACCACGGTAATAGTTGATGTGCCCGAGACAAAGCATCCCAAGAAGAAGAAAACCAACAAGAAAAGATTGTGAAAATGTTTAAGAAAACAATAAAAACAAATATCATTTATACTGGCGATTGCTTAAACATTCTTAAGACATTACCGAATGACAGCGTTCAATGTTGTATAACGTCTCCCCCATACTATAATTTACGTGATTACGAAACAGCCGAATGGGATGGGGGAAGCTTAACGTGTGACCATTCTATTTTTTTAGGTGGGCATGGAGAAAATTCTAAAAAGCAAATTACATCTTCTGACACTCAAAAGTATCAATACAAAGATATTTGCAAACGTTGTGGGGCCAAAAGAATTGACAAACAAATTGGTGTAGAAAAAACGGTTGAAGAATATATAGAAAAATTAGTTGTAGTGTTTTGTGAAATTAGGCGCATTCTTAAGCCAAATGGAACATTATGGTTAAATATTGGAGATAGCTATACAAATAGTACAACAAAAACAGATAAATGCAAAATAAAGGATCTTTTGGGAATTCCGTGGACATTGGCATTTGCAATGAGAGATGATGGCTGGTATTTGAGACAAGATATAATTTGGGCAAAGGGAAATCCAATGCCTGAAAGTGTACTGGATAGATGTACAAAATCACATGAATATATTTTTCTTATGACAAAATCAGGAAAATATTATTTTGATTCAAAGGCAATTAGAGAACCAAATCAAGATACATATAACGGCAAAAGGGGGACGACACTTACAAGAAAAAAAATGCAATCAGCAATGCGGGATTTTTCCGATAAAGAAAAAATGAAAAAATATTCAACCGAAGGAAGAAACAAAAGAGATGTTTGGCACATAAATGCTAAACCATTTCTTGGAGCGCATTTTGCAACATTTCCACCAAAACTTGTTGAAATCTGCATATTGGCCGGATGCCCGGAAAATGGAATTGTTCTTGATCCATTCGGGGGAAGTGGTACAACTGGTGCAGTTGCAAATAGTTTAAACAGAAAATATATAATGATAGAGTTAAATTCAAAATATGTAAAACTTGCAGAAGAAAGAATTAAAGGACGCTAAACAATGTCAAAAAGAAAAACTGACTACCGTTTTGAGATTGGCGCAGAAGCAATATATAGCGATTGCGTATGCGATGAAGACTCCAATGATTATTGTAGATGCCAAGAAGTAATTGGTATTGAAATCAATCCCGATTTAGACAAATTAGTAAAGGAAATATTAAAAGAACACCGTCTTTCGCTTACAGAAATTAACAACTATTGTGTCGAAAGAATTTTAGTTAATTTGAAATATTGGAAAAACAGTAATTGGGAGTTTGATGCATCCCCAGATTATTATGGAGAAACATTAGATGGGGTGTATTTTGAAAAAGAAGATGAACTTGAAGATGCAATTAATAAGCTAAAACAAATGTCGTCCGATATCGAAAAGATTAAATTTGTCTTGTCAATGGAATATCCCGATATAAAATTTGACGCAGTTGACAATTGCAATACACTCGATATACTTGAACTACCAATTGGTGAAATTGAAAATAAAAAAATTAAAGTACCTAAATGGTCGCTTGAAGCATATAAAGACTGGCAGGGCATTATAGGCGTATGCTTAAAGGAAAACAACAGGTATAGGCTTGTAGACGGCCACCACAGATATTTGGCCACCTTCGATAGACATTATCAAGACGGAGTGCCAATGCGAATGATTGTAATTTCTTTTGTTGAAGGTGCTAAACAAGAAGAAAAAATACAAAATGATTTAGAAAAGAGTGTGATAAACTTTTTAACATCACATACAATGGCAGAGATTAAACAATTCAAAGAAAGCCTAGAATGATACTGTATACGGTCCAAGACGAATCAGCATATAGATTTTTTGAAGAGTTTGGCGTTCTCTACGCCAAACAACAGCATATCTTTATCCTCGAAACTATTAGATCATACGATTACATGCGGCAAAAGATGCGAGAAAGAATTGGTAAGCCCTTGCACAAAGACGACTATCCTATCTGGGCGTCCCTTACCAAGCCCAATATGAGAGGATATTTTTACCCACACCGATCTTCTTACAGGATGACATTGGATGTCGATGAAAGCAGGGTGCTGATATCAGATAGACATGGTTGGAATGCGGTTTGGAACTTCCACCCCCCATATATATCCGGCAGAAAAATAGACAAGTTTTTCAAAGAAATAGATGCCGACGATGGATTAAAAAAATTAGAACAACTACATTGTTCAGGCGAAAATAAAAAGCTGTATTTTCAACTACTTAAAGAATACCAATGGCTCCCCGATTCATGGGAGCAAATATTTTGCAAGAAAGTACCGGACGACGATAAACAAGCGTGTCTTTGGTATATCACGAGAGATGATGTTAAGAAAGTGGAGTATTTCAAATAAGGAGAATGCTTGTGGTAAAAGAAAAAATTTTACAAGAATTATTTGTTGTAGAAAATTGTCCATTTTGTAATTCAAAAATTATTGCGCCGACTAAAATTGAACAATTAAAATCATGGGGATTTTGTTATGAAAAATAACCCAGATCGTTTGACGATGGAAATTAACCTAATCGTGTACATCTTGGATCATATAGCCCCCTACGTGGATATAACTACCCCACAACAATTATTTGATAATCTAGCCGTTATACTCAAGACAAACAAAATTGAATTTGATCGGTCTATATCGGGCATTATGGACGCCATATTTACCAAAATGCATCCACAACATTTATTTGACGAGTTAAAAAACAACCACAAAATCTGGCATTTTTTGAACAATCACAAAATTACTCCCCAACACCTTAAGCTATTGGGGGATATAGCTGACGATGATACAATATTAAAATTTGACGATCATGTGCTATCTCGATCCGTCCATAACGAAGAGGATTACGACGCCGCAGTAGATTTTTTGATTTCTCAGGATTTCCCACAAAATTTAGCTTGACAAACCACGATCTATCCGTATACTTTGGGTAATTGTGGAGGGAAAAATGATGGAATTTCTGATTGAAGGTAAGAAAGAATTGTGGCATTTTAGGGCCGCAGATGAGATTGAAATTGTAGGGCTTATGATGGACGCCGCACTTGGGTCTGGAGACAAGGAAGAGAAATCGTGGCTTCCTTGGAATCTCGTATTTGACGCCATTGTTATTCTCAAGGCTGGACGCAATCATTTGGTGGAGGTCTAGTTATGAACGATATTACTGACCTTGAAAAGCAAATTATTTGTCGTTATGCATGTAGGGAAAGAAGCTTTAAGGACAAAGCTAGTAAAATCTATTATAAAAATATTGCCAAATTTCCGGAATCTGTTTTCATTCGCTTTATGTCGGAAGTGTTGAATGATTGCCCTGATTTGGTTTTGCGCAATAAATATAGGATTGCCGTTTGTAAAGAAGGCGCAAGCATTTTTTTAAAAGGAATTGAAGGAGAATAATCATGAAAGAAGTTGACCTTAAAGTGCGGTTTGAACCAGACATGGCATGTTCTATTGATTGTGATTTTGCACCTACCGGCGAAGAGCCGACTATAAACAAATGTTTGCTTTTCCAGCAACCACTTGAAACTGGCAGCAAGTATCAGGGCGGAGAATTTGGCGGATTTGGCAAATACATCCGATGCGATCAATGTTTCCAAAGATTTGGAACTTCTAAATAAAGGTATTTTATCATGTTTGAAAAACTAACTGATGAACAAATTAAAAAACTAAAAAAATATGTGGCCGATTATACAAAAATCGGCCTCTCCTGCGAGCCAATCAATAAACAAAATGCAAGGGCGTTTGCCAATAATCTATACACAAAAATATTGAGTAGAAAAAAACCACAATTAATTATCATGCCTAGTCCTCGTTCGGCATGGATTGCCACATGTTTATTGGCCAATGGCGATCAGGTCAGGGAACAGGTCGGGGCGCAGGTCAGGGATCAGGTCGGGGAACAGGTCAGGGATCAGGTCAGGGATCAGATCAGGGCGCAGGTCGGGGATCAGGTCGGGGATCAGGTCAGGGCGCAGGTCAGGGATCAGGTCTGGACACAGGTCGAGGAGCAGGTCGAGGAGCAGGTCAGGGAGCAGGTCGAGGAGCAGGTCTGGGCGCAGGTCGGGGCTCAGGTCGAGGAGCAGGTCAGGGAGCAGGTCAGGGAGCAGGTCGGGGAGCAGGTCGGGGAGCAGGTCGGGGATCAGGTCTGGACACAGGTCGAGGAGCAGGTCAACAATTTTGTTTGGCCATATTTGGAAGGACAATTTGATGCCAATATTTTTGCATATTATGATTATTTTATCAAAGAATGCAAAATTAAAATTGATAAAAAGCTTTTAAATAAATATTTAATTTGGAAAGAGAGTATAAACTTTGGAATAATCTATCCACTAGAAAAGTGTTGTATAATTTCAGAAAGACCAACGGTAATCAAAAAAAATAGAAACGGATTGCATTGTGAAACAGGACCGGCCGTTCAATATCCTGATGGATTTTCTATCTATAAGCTTAATGGAGTAACTGTCCCAGAATGGGTGGTCAATACTCCATTCGATAAGATTCCGGTTAATAAAGTATTGGAGGAAAAAAATGTAGAAGTACGTAGGGAATTGATTAGAAAGATTGGCATAGAAAAATTGGTAAAAGAATCTGGCGCTAAATTATTGGATAAATCCAAAGACGAAGTTTATGAATTATTGTTGATTAATCTAGGAAATGGATTAGAATGGCCTTATCTAAAGATGAAAAATCCATCTATCGGCTGTTATCATCTGGAAGCGGTTGGAAAGGAGTGTAAGACAGTAGAAGAGGCCAATAAGCTCAGAAGAAGTAGATTGCCCAATCCTAATATTAAACCCAATGTATTAACCTAACTTTTAAAAGGAAGAACAGTATGAAGACGTACCAACAGGGAGATGTGCTTATTCAGGAATGTAACATTCCTCAAGATGCACAAAAAGTAACTAGCAAAAATGGTAGGTTTATTCTAGCTGAGGGAGAAACTACCGGACATTGCCATGCAATCAAGGAAGATAATTGCCAGCTATATGAAAAAGATGGAATTCTCTATATGAGAGTCGATACAGCCACTGAAGTAGAGCATGAGGAACACAAAAAGATTAAGATTCCTGCCGGTGACTATATCGTAGAGAAAGTAGTCGAGGTAGACCCCTTTGCTGATGAAATCCGGAAGGTTGCAGACTAGATGATAAAGGTCATTGTTGATTATCTGACTAATCCCAGAGAAGGCGGCAGATACAAACTATATTTGCCCCAACAATTTGGAAACACTATCTTTGATAATAAAGTCGGAGAATATATTGTATCTGAATTTGCCGATAGCGTAGGTGAATGGTTCGATAGCTGGCATAGGCCCATCAACTACTCTACCGATCATATTCCGCAAGAAGCAAAATATTTTGGCCGTAGGGGAAAGGGTATTAAGCGGCTGACACTTATGGCGGACGAGGCTAAAGTTGAACAAGCATTGAATAAGTTTAAGGAGATGGTGCAATGATTTCGCAAAACCTAAAGGAATATATTTTAGAACACCCCGAACTGCAAGATTATTTGGAAGAGGACGATACGAGCGATACTTTTTTTGTCGAAAAGGAAAAAGCCGCAAAACAGTTGACTCCTGACGAAATTTTGACTATGATGGTATTATTGAAAATTGGTTATAAAACGTGCTTGGGAGAATGTGAGGCAGAAAAAATAGAACTAGAAGAGGCAATGGCAGACCTAGAAGAACAGCTAGAAGAAAAAGAAAAAGAAATAGAAAAATTGTATGAACAACCTTAATGGAGGTAATTAAGACTTGAATATTTCTATCATTGTAAAAGATGCATCTACCAAAGAAGATATATCTGAAATCCTTAAACAAATCATTGCCGATGTATTAGCCGGTAAAAAACAAGGCGATAATGCAATGCAAGCTGGTAAATATCGGTTTCGCATCTACTCGGATACAGTTTTGGAATCCTATTAAGAAGGACAATAATGCACATGAGCAAACGTTGGGAAACGTGTTCGTATAGTACGATAGTTTACGCCAAAGATGATGCTCCAGTGGGCGAGGAAGCAATAGACAAAGCCAGAGTAGTAGTTCCCATGTGCAGGCTTACCAGAAAGTATACCAAGGACGGTCATGAATGCAATTGTTGTCTAGACTACAATCCATTGCAATATGTTTTAGATAATTAAATATTTTGGGGAGGGGCGGCTGAGGCTCCACCAAGTTTCAGCCGATTTAAAATAAAAACGCATGGCCGGGCGTTCCTTAAAAATGCCGCAGCAAGTTCAACTTGTTGCGGTTTTTTATTGGCTAAAATTACCGCCACAATTATTTTATTGTAAGGATTTTTATCCCAAGGTCGAATGCCTTGCTTGAACAGGCATTACAGGGCCTGATTGGTTTTAGATCACCGCTTACATTGGTCCGGCAGATTACAATAGATTTGAGTTTTTGCCCATACTTTGACATTAGGCGCATCTCGGCATGCAAACCGCCCCCATATTTGCAAAAACGGGGTATATTGTGGCTGTAGCCAATTATGTTGCCCTTGCGGTCAAACCCAATTGCACTTACCTTGTGCTTGCACGTAGACCGCTGGGCGACCTTGATAGCCAGTGGAATCAGGCTGGTCATTCAATCCTCTATTTCACTTCGTCTTTGTTCAGCTTCTTCAATCGTATCAAAAGCATCAAATTCATCTAGCTTTTTATATTCTTTGCCATCTTCATCCACAGCATTAATATATACAAAATTGTTGTGGTTTATGAACATTGAAGTTACAACAACCTTCCTTATTACCATAACACTTTCTCTTTTATATGCTCCGCAATGTTCACATGTACCCTCTTTATAAGCTTCACAAACTATATATGCAATATCTCCTGTTCGAAAGTTTATTTTAACCGTATAACGTTTCCGGTTATTATTGTCGTCCACTGCTTTTAGCTCTTCCATTTTTTAACCCCTTAATATATACAGACCGTATCTTTGGGTGGCACAAACATTATTACAGGATCAGGTACGCCTAACTTTTTAGCTTCATCAATGATTTTGCCAACATCTTTACCGTGAGCAACAATGGTCTTGTCGGAAAAGCTTTTCATGGCAATATATTCGCCGTCCTTCTTATTCTTCGGAACAAACACTTTGCTCAGGTCAATGCCCATATTCAAAGCATCGGCCAATCTAAGCAAATCAGAAAGCCTAAAATCTTCTGGCAAATCATTGAGTAGAATAGCAAGACGAGATGCGGAAATTTTCATCTTTTGGGCAAGTTTCTTTCTGCTCATCTTTCGTCTTTTAAGTTCTCCGCAAACAAACTCTGTTATATCGAGAATGCCCAGATTCAATCTCACTAAAAATGAACGTCTAGCTTCCTTTTTCATCTTTTACCTTTTCCACAAACTCTTTACACTTTCTTTTCCTTCCTCCCAGCTTGGAAGAATTTTTTATATCACAAACTCCATCAGAATAGTGTTTACAATGTTCGCAAGTAACTTCAGTCATAACTAACCTCTTTGATATTATTAAAATTAATTTCCGCCATTCTAAAAACCAAATTATCTTGTTCATTTTTATTGGCAAAAATTTTTCCAAATAAATTTTTAAACCATTTTGCCCTTTGAACCAATGGATATCTTGTAGAAGAATACTCAAGAAAAAATTCTTGAGTAATTTTTTTCTCATCCAATAAATCCAATAATACAATATTCATTATTTTTTTAGCGAGTATATCCATGTCTTCTCTATCCATTTGAAAATATTCAACTTGCATAATTTACGCCTCCTTAAACACTTAATTATAAACTTTTATAGTTAAATATTTCACTCCCCATTCCAATGCCTCTTGGTGGGCGGGGAACCTAACATCTATTTTATCGCCCTTAATTGCCCCACCAACATCATCGGCTGTTACGATCATGTCTCCATTATAGCCGGGAACAATGAGTTTGCTACCTAATTTTATTTTTCTTTTATCCACGGCCACTCCGGGCAGATATGCATCCGTCATGGTCGCCGTCTTACCATCGGCATATTGTCCACAACATTTTTCGCACGGACAATAAGCAGTGGCCTTTACGTGCATTTCGATGTATGGACTATCTGTGTTTTTTGCAATTTCAATGATTTCCATGTCCGATTTTATTGGAATCATTTCATCATGTTGTTGTGGCGTATTAATGTTTTCGTCCATAATATTTTCTCGATATAATGGTTTCAGTTCTTCTTTGTCCGGCGGCCTCATAACATACACACTAAATGCAACAATACAAATTATTGCCCCGTTATACATTGCTCTCCCCTCCCATATTCAAATCATTGCATCAATTCACCTTCTTCAAAATCATCGTTTACACCACACATTTTACATTGTTCAAAGAGCAGACTAAGACCCTCTTCCTTTTCATCATCGGTATCCAAATATTTGCAACATCCTATCAGGTCTCCGTATTCATCTTTTCTGCTACTCCAATAGGGACAAACATTTTGTTCATCGTGACAATAAATGCCTTTAGGGATTACGCTTTCATCAAGCATCTTACCTCCTTGCAAAGATTATGAAGTTTTTTTCTAAGTCCTTCTAATGCTCTGTCGTGCATGACAACCATTCTGGCCTGTTTAAGGGCCGTCTCGTTATTGCCAAATAGCTTGTTATAATTGGCCTGTACCATTAGCTGACAAATCCTTTTTTCTCTTGTTTTAATCTGCATGTCCAGATACCGAATGTCCAGTAGAATGTTTTTCATGATTTTTCCCTCCTTCTACTGGATATTATCGGTATAATTATCGGACGGCTTTAAACGATATCACAAAATCTTTTGCTCCTAACTCGGGCGATTGACTCTGGGGGTGCTGGATATTCTCCAGACAAATATCCATCGTTAAAATAAATTGTTTTAACCTTTTTGACTACCTTGCCGCATTTCTTGCACACTTCCACACCCATATAGCCTCTTGGTAGCTTGATTGGTGATTCTGATTTGTGGATAAATCGATAAATGCCGTCACAACATTTCTTCATTATTG
>Ga0265297_10003558_pt1 | contig 27789 bp, 38 predicted proteins | sample Munlanlwell13791_FD_192502 | JGI IMG/M metagenome (GOLD analysis project Ga0265297, IMG submission 192502) | Leachate microbial communities from a municipal landfill in Southern Ontario, Canada - Leachate well 137-91 | ecosystem: Engineered > Solid waste > Landfill > Unclassified | place...
GCCGAGACCCGAGGATCCGATGAGCGAGTGGACCCGGTCGCCATGCGGCGGCTCATCCCGCTACCGCTACCTTCACAGCGGCGAGATCGAGGTGGAGGGAGTCGGAATTCCACGGCTCGAGTCGTGGCCCGCCAAGGTCGATGAGTGGAAGCTTCTCATCTCGCAAAGCGCGGAGGCAAACGGCGTATCACCCGCGCTTCTCGCCGCGATAGTGGCGATTGAGAGCGGAGGCGAGTCGACCAAGATCGGCGAGGGTGGCAGGTTGGGGCTGACGCAACTCTCGCTCGAGATGGCTCGGCTCGTCTCGGGAAGCAGCGGTGTCGGCAAGGAAACCGTGCTCCACCCGTCGTGGAACCTTATCTACGGTGCCAGGCTGATTCTGCAATGCATTGATGCGGAGAATCTCAACATTGTAGGTGCGCTTGCCAGGTTCAACTCGGGAAAAGCGACATGCTCGGTCAACGCGCAGTGTGACGGCCCGGATCGCTGGGGCGTATGGACGCTGCCGTGTAGCTACGTGGACAGCGTCATCGCGGCCTACAACAGTGCCATCATGAACGGGTATGCGGGAGCCGCCTACATCGACCTGGACGGGACGGGTGGCGACAGATTTGAGACGGGAGAGGATCGAGGCGGTTCGGGACTCGTAGTTGGCCTACTCGCGATTGGAGCCATTGCGGCTGGGGTCTATGGGTTCACTCGGATTGGTCAGAAGAGGTAGACATGGCCCGAAAAGCGAAACGAAACAGCATAGATAGGCCGGGCGCTTGCAGCATCGATACTCCGCTCCTGGTCCGTGGCGACATCGTTTCCATGGAGCTTGCCAGTGGGAGAATGGTGGAGTTCCCGGAATCGTGGGGTTTAGTACACGATGTGACGGGAGAATGCGCGGACAAGTGCGAGATCTTCATATGCCCGTACATCACTCGTGGTCGGGTTGGACGACAAGTGGACAACAGTGTCCATGAGGCTGCCACCAGCTACTGGGGCGACGACTACAAGCTCGTCGCGGGCCAAGTTGTAATCCCTGACGGGCCATGGGATCGTGTAGACCGCATTCTACGAGTCTACTACGATAGATATGGCGAACTGGCTTCCAAGTATCAGCATCCGTTCGAAAAGGACGTGTCGAGCGCAGCGATCCTGTACAAGCAGCGTCGCGCCTCGAAATGTGCCGATGGCGAGTCACACCGAGTCTATCGTATCTCGCTGCCAGACGGCTGCGTCATTAACGCGCACGGCTTCGTCTGGCCCTGAATCAATTCCAAGTCTGTCGAGGCATCATGGCGTTCATTGAACCCGCTGGCTTTTCGCCATTTAATCGTGTCAAGGCTAGCCGCAAGAAGGCCAAGAAGTCCTCACCCAAAAAGCGTAGTGTCGGCGCGACTCGCATGCGGCGAGCCGTTGTCGGAGGAGTGAGCCGGACTTCTCCGGTTCCGGCTAGTTTGAAGGAGACGAAGAAAATGGCTAAGAAGCGTCGGCGCTCCAGCAAGAAGCGCACCCCTGCCCAGATCGCCGCTACCAAGCGGATGATTGCGGCGAATCGTAAGGCAAACCCGACCAAGGCGAAGACTGGTCGTAAGCGTGCCGGGACCAAGATCACGAAGAGTGATAGCGGAAACCGCACGGTCAAGGTGACGATGGCCAAGAAGCGTCGTCGTCCCATGCCGAAGCAGACCGCTGCGTTCGTCCGCACCGTGGGCAAGCGGCTTCAGAAGGCGAAGAAGAAGACGGTCCGCTACTCCATGAGCAGCAAGGGTAAGGCTCGCATGATCATTCGCGAGAACCCTGCCAATCAGACCAAGGCGATCGTCTCGGCAGCGGGTGGTTTCATCCTCGGTCTTGCCGGTGCCGACGTGCTCGACCGCTACGTCGCGACCCGTAAGGGTGACAGCACGGCGGTCAAGACGAACGACGACGCTACCCTCGCGATCCACAAGAAGGCTGACGGAATCCGAATCTTCGCACAAGCCGCTGCTGCCGGTGGCCTGAGCGTCGGCGCGTTCCTGCTTCGCAAGAAGAGCGTGATCGGTACCTACCTTCTCGCCGGTATGGCGACGGGCTTTGCCGCCAAGGGTATCACCTTGATCATCAAGGACTACCTGATGCCCAAGTTGCTCGAGCCCAAGGCTGGCGAGACGAAGCTTGCCAACCGTTTGCAGTACGGGGTCGCTGGCCCCCGAGGGTACATGCGCCCTTTTCTCGGTAAGCCAATGATGATCGGCCCCCAGGCAGCCGGTAGCGTTGGCAAATACGGTTGTACTCGTGTGCCTGTCGATCCGAGCAACTACGTCAGTGATGGTAGGGAATCGTGTCGTCCCTGGCCGTTCGATATCGTCGGTGGCGGCGGTTCCGACTGCATGGACACTGTGAATGCGCGGCCCCCGATCACGCGGCAGCCTCAGATGCCGCCCGTGTCTCGCGAGCCGGGTCAGCCTATCCAGCGCTCTCCCCGAGACCCGGATGGGAAGTTCTTGCCCAGTGACGCAAGCACGGTAGATCAGGATACTGGCAGTGGAGAGCGAAGGGTGTATCAGCCGCCTCGCCCCACCTTCCCCGGCTTCGATCCTCCGGTTCGGCCCGAGGGCGTCAATGTCCCGCTCGAGTCTGGCGTGAATCGATACAGCTATGACCCGCAGCGGCAGCAAGTCTCGCCTAGCCAAAGGGAAGGCTTGACTCGTACCAAAACCGCAGATCGTAGTGACTTTGTTGTCCCTCAGATCGTTGGCGCAAAGGGACCGGCTCGATACCGTTTCCCTGGTCGATAGTAGAGCTATGTGGAAGTGGCCGCTTCGACGCGAAAAATGAGGATGGTTTCCAACCCAAGGTGAATTGAGATGGCATATCCCAAGATGTTCAAGTGCAATACGGTCGACGACATGCTCGCCATGTCCCGTCTCCCGCTTAGCGTGTACCCGACCCTTCTGTCCGCTGTCCGCAACATCGAGCTTCCGATCGATGCTGAGGACTATAGCTGGCTGACCGGTAACGAGGTCCAGGTCTTCCAGGTCGCTGAAAGCAATACGCGCAAGTTCAGCCGCAGCAACCTGACCGCCCCGACCTTCACGCCCGACGATCCGATCATCGTGACTGGCGTCTGCGTCTTCTGCTACACCGAGCCCTACTCGACCGTGGTCGAAGGCAACAGCTTCGGTCCCGCCTCGGCTATCACAGAGACTCCTGCTTCCCCCATCAACCTGCGTGGTGGAGCTTTCATCAACCAACTCTTCCAGGGAGGGGCTCTCCCCGCTGGTGTCGACCTTACCAGTATCAGTGCGGCTCAACTCGACCATGGCGGCGCGACGTGGCGCTTCATGTGGGCGCTGATGCATGCGATGCGCCTCGAGTTCAAGTGTCCGAATTCGAGCCTCGAGACAATCATGAATGAGCGTCTCATCGATATCGGCAACGCCTGCTCTCGCGTCGAGTTCAATGGGCTTAGCGATGCCAAGACGCCCCACACCTTCATCACGCGTCGCTACAACGCTCGCGCGGCTAGCGATCCGACCATGCCCGCCGCTGGGACCGAGGCTTACGACAATCCCGACGCTGTGGCACATCTGCCCTACTTCGTCCCGGTCAACTGCGAGCAGACCGCCGATGGCGAGATCGTCCCTAACCGGATGGTCGCGACTGACGCGGCTTACGGTCAGCCCAATGCGCTGCCCGCCGTCGAGACGTGGTACCGGCTCCCCTTCCCCATGCCGCTCGACACCAACACCAAGATCCAGATGTATATGGAACCCGGTGCCGGTGATGAGGACTATCGCACTCGCATGATCGACGAAGCCATCATCCGAGCCGCTGAAGGTCCGATCCCCGGAGTGGCTGGCACCTTCCCGCTGAGCGAGAACGGTGATGACAACATCGGCCTTGCCAACTTCACGCAGATTCCGACCGGCATGGTCCGCGTCGGACTCGGCTTCAAGGGCTTCCAGGTCCGCGAAGGCGTGTGCAGCCAGTGGAAGCGCGTGCTGAGCAACAAGGCTCTCATGCAGGAACTGCTCAATGGGACCTACTCTCCCATGCAGGGCACCTTCGCGAACTGCTCGGCTCTCGCGGGTCCCACGGATCAGGCCGACAAGATCATCGACGAGTACATGAGTGCGGTCGGTGAGGCTGGTCCGGTCGGAGACCGTGGCTAGAGAGGTGCGCGACCCCGTCGGGTAACGCTAGTGTGCTGTGAGTGAGTGAACGACGAGGGCCGCGCCGGAACCTAAAAGCCGGTGTGGCCCTTGTCGTTTTCTCTCTATCTAAAGGAGCCTGCTGATGTCGTCTCAGAACGCAGTAAATAAAGCAGCGGAGAGCATCCGCACGCTCGCATTGTACAATCCGAAACTGGCCTACATGCTGACTCGCGGACAGCCGCTTCAGCCTCGCATTTACAATGTGACTTTTCAATGGGACAGCGCTGCCGTGAACCAGCCCATCCGTGGGACTCAACTCAACGAGCCCATGTATCAGATGTTCTGGGTCAAGTATATGACCTATTCCATCCAGCGTCCCACCGCTAACGTTGGAGCTTTCTTCCAGCGGCAGCAGGACGAGTATACGAAGCGAAATCCGTATGTGGACATCACCTTCCGCATCACGGGACGTGGTGACAAGAACACGATCACGGACGTGATGACGCCGATCGAGCATCTCGCCTCGCCCGCCGGTTCTCCCAACAAGATCGAGCTTGACTGGGTCTTGAGTCGAGACGCGAACTTCCGAGTCGATGCGGTCAATACCAGGGCATTCAACGACGAGGTGCCGTACATCGTCAGGCTGTCCCTGGTCGGCCTCGAGCTTTCGGGCTGCGAGCTTCCCGGCTGCTCCTACGACGAAGTGGTTTGTGCGCTTCGAAACGAGGAGTTGTACCCGCAGATCGCCTCTGACGTGACGAAGGTTCGGTAGAGACATGGTGGATCTTCTCGATCGCGGTATGGTCTCGAGCACGCAGTACGACATAAACCGTGTCGGCACTGGCTCGTCACCCTATCCCGGCGATCTGAACTCTACCGGCATCGCCGTGCCCGTTTTCCCGACCGGAAATCAGAGCCGTCGCTATCTGTTCCGGCTCTGCGGGCTCGAGGTCCCAGCCGACACGATCTGCGTGATCACCGCGATTCACCAGCTTCTGTACATCGGCGCAAGGGTTCCCGCAGAGGATGGTGGCATCGATGAGAACTGGCTGCTCGAGGTTCCGGTCGAAGACCCGCTCTGGAGCTTTCCAGACGGCAATGTAAGCTGGCATCTCAGAAACCTTGTCATCAACTCGCAGGACCGAACGATCTTTGGCGACTTCCTCTTCCCGCCCGACACGACGAATCGAGGCGATACGACGGACTCGGCCCTGATCTGCCGCGAGCCGCCCGCAGGTGGCCTCGGCTATCTGCCGCTCAACGCTGGCCTTCCCTACGGCAAGGACCTCGTGCCGGGCCTGGGAACGTGGCGAGACATGCGATTTCCCTGGCACCACTGCCAGCCCAACCTGAACTTCCAAGTCAAGGGACCCGCGACGATCGGGTTCTTCGCCTCGGTCTACCAGACCGATCCCGACCGCAGGCCGAATAAACCCGTCGTCATCGAGACTGCGGGTCTGCGGCGGGAAGACGTGTTCATGCTCAACTACCCCGAGGCGGTATACACTCGCGTCGGAGGCCGAATCATCTACGACATGATCCCATGTCCCGCACGGGGAGAGAAGTGATGCAGATCAACAACCTGAGAGTTCCCAAGTCGGACATGACGTCGTACGCCATGTCTACCGTCGTCAATCTCGCCACGCCGGGAGCGCCGAACCTTGTCCACTACGTCGTTGAGGACGTCGACGATTTGATGGTTTTCAGTCTGAGTTGCACCTCAGAGGAGATGGTTCTCATTCTGTCTCAGAGCGCGGCAAAGCAGGCTGGTGTCGCATCCCCCTCCTCTCCCACCGCATATGACTGCGCCGCAGCGTCGCTCTTTGCAAACTGGGCCAGGAAGAGTAGGACGGTTCCGGCTAACTATTACGTGCTCGGCGTGGAGGATGTGTACGAGCTTCTACTCAATAGCGAGTCGATGCAGTCCTATATCAGCCAGACGCTGGTCCAGAACGGCTACGAAGTTACCGGGATCGGTCACGGCTCGCCCCTGGTCCAGCAGGGTCTGACCAACTTCATCGCTCCTAGCGCTGAGACTTTGAATTGCGGCGGTACCGTGAGTCCTCCCATTCCGAACCCGAATCTGAGGGAACCGGGAGTCGAGCCGGTGGGCGCGAGTGAAGGCATGAGTGCGGGCTGGATCTTCGCTGGCGTCGCGGCAACCGCTGCGGCTGGCGCTGGGCTCTACTACCTGACCAAGAGGGGCCGCAAGTAATGGCGCTCCATCCCCCGCTCATTCGCTATGTGAAGGGCTACCCCTATCGCGTGCAGCCGGGCGACCATGTGACGCAGATCTGTGGTCGATTCGGCATGCCTGCGAGCAAGTGGCCTGAGCTTGTCGGCGCGAACCTGCACAAGCCGACCTGCGGCTGCGGGGGGACGCTGTACAAGTGCTTCTCTCGCCTCGAGCCGGGAGAGCTTCTGCGCATCCCCGCGCATTGGCGTGAGCCTGGTGGGCAGACCAGGCTCGGGCTCGGCATTCCACTGCCGACTCTGCCCAACATCGACTTGATGAATGCGTTCGTTACGATGGTGCAAGCCTACGTTACGACTCATCCCACGACATGGCCACTACCGTCTCCACCCACTCCCGCGACCGTGACCCCCATCGCGCAGGTACTTTACACATGGTTCCCCTACCTGCGTAACCTGCCTGCCGTGACGAACAAGTCGGCATTCCCAACCGATCCCATTAAGCTGATGGAGGCGATCGTTACCAAAGGCATCTTGACCGAGCAGAGTTTCGCTCTGCTCATCGTGAGTGCCAACACTTTCCTGAAAGCGATCGGCATCAATGAGGGTGAGCCGGTTCCGAGTTGGGTCAAGGCGATTCCCTGGGGCGACATTCCGTGGAACACGATCGGCCAGACACTGCTGAAGATCAACGCTGCGGCATGGTCCCAACTCAACACTATCTTCGCGAAGAAGGACCCGGCAAACGTGCCTCCGCAGATCGAGGAGCCCTACACCACGCCTCCAACTCTGCCGCTACCCAACTTCTTTGACCCATCGACCTGGAACGCCAATGAACCGGCTGGCAAAGTGATTCAGTCGGCTCAGTTCGCATCGACGCGGTGGGACAGTCCATTTACGCAAGCCGTCGTCTCGCACAAAGACTTCATCAGTTGTAGCATCAAGAGAGCCAGTTCCAATGTCTACACTAAGCTGGTGAAGTGTGAGGAGTGCTACACGACTCCAGACGACTTCGTTGCGCTTCTCTGTAGCGATAAGGCAGATCCCTGCCTGGACTGCAAGCCCTCCACGCCTCCTCTGCCACCGGTCGAACCCGGCAGGGAAGACCCGAGTAAGCCGCCTGTCGAGCCGGTAGTGGCGGGAGAGAAGAGTGATAACACGTTCACCTATGCCGCAGCAGCGGTGGGAGTCGTCTTGGTAGGCGGGCTCATCGTCATGATGTCGGGAGATAAGTAATGGCGAAGTATTCCTACGTAGTGAAGAGCGGTGAGACGCCTGCCGACGTGGCTTTTCGGTACACGGGCAAAGGCGAGTCGTACCGCGACATGATCGACCTCAACCCGCATATTGGCAAGGCCACGGCTAGCTGCGGAGCATTGGTCTTCGATCCCAAGGATTGGCATGAGGGGTTGAAGGTCTATATCCCGGCCCGGTGGGCAGAGGGTGGACAGCGATTCGCTCTTCCGCAGACTCGTTTCCTGGGCACGCCTACTGGACTTCTCAGCGACCCCAACACGGACGGTGACGACCAGCCTGGGACCGGGACTGGCACTCGAATCGCTGGCACGGGACAATGCAACAAGTCTCCGGTCGGCGATACGAAGCCGTACGAGATCACTATCGTGGCTGGAGACTACCTGGACAAGATCGCCAAGGACTGGCTTGGGACACTGAAACAGGACAATCTTGGTCTATTCTCAGTCACGGCTCTCATGCGAGTCAATTACGACCATATGGACTTCGCCTGCACCGGACTGAAACACGGTACGCCCCAAATCCGTATTCCCAAGGATTGGCCCGAGTGCCCAGAATCGTACAAAAATCGCAGGGTCAAGAGTGACGGCACTGCCTATGTTGACACTGAGCCCCCGGCTCCCAAGCCGCCTGGGGAGGACCTAGTTGACCGAGTCCCGCCCGGTGTCGAAACGGTCGGTGCAGAGGACGACGATAGTTCCACACTCTGGATGCTGCTGGCTGCCGGTGCAGCGGTGGCGGGCGGAATCTACCTGTACAATGCGAAGAAAAAGGGCAAGTAGCCTAGTCCTTCGACGAGGAGAATGAGCGATGATTAGTTTTGCGAATTTCCTAACCGGCTCTTGGCGGCACCGCGCAGCCGCTGCTGGGCTCATCCGTCGCTTGCAGACGACGGTAGAGCATATGCGTGTAACCAACGCGACGGTGACGACCGACATGGTCCGGGGCGAAGTGGTCTGCCTGACCACTGGCGTGCGCCAGGCTCTCCTGGCCCAGGCCAATAAGCTTGCTACGAGCGAATGGGTCGGTGTGGTCTGCGAGCCCATCGCGGCTGACGAGACCGGCATTGTCCGTATCAACGGCAAGGCATGGGTGCTTTTCGAAGCTGCTCTCGATCCGGCTCCCGTCGCTGGCGATCCGGTCTACCTTTCTAAAGCCACTGCTGGTCGGCTTACAAACGTTTATCCACTCGCCCCTGGTTTCGGTATTCAAGTCGGCATCATTGTCGACGCGAGTCCGTATGCAACTGATGGTGCCTGCTGGGTCCAACTTCAACGCTGCTGCGCGCCTGTTCCACAACAATAAGGAGTAGAGCCGATGATCCCTAAAAATGATTCGAGAAGCGACTCTACCTTCCGTGCCTGGCTCCAGTACATGTACCGGGTCCTCGCCACCAAGGTCGAGCATTACCGCCCCACAAACGGCGAAGCGCCCGGCACTTCGCTTCAGATCGGAGAGGTGGTTTACGCCTCGGGTGACGACGAGGTGAGTCGCGCCTACTCCGAGGAGTTTACCGGAGCCGCTGCGAGATGGGTCGGAGTGGTCGACAATGGCGGCGCGTCCGGTGCCCAGGTCAGCGTCAAAACCGCCGGTAGGGTTCTTGTCAGGTTCAAGGATGGAGAGACCCTGGGAGCCGCTCAGGTCGGAACTCCGGTCTACGTCAGCGACGTCGTGGGTCGCGCCACCATGATAAACGCCGGTCTCAGTTTCAGCAGCCAGATCGGTGTGCTCGAGGATGGTAGCGAGTACGGTCCCACAAACCCTGTAGCCTACGTCTACTTGAAGAGCGCCTGCGGGCGATGAGGTGAGTCATGTTCAAAGCCATTGATCTATTGGTCGAGTCCGCTGCCTCACCTGTCAAGCAGGCATGGGACGGATTGATCCGCGACATCCAGAAGTATGTTGAGCACAATCGAGCCACGAACGGCTCCTTGGTCAACCTCGCCCGAGGCGACGTGGTCTTCGCGAGCGGGCAGGGCGAAGTCAGCTCTGCCATCACCGACATCGACGGTGAGGAAAACATCGCCGTTTGCGCCATGGACATTGCCATTGGAGACAGCGGAATCGTCCGAACCACTGGCTATGCCTATGTCCATTTCGAGGACGATTTGACCGATTTCATAGAGGGTGAGCCTGCGTATCTTTCCGATTCATTTGCTGGGCGAGCGACGCATGAAGCCCCAATAGGATTCCCTAAGAGGATTGGGATAATTGCAGATGTAAGCGGGTATCAGGGCAATCCTCTTCTCCCCGGCTACAACCCCTTCGCCCTCGTCTGCTTGGGCTATAGCTGCGCCCCCGTAGCCCTCATTCCGAATTGATAGGTGACCCATGTCCTATCCCACACCTCCTCTGTCCAACTCGAAGCATGACATCGATCAGGGTTGGCACAGACTCATCACCTTTCTCCAAAACGGTGGTATCGGCACGGATTGGAGCAATATCCTCTTCGTCGACCCCGTCAACGGCAGTGACGCGACGGCTGAGCGTGGCAGCTTCACCAAGAAGTACGCCACGGCTCAAGCCGCGATGGATGCGGCTGAGGTCGGAGATACGGTCTGGCTCAGCCCCGGCATCCATATCCTGGCGCAGCCACTCACCTGGTCCACGTTCAGCAATGTCACGCTCAGAGGCTTTAGCCGAAATGAGACGATACTGTCTGGCATCGTCAACGTCGGTGCCGTAGACGCTATGTCCATTCGTGACATTTCTGTGGTCGAATTGAACATGGACGGCTCGGCAGATGCAAACAGCTATGGTCAAGCCATACTCTCGGACGTGCGAGTCTTGGGAGACATTACCATAGCCACAGCAAATCGTGTCGACTTCCACAACGTCAGAGCGGTCGATGTCAACCTAACTGAGACGGGACCAGTCTACGTCGACTCGTGTGAGTTTGCGGACGTCACCGTTGACTATCCACTAGCACCAGCATCTGCTCCCAACTCTGGTCGAGGAGTTGTAGTTGTAACGTCCTCCACATTCAGCGACGTTACCGTGTCTGCTCTCGGCGCAGTGGTTCTCGGCAAAGATACACAAGTCGTAAATATCAGCGCTAGTATCCTGGACAATGCGACGATGCAGCATGGCGCGATCTGGTCGAGCGGAAAGGTTGGTGGGACAATCACCGTCAACTTCACGCTCGAAAATCTCGTCGCGCCCGACAATGAGATCGCTAGGTTCGACTATGCCGAGATCGGTGGCATCGTTTCGTGTACCAATGATGGTCTTGGTGGTGGAACTCAGCGAGCCAGGATCAACTTCCGGCACGCCTCACTATACGATACCGTAGGCCCGCACCTCTTCGGCGACCTTGTCGACGCGGATCTGCGAGAGGCTCTTTTCAGCCAAGGCTCAATCGATCTTATCAATCTCGGCACTGGGACTGTCGATAGAACGAATTGGTACATCATTGAACCTGACGGTTCTGGTGGCGTCGTTTCGATTGTGCCACCGTACCCAGCCGGGAAAACCGACTACAGCATCTCCTGTGAGCTTCAGGTCAATACCGATGGACCCGTGGAAGTCGATTCCAAGGCTGAAAACCAATTCGCTAGAACCAAAACTGCGGACACCGGAGATGTTCGTTACCTCCTTGTCCGACCCTACGACTGAGGTGAATGATGCGTAAGACAAGTCTCGACTGTTCCGGTAACGGATGCTGCCCCGACGCGGAGATCAACGAGGATCGAAGTGTCACGCTGAGCGAGGGGACCTTCTCTCTCGTCTTGCGACCCGAGAGCGCTGAGAAGCTCGCTCAATTCCTCATCGAGCAGGGATACGCCAAGGTATGATCGGTGGATCGGTTCCTTCCCTGCCTTCTCGGAGCCGTGGGCCTGACGCTGGTAGTGACGCTGTCACACATCGCGTGGCCGCTGCGCTTCTTCGGCTGTAGGCTGCTCAGAGCCCTCGGCCTCAAGCTCCCCTGCCCCCTGTACTGCTCGATGTGCTTCGGCTTCTGGGCCGGGCTCATTTCTCGCATATTCTGCCCCGGCAACATTTCGCTAAGCCACGACATGCTCTATGATTGTCTCGTTATGGGATTTTCAACCTCGGCTGTCGCCCTGCTCGCCTCTACCTGGCTCCGAAGCCGTGGTGAGCACACCTGTCCGAGTCACGACACCCGCAAGTGGCGCAAGCGAGTCGTGGGGAGGCGATAGGGTCATGGCAAGCGTCAAGCTCGAGGACCTCACTCCCGACACGCTCGAGGTGGCGAAGCGCTTCCTTGAAGCGGCAGAGGCTCAGGGCATCAGGGTCAAGGTCATCTCTACGCTAAGAACGTGTGAGGAGCAGACCCGAATCTATGCGCAGGGCAGGACCGAGCCGGGAGCCGTCATAAGCGGCGCGTCGGGCTGTAGAAGCTGGCATGTCTGGGGCCGCGCCTTCGACGTCCTCATCCTTGACGAAAACGGCTCAGCGGTCACGGATGGTAGAGACCAGAGATACGATAGGCTAGGCGATATCGGCAGAGACTTTGGACTCATCTGGGGCGGCAACTTCTCATGGGGCCGCGACGCGGTACACTTCGAGTATCATCCCGGCCTATCGATGAACGATATCTGCCCCGACCGCAGCAACGACGCGAATACCTGCCAGAAGCAAATCGACCACTACAACGCCAACGCGGCTTATCCTCCCGGAGTCGTATCGGTCAAAATCGTTGGCGGCGATGAGTCTGACTTTAGCGTGGCAAAGATAATAGCGTCGGCATTCGTCGGCGCTCTCGCCTACCACTTCGCCAACAAGCTCATAAAGCAAAGCAGGCTTTAGACATGACGTGCCAGATCGACATCTTCAGTCAGGATATTGGAAGTCAGATCCATCTCACATTTGTGAGGGAATGGACGAGGGGCGTACTTGGCAATGAAGCGGTCAAGAAGCTCGACGACGGCTTGAGGGATGGTAAACCGACGTCGGTCCCCAAGGAAGTCGACGATGCGATCCAGTACTGCATGATGGCTATGGATGCGGGGCAGGTCGTTCCCGGCGCGTGGCAAGGCAGCGATGGAGTCTGCCGCATCGACTGGCCGAGGATGGCTTGCTTCGCCAACTGGTATATGTCGCAGAGCGACAAGGTGAAGGAGTCGGTTCGAAAAGCGATGCGGGAGGGGGACGGCGCGGCGTGGATCGTTCATGGCTCGCCGAACGCGACGACCTACTGCGTCTCGGAAAGCAGCCACGAGGGTTGCTGCCGATCCGATATCTGGGCCGACTCCGCATATACCTATCTATCCGATCCGGTGAGGGAAGATAAGCCTTTCTGGTCGTGGTGGAAGATGGGCCTTGCCGCTGTCACTCTCGGCATCGGCGCGGCTGTGATTCAGAAGAAATGGTGAGAGGTAGAGCAGTGGAACCTATCTATGTCGAACGCTTCAAGGACCTGGCCGGATTCGCGGTTTGGATCTCGCTTCTACTCGTGCCGACAATCGCGGCTGCCAAGGCGCATATCCCCGGCCTTTCCGGTTGGAAAACGCTTGTCACCTCTCTTGCCTTTGGACTTCTTATCGTGGGCCTGCTCGTGAAGCCGGTATCGGTATCGCAGTGGCTCGACGCGGGGCTTGTCGGGCTGATGTCGGCCCTGATCGCCGTGGGTGGGGATAGCTACCTCTTCCGAGTCTTGAGCAAGGTGAAGGCACCTGCGGTCCTTCCCATGGACCGCCCCACCGTGCCGCCCGCCGAATTCCCACGAACCGAAGCGCCGACCCGGCCCGACCATGAGGAGATCAAGCTGTGAACCAGCCATACCAAGACTCTGACGAGGAGCCTGGAAACGGGTCGTGCGCCAAACTGCATGTGCATCATAGCAAGCTGCTAGCCGACCATTCCAAGCGTCTCGCCTCGATAGAGCGGGAGGGGAGCATGTCGAGCAAAGCTATTGAGGGGAAGCTTGACCTTGTCGTGAAAGGTGTAGGGGACCTTTCCGAGTCGTATGGGAACCTGATGGCAAAGGTGACGACGATAGACACGTCAGTGTCTGGACTCATAGGAACGTACAAGTCCCTTTTCGACAAGATTGCTGAATTCGACTCTTCGCTAGTCGCACACAAGAAGATGTGTGACTCGAGGCATGAGGACATCGACGTCAAGATGGCTGACTTGGTTGAAGACGAGTTTGATATCGACACCAGCATCATCAGCGCAATGACTGGCAAAGAGGTCAAAACCGTATTGACCCAGGAACGTAAGGCTAGAAACGAGCTTGAGAAGAAGGTCGATAGTCTACTCGTCGAACGGCAGATCCATGAGCGTGAGAAGAAGGCTGTGGCCGAGGCGAAGCAGCACTGGAGCGATGAGATAGAGAAGACCAAGGCTGAGACAGAGAAGACCAAAACGGCTAGGTATGGCATGTACGGAGGCATCTTCGTTGCCATTGTGACAACTGTGGGAACGATTGTTGTTGCGGCTCTGAAGCTGCTGTGAGGCATAGATGGCAAACTACACCAACACTCTGAATCGCGGCCACGTCTACTATGGGCGAATCACGTATTCTATTCAGGGATCTCAGAAGGTCTCTGAAGAGAGTATGAGCAAGTTCCTCCGCGCCAAGGCTTGGATAGCTCCATACGAGCCCAATAAGACTAAGGCTGAGATAACTGCTGAACAGTCAGACAAAACTAAGGCTACCAATCCGGCCAACTTTGTCAGTGGAGATAGTGGCGAGGGATGGCCATACAACCATGCGGAGCAGTACGAGGTGTTCCCAGGAACTACCAAGCTATCAGAGCCTACCACGGGCAGGAAGACGGCTTGGTTTAGGGCTAAGTGGAACGGTGACACTCATAAAGTAGTCATGAAGTACCAGTCCGATACAAGTATTGCTATCGAAGACCTGTTCGATCAGAACGAGGATCTTGTAGTACTCAAGGCTGGCGAGCCTATGAATATGCCGATACCTGAGACCGTAAAGACTGGCAGTGACACCAGTGGTACTGAGCCAGGTTTTTTAGACACGAGTAGTCCAAAGCCTGGTGATTGGCCGGAAACTAAAGCGCCAATCAAGGTGGTATCACCGATATCCGCCGCATTCTCTCCACTCACACCAGGTAGTGGCGACGGCGGAAGCGGAGGCAAAGAGAGTTTTAGCCCTGGTGACAAATCCACCGGGGATAGGGAACAAGAGAGCGGTGGTAGAGGAAGCTTCAGTCCCGGCAAATCCACCGGGGATAGAGAACAGTCTCGTGACCCCGAGGCTCCACCGCTCGGCGACGACTATGAAACCGAGCCAAAGCCAGAGCCCGATCCTCTTGAGGCTGGCGGCTGGAGCGAGCCGATGCAAAATGAGCCAAACGATGAGGGCAAGGACAGTGGTAACACCGCGATCTGGCTCGGACTCGGTGCGGTAGGCATCGGCGCTCTGATCTGGTGGGCTTCAACGCAAAAAAAGTAGGTGACAGAATGAGATCATACAACTTCGTGGCGTATTCACTCTTCGTGGCCGCTATGGCTTTGAACCCGCTCTCCTGCGCCCATCTCGACGCGGCATGCGCCAAGGCGCTCCCCGTGCTGGCGCAAGGCAACGTTCTGGTCAACGAGGCGCAGGACGCCCTGGCTCAGGCCCAGGTCGCCATCGACGCGTTCCCGGAGAGCGGTGAGAAGACCAAGGCGATTGCCGCGTTGGCGCAGGCCAGGAGCGCGCTTCGCGTCTCCGAGTCGATGCTACACGCCTCGAGCGAAGCCTGCTCTCAGCCCGATCTGCCGGGAATCTTCCGAGCCTTCGCGCAGGCATGGGATGTGATTCGCACCTTCCTGTCGACCTTCGGTGGAGTCGGCGGCTCGCCTGTCGCCGATCCCAGAGCGTACCTTCTGACCAAGTAGAGAGAGGGTGACCTTCGATGCGAAACGTGAAGTTCGGCCTCGAGCCTACGCCGAAAGAGATCGCGCCATGGGGGACCGTGGGGGCGCTCGACGCCAACACTCCCAGCGAAGATACGCATTTGCAGCGGTTCTCTCGCATCGGTGGCAATCAGACCGTCACCAGTACCTGCGTGTGGTGGGCCTTTGTTAACGCGGTATACAACACGCTTCGCTATGAAGGCATCAACGCGAAATGGATGAGCGTACTGGCCGGGTACTTCGCGACTCGCATGCGAACCAATGGTGGCAAAAAGGACAGGCTTGTCGACTTCGGCTGCCGCCCACCCGATGCCGCTGCGGTGGTTTCCGAACTGGGTCTCATCAGCGACGCGAAGTGGCCCTTCATCCCGTCTCGCGTCAATGAGGAGCCCGACTACGGTGCGCTCATCTCGGCAATCGAGGGCTGGGTCAGAATGAAGCGCATCATCGCGCCAGAGGGGCAAAACGGGGCAGCGATTCGACAAATCATCTCCGGTACGCATCGCCCAGTCCTGATCGGCCAGAGCGTTGACGAGCCGTACATCGACTGGGTTCCTGGAAAGCTGCCATGGGTCCTCACCGGGGAAATCGTGGGCAGGCACATGGAACTCGCCGACTCCTACAACAGCCATGGTCCCCTAACCGTCTCGAGTTGGGGCGATCCCTACCGCCGCAACCTTGCGTGGCGGATGGTTGAGGACGATAATGTCCACGAGCTTTGGTACCTAGAGATCGACAGGAACAAGGCATTCGAGATGTTTGGAGCCGCAAAATGAAATATCGTATACCAGGTAGGCTTGGAGATTTGCCCGACGGATGGGGAGGCAAATCGCAGTCAGGTCAGCGGTCTGAAAGTAAATCGCTGTACGAAAGCATGCGAGACGCTTCGCAGTCAGGTCAGCGGTCTGAAAGTAAATCGCTGTACGAAAGCATGCTAAATGTCTCTCAAAGAGAGGCAGATAGCGGATTGTATGAATCCGGTGGGCTAGAGCCGCAGCCCGATGAGGGGAAGGATGAAGAGTCGAGCCCCCTGGTCTGGGTCGCCGGACTCGGAGCGGTTGGCGTGCTGGCGTACCTCATGTTGAGGAAGTGAGCGGCAAATGAGCAATACATGCACAGTTCCTCTGCCTCCTCCTCCTGTCTATGGCGGATACTGGTTTAAGATACCAACTATCATGTCGATAGATAGTGTAGAATCCTTTCTCAAGGAGGCTACCAAGAAGATTGGCATGGACATGGGGTTATGGGAGAAGCTTTCCGACGCGAACTGGGGTAACAACGAGCTTGAGTACAGACTTGAGGATGGTAAGTGTCGCCCTACGCTCAAGTCACTTCTCGCCGCAAGATACCTACACGTCCCAGAGGGTTGGCCTAAGACCAACCTGGTCACCGACGTCGATACCGGAACTGGTCGTAGCGCGAGATTGGACCTGAGTGATAGGCGAGGGATACGATTCGACCCATCGCTAAACCAGTCGGGTGGGCTAGAGCCGCAGCCCGATGAGGGGAAGGATGAAGAGTCGAGTCCCCTGGTCTGGGTCGCCGGGCTCGGAGCGGTTGGAGTGCTGGCGTACCTCTTTTTGAAAAAGTGATGCCACGTAAGCCGTCAAAGAGGTTTGCCGAGTCGATAGGCAACGCGCTCGGCGTAGACTGGGATACTATCGACTTTGATCAGTTTCACATTGGGCTCGGTGTCGAGCTTGAGCATTGGGAGACCGTCGATAGAAACTGGTACACGATAGCCAGAATAGCGACAGACCACTTGCTGGAGTTCCCCGACTACTACACCCATCTCGTCGCGATGGAGAAACGGCTCAAGATATGATCAGGCGATTTTTCATCCTGCTTCCCGTCATCACCGCTCTCGGCTCGTGCAGACCGAATCCGCCCGTGGTGCCGGAAGGCGTCGAGAAGTGCGAAGGCTTCTGCATCGTGCTCGAGCACTTCGAGTGCCCGGAGAAGGGAGAGTCGAGAGAGGTATGCACAGCGAAGTGTGAGCGAGTCGCCGGTCTCGGATATCTCTGGACCGACGATAGCTCTGGGCCAAGCTGCGGCGTGAAGGCGACGACGATCGATGAGCTTCGCGCCTGCAATGTTAGGTGCGAACGATGACGAGCGCAACGGACCAGACCTTCTCCAGCCTCGTTAGGAAGGGCACCACGCTTGCCGTGTTCTCTGCCAAGTGGTGCGGCCCCTGCCGCCTGCTCCATCCCCGAGTCACTGCGTTTGCCGCAAAGACGGGGCTAAGCGTTGTCGAGGTCGATATCGACGAGTGCCCACGGCTGGTTCAAGCCTATGCGCTGAAAAAGGTACCAACCGTGATTCTGTTCAAGACGGGGATTGAGGCGAGGCGGCGGGAAGGGCTGATGAGCGAGTCGGATCTAGTCGGTCTGGTTCAGGGTAGGTAGTAGGACCTCTCAGTCCTCCTCTTCCCCCGCCACTTCCTCGATATCCTCCTCGTCCTCGTCAAGCTCGTCCTCCTCCTCGTCGTCCTCATCCTCTTCCGGCTCATCCTCCTCGTCACCATCGTCGCCGTCCGCGTACAGGAAGTACTTCTTGCTCCGACGCTCGCCTTCCGAGCCGACGCGCTCAGCCGCGATGAGCTTCTGGAGCAGCTTGGAAAGCTCCTTGGTATCGGTACCCTCGCCGATCTCCTTGGCGAGTTGCGTCACGGTCTTGCCGTCCGCATCGAGCACGTCGAGCAGCTTCTGGAGCAGCTTCTCGTCGACCTTGCCGCGACTCGATCCGGTCTTCTTCTTCGCCGCAGAGTTTCGCTTCGCCTTGATCTTGAACTTGGTCTTGGCGAGGCTGAGCAGAGACTCGAGCGTGCTATCGTCCTCGAGCGCGCCCCAGGCGACACGGATCAAGTCCTTGACCATCTCCTCTCGCTTGTCAAAGACGAGCTTCGAAGCGTTGAGCCTCTCGATCTGTGCTTCCAATGCCTGGATCTTCGTATCGATCCCGGCGAGTTCCCTCTGCTTGTCCTCGGGCGTGCCTGCCCAACCCGCTTGCGCCAAAAACTTCTGGAACGCATCTTCGCACTTCTCGTTCCACAGCTTCTGCCTCGGCGCATCCTTCTTCTTCGCGACTTCAACCATGACTCTATCTCCATTCGCTAGTGGGGTGCCGGGCCACGACACCGCTTTGTGAGTACGAGTGCATGGCTAACATCGCATAAATCGCATGTCAACAAGTGGCCCTCACAATGTTGCGAAAGCGCATGATTCAAGCTACAATCTGCACATGAATTACTGGCCACCTCCAGGTTTCATTGATCGGCCCTATACACTCAGCGACTGGGCGGAACCCGAGATACGACTAGCGTCAACGAACGTTGCGCTTCGCATGGTAGGCAAGGGTCCCGGTGACCAGATCTACCGAGACATTTGCTGGCCGGGCGATAGGCTTGAGGACCAGAAGCTGATGGAGAAGGCGCAAAGCGCCTGTGCCTTGACTGCGGCGGGCGTGATGCGATGCCTAGGCGCTGAACACGAGCTACTTGAGCCACCGTACAGGGGCAGAAACGATGCGATGAGCCGACTCGAGGCTGTGGCTCGAGACCACAAGGCATGGGACGGCGCAGACTCGATCCCCGACGTCGGCGAGATCGTCATTGTGGGGACCGATGTCGCCAAAAGCAATCCGAAGCGAGACGAGATCCTCGCCTCATGGGGCAGCCCTGGACACGCCTTCATCGTCTTTGACAAGGGAATTTTTGAGGGAAAGAACTTCTATCACAGCGTGGATGGCGGCAGAGGCAAGATAAGGGAGGGAAGGTACGATGTGATCTGGAAGGGCAGTCGGTTGTGGCTCAGAAACAGTTTCGCGACGCGCCGGGTCTACGGAGTCGTACGTGTCGCACGTCTTCGTCTGACTCGACGTTTCTGCTTCCCGCCCATGCCGCTGGAATCCTCGACGAGTACGTGACCCACCTCTCTCTCATCGAGGCAGTACTGCTTCTCGATCATCTCTGCGCCACGTTCGAGTATAGCCCGCACCACATCGGCCCTCGTCACCTCTCTACCCACGATGACCCTGGCTCTCGGCTTGAGGTATTGCGTTATCCTCTCAATTCGCGTGTCAAGCCTTTTCTGCTCTTCGAGGTCTGAGACTTCGTTTTCCAACTGACAGATACCTGCGGCAATAGCGGCTCGGATAAGAACTGAGATGTCTTCTCTCGGGAATCGAGACGATAGGGCGGCTTCAACCCTCTTGAGCCGCTGCATCAATTCCTCGTCGATCCTGGTACTGACCCGGTACAGTGTCGGCATGGCGCGCAATGCTACACGATTTCTTGACAAAATGCAAGCCTGGTAGGTTGACTAAGGTGGTGTGAATGGTGTACGGTGCGCCACCACTAGGAGGCCAAAATGGCAGCGAAGCTGATCAGCGCAATTCCCAATGAGACAGACATTGCCGTGGTACGAAAGGGCAAGACTCGAAACGGCAAACCGATCCCGCAGCTAGTCGAGTTCCCGGCCTGGGGCGTCATCGATACGGGCGAGAAAGACGACGGGGAGACGCGGTATCAACTTCTGCCATTTCTGCCCACGGTCAACGGTGCCTACTACCTATCCAACACCATCCCGTCATTCCTGTTCACGATGACCAATTCGGACGATGAGAAGAGCCTGCTGCGTGAGGCGAGAGCCGTCATCGCGGAGATGGATGAGGATGAGACCGAGGACGACGACGACCTCGAGGAGGAAGAGGAGGAGCCCGACGAATCCGAAGAGGAGGAGGAGGAGGAGCCCGACGAGGAGGAAGACGACGACGATGACGATTCTCCCGCCGCGCATATTCGCTCTAAGTAAAATGTCGTGGTAGTCTCGCGACATGAGCGACGAGACCAATCCATTTTTGCCACCGATCGAACCCGCTCTTTATCGCACCGAGCCATTCGCATGGTGTCAGATCACGTATCTATTCGCGAGGGAGCTTATCAGGGGCGGCAAGCTTACAAATATCGAAGAGGTAGATAAGTATAATGAAGCCGTGTCTGAAGCAGAGGAAGTGACTCGAGTCATGCGGGATGGGGAAGCGGTCATGGCTCCAGCGCCATGGCTAGCGCCGCAGGGCTATGTCGGCGACATTGTCTGGGGCTACACCGATTTGGTCTACTGGCCCGCGATGGTGTGCGCCGCGAACATTTACGGTTCGCTCGAGCCGGGGGCGAGGCAGCGGGTCCGCGACAGGATCGCGTCTGGCGTACCTCCCGTCTATGTCCTGGCCGAGTCGGGCGGCGATATGAGTAGCGGCGGCTGCGACGCGAAGGTGCTTGCCGACGAGGAGTACCTTCCCGCCCCGCCCTGCCTGCCAGCCAAGGCGAGCCAAGGCTTCTGGATCGCGGCTGGAGCCTTCGCTTGCACACTTGCCGCGATGTCGGCGCTTGACACGCTCTCGGGTCTCGTGCGACGCGGCAAGAAATAGACGCAGGCAATGTTGCGACAGCCGAGGCGCTGGCGTATCGTCGCTGCATGGCTACCAAGACCACAGTCCTCGCCTGCAAGACGCCGAAGCGTAATCCGACCAAGACCGCGCCCAAGTCGAAGAAGGCTGCGAAGCCAAAGCGCAGCTTGACCCAAAAGGCCCCCAAGGCGGCAAAAAGCAACCCGACCAAGCCGAAGGCTAAGGCAGCGAAGGCTACTCGCACTAGTCGAGTCAAACGATCTGCTAAGCTTACAACCAAGCTTCGTCAGCTAAAGGAAGCCTGGGTCAAACAGTACACATTCAAGTTGCCAGCGTCTGACTCGGCCAGGAAGGCAATGTCTAAAAGACCTTCCATCGTGGCCGGTCCAATGCAGGCGGCTATGGACGCTGGAGCCACCGAGTCTCAAATCCATAAAGCTATGGACGATGCGCTAAAGATCGCAAGGCGGTCTAGAGCTACGAGGATCGGAAAGGGCAGGGTCAAGAAAAACCCCTCCGATCTGAAGTCTCGTGCCAAGTCGGCGGCGAAGGCAGCGGCAGACTCGGCGAGGGAGAAGGCAAAGAGCGCAGCGAGGCGTGCCGGGGCCGCGACGAGCCGCGCCGCAAAGGCTGGCGCGAAGAAGGGTGCCGAGGTAGCGAAGAGAGCCGCCAAGGCGGGGGCCGCGAAGGGTGCCGAAATGACCAAGAAGGCTGCGGTATATACGGGTGAGAAACTCAAGCAGGGCGGCAAGCGTGTCGGTCGCAAAGCGGCGGGCGTGGCGAAAGAGGCGTGGTCCGGGATCGTCAAGGGCTGGAAGGAAAATCCGACCGGCAAGAGTGACTGGAACGGGCTCAAGTCGCAGATCGACTGGCTCATGGGCCGGGTCCACGTCGGCACGCCGGATGAAGAGGTCCGCGCCAACATTGAGAAGCGATGCAAGAAGGCCGGTTTCGATGCGAAACTGACCCGTCGCTGTAGCGACTACGCCATTAAGGCTCACCGCAAGAACCAGCAGATGTACAGCGACGTGATGAGCGGCAGTTTTGGACCGAAGCGAAGGAAGACCAAGAGCAATCCGACGCTGTACAAGAGAATCGCCGCCAACCCCGTGCCTCGAGCCGGTGGCTATATCTATCGTATCTCTTACGAGACCTGGGACGAAGAGGCTCTCGAGGCTGGCGAGACCGACGATAAGGGCTGGAAGGTCGAGGAGTCAGAGAGCTACGATACGCTTGAGTCGCTTCTCGACTCGGTTAGCCACGACGCGTCGTGGCTCGAGTGGAGCAGTAGCCATCCATCTAGCGGCGACTGGATTATCTCTCAAGATGACCAGGACTACAGGACCGGCGACCGTACGCAGTATAGCCTCTTTATCGAGCGCAGCGACGGCAAGCCGTTGACCACGGCTCAACTCAAGTTGATCGATAAGAAGCTGCGTCTGCGAGGGACATTTAGCCGAGCTAAGCCTCGCAGCAATCCGAGTCAGGATCAGGTCCACCTCGCCAAGAAGGGCAAGCAGTGGCATGTCATGCTTGACAAGCACTGGGTACCTATCAGCGATGCCGAGGCGAAGCGCCAGATCGAGTCGGGCGAAGCCGTCAAGGTGCCGTGGAGCCACAAGGAAATGGCTCACCACGACAGGCCCGACTACATCGACCCGAAGCGGCTCGGGCTCATGCTCCAGAACTGGCACTATGGTCAAGGCGACCCGGTCTACGCGGTCGGCTCAAGCCTCTTCGCGGGTAAGACCGTGTCCACCGAGGTCCTTGCCGACGCGCTCGATCGCATTCGCAGTCTCAAGACAAGCTCGACGGCGCGGCATGACAAGAAGGGTCACAAAGAGCTTGTGACGATTGAGAAGAGTCTAGAGTACCTCGTCGGGACCCGACGCGCTATGACTGCGGGGCGGAAAAGCAATCCGGTCAAAAAGAGTGTCAAGTTCCTCGCCTGGACCAATGCTCCCGCCGCCTACGACTACTGGTATGTCAAGGACACCGGCAAGAGCGTCAACGGCTTCAGACTAGTTGAGGTGACGGACAGGGAGCGCTGGGAACAGTTTCAGGTGCCTAGGTACGAGTCTGGGATGAATATTGCGTTCCCTGCTAGTGACAAGGCTAGGGTCGAACAGTTTGGTCTCGGGACGAAGGCAAAGACGAACCCGGTCAAGAAGTATCACGTATACGCGGAGGACGGCTACGAAAGCGCACACTCGTCACTTGAAGCGGCAAAAAAGGCAGCCGTGCGTGGTAGTAAACTGCGCGGCATCGTGTACAAAGTCGTTCAGACGACTGGAGGATATACCGGAGGCGGACACGGCATAACCGTGTTCACGACATCGAAGGCAAAGACGAACCCGGTCAGGAGCGGCGGAAAGGTGAAGGCTCGCTCCATCACCTTGACCAAGCTCAGCGGTTCCAAGAGCGTGGGCAAGAGCGTTACGCTTGAAGGCGGCAATGTCTGGGCAAAGGCTGATAGGCAACTCTCGCTTTGGGCCGAGCCACCGGCTCAGGAGAAGGTCAAGTTCACCGTGTCCTATGCCGACGCGGAGACCTACACCGGCAGCTATGCGACGAAGAGCAGCGGCAGGGAAAGCCTCGCCGGTCACATCCGTATGACGCTCGACGCGGTTGCCGCAGCCTCGCCGAGCCAGATCTCGGAGAAGGATCGTGAGAAGTGGGCCGGGTTCCGAAACAGGTATGAGACTGGCTGCAAGGTCTGCGACAACCCGACAATAGTCACCAAGTCTCAAGTCAAGAAGCTGCTGGCTCAATACAAGATTCCGGGCCAACTCAGCGGCAAGGGTAGTGACTGGACACTCGAGCTACCCGACGAGAAGGCATACAAGCTCTGGAACCGGACCGCTGGCAAGACCGTTAAGGTAGGTGGCTACCGCTCCGGTTTCGGCTCCTGGGTCTTGAGCCCCGGATACCAGAGCAAGGGTGACTGGAACGATATCTCGTCACGCTGGCACTACTAGACCGCTATGCCTGGCACCCTCATAGTCACCGGGCCTATGAATGCGTCTCAACTCGGCGTTCCAAAGGACGCGGACTATAGGGTAATCCATATCCATCCCAAGGGCTCGGACATCGGCAGCAATGCGATGCAAGCTGCCGCATCGGCCTGGCTCGGAGGCAAATCGCTCCGGGACCGGGTCGGTGGTACCGAGCCGATTGGCGTGGCCTGGTTCTCTGCCGGTCACGGCGCGGTGCGAGCTATCCTCTCAACATCGAACCCTTCGGACGCAGTGGCGTGGCTATGCATCGACGGGCTCTATGGCAGCAACGCATTCGTCGATAGACTCGTCACATCTGCCAGGGCGAAAGAGACCTCGCTCATCGCAACTGCCTCCACCTCGACTCCGGGGCAGTACGACCACAGTCTGGATCGGTGGAGGGAGGCGATGGGAAGGCTCGACTCGCCTCGAGTCGGTCCCTCCGCTGCCACCGAGTGGGGCCTGCCGCAGCCCGACGAGTGCTGGGGCGAGACCGGCTACCTCGTCGCGGGCTATCTCGACCTGGGGCACCACGAGCAGGTACCCGCGACGAGAGCCGCAATGCTTCAGTGGTGGGACGCGGCTCGAGCCCCTGCCTCTAAACCTCCCACCATTCCGCCGCCTGCTCCCTATGATCCCGTCGATGCTCCGCTGTGGCCGATTCTGGGGATCGGTGCTATGACTGCGTTGGGATTTTACCTGCTATCGAGGCGAAGATGAAAGCATCCAAGAAGAAACAAAGGTGTTGGTGCCACGTCGCAGTGGAAGATAGGTATGATGCGAATAAGGATGTCGAAATAGTTTTATGGACTGGTGAATCACTTAGCGCTATTGCGGAGGCATGTAGAAATAAGTATCCTAACGGAAAATTCACCTTTGGCACTATACATTGGGATGATTTTCCAAAGCGATGAGATACAGCTATCTGAGCCTGGGCAATGTCCTCGCCTGGGAAAGCGAGGCGGCGAGGCGCGGCGTATCCGAAGTGGCTCGGAGCAATCGCGGCTTTCTGCGCGCCTACGAAACTGCCGGATCGGCTCGAGCCTTATCTCCTGAGTGGCGGGCGAAGCGGGAAGGCTTCATTGCCAGGCACATGGCGCAGGCATCCAACGAGCCATGGTTCGACGCCAAGGGTCGCCCGACGCGAAGGCATCTAGCGCTGATCATGTGGGCCTACAGCCCGCAGCCGTCGAGGCTGCGAAGGGACAATCCGGTCATGGGCATTCTCACCGACTCAGAGCTACGGGCGGCGGCGAAGAGCAATCCGGTCCCCAAGGACCCCGCCAAAACTCTAATGAAAATTCGCATGAGTGAGATGCAATGCTCCCTAATGGAGAATTACTTCTTCGATCCCGTATGGGTTGAAGAGACGAGTTTGATGGGAGATCCTCTTTTCCCTGGTGTGATGCGAGGCAAGACGCTTGAGGTATTCGATAGAGATCTAGCGTTCACCATGCTCACGGACAGGGCAAACCAACTCGATGACGAGTACGAGTACCTGCGGAGGGAAACAGGCGTGAACGCTTTTCCTGAAGGTAGGGACTGGGCGCGCTATATGCGTGACGCGGCAACCACGCTCGCATCGAAGATACTTCGGGGAATGGAGGCGAAGCGTAATCCTGTTTCCAGGGGAGGAGTAACGGCGAAGAGCAATCCGAGTATTAGACGCGCCCTGAATGCTGAAGAAAAGGCCAAGGGGTATGAGCTAGTTCGCGTATTGGTTCGACACGCATATCCAAAAAATGGCAACGTCGGCAGAGCAACGGCTTATTACGAATGGGAGCTTCGACGATATGGAAAGCGCATAATCTCGTGCAGTCGAGCCCAGGATGCCATATCTATCATCTATGAGTTCCCAGAAGACAACCCGACCAAGCCGAAGCCGCCTGCCCTGCCCTTTCACGGTGGCAAGTGCTATGCCTGCGAACGGCCAGCAGTGGGTCTACGAGATAGAAGGCCCGAGGGAGGAGAGTTGGAGCCTGCCTGTAGGCGTCATGCCGATCCAAGCATTAGGACCTATGCGGCTTGCATCTACTGCGACGGTCCGGTGCGGAAGGGCTCGGTCTCTATCGACGGTGAGTGGGCGCATGCGAAGTGCCACGAGGAGGCGTGCAGATGACTATCCAACTCCGAGGGAATAGGCAGAAGCGACTCGATTCTGTCGAGGAGCAGCAGAGAATAGAGGCTCAAAACCTGAAGGTTCTCGGGGTCTCGGCAGAGAGCCTATCCAAAACATTTGTCGAGCAGTGGATGCGCAGGCTGCCAGAGATCAACGCAGACCATGCGACCTTCGACGAGCTACGTCGAGCCTCGACGCGGGTGACCCGGCTGCGAGAGGAGCTAGCAGAGGCAGAGCAGCGGCTCGTCGCGGCGCGACGCGACGCCGCTGCGTACCTGCTCCGCAACTGGTCTAGGGACGAGGTCATCGAAGCTGCGTCGAGGTAGTACCCTTGACCACTGCTCAGGCGACACTCCTGGGATCGACGCGGTGCGTCACAACTCTTTGCGCAGCCGCTACGCATCGAGCGGATCCTTCGTGAGGTGTGTAGCTACTCGCTGCGTAGCCCCAAAACCTTTTTGACGCGGCAGGCACGAGTCGCAAGCCGTCCCGGCTCGGGCTCCCGGAATCGGGCCGGTTGCGTCGCCGCGCGGCCCACAACCACTTGCTACCACACGAGACGACACGCGAAGGTGTGCCGCGAGGCAACGCTGAACATGGTGTCAGTACGACAGGCTAAGTGCTCGATGTCTAAGCGATACACTCAATGGTATGACACCGTTGCCAGGGGTGACTGCGAGGCGTGCCCAATAGTTCCGCGCACTTAGCGTTGGCACTGCTCGTGCAGTGGCTCTTGGCAGGCGTCGCAGCCAACCAGCGACGCGGAGGACAAATGAACCCCTCGACCAAGCCAGCCCGCCCCCGTCTCACCCCCACCGCCAAGCGTGAAGCCGCCGCCGTCCTCGACGATGCGGTGGTGTCTGTCACTGTCCATACCCCTCGTCTGCGCCGTCTGCTCCTGGAGCAGAGCCGGATGCAGGACGTGACCCGTCGCCATTACTGGCGGCACGGGGACCAGGCTCTGCTCCTATGGGACATGAGCCAAGTCTTCGCCGCTGACCTCGCTTCCGAGGTCCGGTCCTCGGCTCTCTCCCGACTCGGTGTGAGCGACGAGGGCAAGGCGGTCGTCGCCATCGCCAGGGTGCGGCTGGCTCGCCAGGCAGTGGCGAGTCTCCCCAGCGACACGCTCGCCAGCCGCGAGCCGGGCTGGGTCCTGGTCCGCCAGGCCAAGCGCCGGGCCGAGCGAGTCGAGGCGGCGCGCCGCGCCCTCGAGAATCTCGTCGCGGGGGCCTACCGTCGCGCCAGCTACCGCCGCGCCACCAGCGCATGGGTGGGCGGCGAGAACAGCCTCCGGGTCTGGACCGGGGACGAGGCTGGTGTCACTGCCACGACCTACACGGTCTGGCACAAGCGCCATGCCTGGAAGGGCTCGAACCTGGAGGTGACCCTTACGGTCCCCCAGGACTGGGAGGCGACGGTCCTGGACCGTGGGCTCGACGTCGTCGAGGAGCGCCTGACCCTGTCGGCGGTCCCCGTCTCGATCACGGAGACCGAGGAGGTCTACGAGGCGGTCTGGGTCGAGCAGAGTCGTGGGCTCTCGCTGGTCACGGCTCGCGGCGTGATCTACCGCCGCCGGTCTCGAGGCGCGGGGAGCGCCTGGCTGCCCTGGGTCCACGCCCAGTCTCTGCGTGGGGCTCGTGCGGTCTACGCCAGGCAGATGGCGCAGACGAAAGAGGTGGCGTGATGAGCGCTATCCGCCGAGCCCCCCTCTCTGCCTGGCTGGCTCCCGAGTACCCTGGCTGCTCGATCATCCAGGCCCGGTGGCTGCGCCAGGGCATGTCGCCCCGCGACATCGCGAGGCGCACCGATCCCGCGTCGAGCCTCTCCTCGTCCGAGGCGCACCGCTGGCTCAGCGACG
>Ga0265297_10003559_pt1 | contig 27784 bp, 24 predicted proteins | sample Munlanlwell13791_FD_192502 | JGI IMG/M metagenome (GOLD analysis project Ga0265297, IMG submission 192502) | Leachate microbial communities from a municipal landfill in Southern Ontario, Canada - Leachate well 137-91 | ecosystem: Engineered > Solid waste > Landfill > Unclassified | place...
TTGTCTTGGACATAAGCCATTATGTCGCGAAGCGGCAATGTGGCGGAGGCCACAGACAGTATTATTATCGGCTGGTCCTCCGGATTAACCTTGGTTATGATCGGCGGGTCCAAATCTATCGGAAGCTGCCTCTGGGCCTGATCTATCTTGGTCTTGACATCCTGCATGGCAACATCTATGTTTCGTTCGAGCTCAAATTCTACTGTCACGGTGGCGCTGCCCTGCCGGATCGAGGATGAGACGTCGCGCACACCCTCTATGCTCATCAAAGAGTCTTCTACTATATCTACAACGTCGGTCTCCATGACCTCCGGAGCGGCGCCTTCCCAATTAAGGTTGATCGATACTACGGGGAAATCTACATCCGGCAGCTGGCTGACGCCCAGCATGTTATAGCTTATCAGGCCGAATATCATAAGACCCGCCATAAGCATCCAGGCAAATACCGGGTTCTTGATCGATATATCAGATAGCGTCATTCAAAGCCTCCGTAACATCCTCTCCTATAGCGGCCTTCATATACCAGTTGGTCCGTTTGGCTTCATATAGGGCGTGTATATAACTGCGCTGCACGTCCTGTAAGGTCTGTATTGAAGCCAGCACATCCAGGTTGCTGACGAGGCTGCGCCCGTAATCTTTTCTCTGAAGATAATAGTTCAGCTTCGCCATATTGAAAGACTTTCTCAGGGCCTTATAGACCCTTATGGTCGTATCCAATTTTATATAAGACTCCCTGATATCATAAGGCGCTTTCCTTTTCGTCCTCATGAAGGTAAGTTCGCTCTCCCTGGCCTGGAGCCTGGCTTCGTCCGAACGGCCTATGGTCTCGGCTCCGTCGAATATCGGGACGTTTATCTTCAGCATCAAATCCCAATCGACCCCTTTGTTGAAACCGGTCCTCTGGGTATAGTGGTTATATTCCAAACTTGCCGTAGGCAGAAAATCGCTGTCGACCATCTGGGATTCCCTCTTTGCGAGTTCCCATGCGAACTTACTAGCCTCCACGTCCGGCCGCATCTCTGCCTTAGATACATAGTAGCTTTCCGGCTCGAGAGACGGCGGCAGTTTATAGGTATCGATTATCTCACCGAACGGCTGGCCGACGAGAAACTCGAGAAGCTGCCTTGCAATATCCTCCTGGCTCTTCGACACCTCTAGTGAGGCTTCTACATTATATAGCTGCGTCTTGGCGTTAACCACTTCACTCGGCCTGGAGCGGCCTATCCTTTCGCGATCCTTAAGCTCTTTTACGCGGCCGATGAGCGCTTGCCTTGTCCTCTCTATAGCTTTTATATCCTCTCGCTTTTCAAGAAGGAGATAGAATGAGTCGCTGACATCTACCAGCAGAAGCTGCTCGGCCCGCTTCAACTCATTCAGTCTCTGGTTGCGTTCGGCCGTACTCCCCTTTATGGCGGCAAATGCCTTGAACCCGTTAAATAGCGTCTGCTGAGTGTTGAATTTTCTCTCTGAGCTAGTCGTAGGAGAAAGGCTTGAAAGGGTTGAGGAGGAAGTCTTCTCTTCCTGCGTATCTGTGGAGACAAATGATACGTGGGGCAGCACTATCGATAGCGCCTGTAAAAAATGGGCCTCCGTCACCTTTATCTTATCGATATCTATCGATATGTTTTCGCTCTGTTTAAGGGCCAGATAATAACAATCGGCCAAAGTTAGGCTGGAGACGCTCTTCACCGGCTTTACGATCGAATCCGGAGAAACATCTTTCATCGATATTCTCGGCTGTATTGCCGGCTTTTTCTTCTCAGTCTTCCAGAAATTAAGGATCGAAGCCTCGGAAAAAGAAGAACAAGACATGGAGGCCAATATGAACGCCGTTATAAAAAACTTTATTTTCTTACTCATAAAAATATGCCCTGTTACCTTTTTTGTGCTTCGAAACTGTTAACTATGCGCGTCAGGATGTTCAGATACTCTTCTCTCTCGGATCCGGAGACACCGCCGAATACCTTCATGATGGTATCTTTCCTGTGTTCCAGCATAGCCTTCACGATCTTATTCCCTTTTGAAGTCGCCCTTACCTTTATTACGCGGCGATCATCCGGATCGTTCTCCCGTGAAACATATCCGTCCCTGACAAGCCTGTCTATTATCCCGGTCATGGCCGCCGTCGTGACATTTATGATATGCGCCATCTCGGTCATGTTAAGCACGCCTCTTTTATGCAGAAGCTCCAGGATGATGAACTGCGGGAATGTAATCTTCGCCTTGTAAAATTCCACATTCTGATATTTTATGAACTCCTCCGCGATCACCTGCATTATCTCGGCAAGCTTATCAGCGAACTCTGAGATGGTGTATGCCGCCATAATCAATCTCCTTGATATTAAACTATGTTAATAGTTTATGATGTTAATTATACCACGCCGCAGGTTTCAGTCAATATCTTTTTTTAAATTCAAAATAAAAAGATCCCCGGAGCACCAGGGATCTTTTTTAATGTTAAATTATACTTTACGCTATCTTAAACCTTAACAGCCTCTTCGATAAAAGTACTGTGATACTCCTGCAGAGATACCGGCTTATTCTGTCCTTTTTTAACTTCCTCTATCCCTTCAACGCTGGCCTTGGCTGCCGCCATAGTCGTTATGTAAGGTATCTTATATTGTATCGCCATCATACGTATGTAGCTGTCATCGTTCTTCCCGTAACGGCCCTGGGGAGTGTTGATGATCAAGTTGATCTGATTATTTTTTATGGCATCGGCTATGTTGGGCCTGCCTTCATGGATCTTCTGTATTATCGCGGAATCGACGCCCTTCTCTTTAAGGTACTTGTGCGTATTCTCCGTGGCATATAATTTAAAGTTAAGCGCCGCCAGGCGTTTGGCTACCGGATACAGGTCTTTTTTATCTTTATCCGCTACGGTCAATAGGACGCTGCCTTCTTTAGGCAGAGACGTCCCTACGGCCTCCTGCGCCTTATAAAAAGCCAAGCCAAAAGATTCGTCGAGACCCATCACCTCTCCCGTGGCTCTCATCTCAGGGCCAAGGATAGGATCGACCTCAGGGAACATGTTAAACGGGAACACGGCTTCCTTAACTCCTATATACTTCTGTTTTCGGCGCCGCAATTCAGGGAAATCTTTTATCTTCTTGCCGAGCATAAGCTGGGTAGCTATACGCGCTATAGGTATCCCGATGACTTTCGAGACAAACGGCACCGTGCGGGAAGCGCGCGGGTTCGCTTCCAATATATATACCTTATCATCGCATATGGCGAACTGTATGTTGATCAGCCCTATAACCTTCAGCTCTTCGGCTATCTTGACCGTATATCTCTCTATCGTCTTCAGATGCTCCGCCTTAATAGAGCGGGAAGGTATCGTGCAGGCCGAATCACCAGAGTGGATGCCTGCCTGTTCTATATGCTCCATGACAGCCGCCACAAAAGTATTTTGGCCGTCGGACAAGGCATCTACCTCGCACTCAAGGGCGTTTTCCAAAAAGCGGTCCAGGAGCATCGGGTAGTCAGGGCTTACCTGTATCGCCTCTTTAGCATATTTGCGCAGCATCTGTTCGTCATAGATAACCTCCATCCCCCTTCCGCCCAGCACGAAAGAAGGCCGCACCATAAGCGGATATCCTATTCTTTTCGCTATCTCGACCGCCTCTTCCATGGAGAATGCCGTCCCGCCTTCGGTCTGGCATATGTCCAACTCTATCATCTTCCTGCGGAATAGTTCCCGGTCTTCGGCAAATGCTATGCTCTCAGGGCTCGTCCCCAGCACATGCACGCCGTTATCCTGAAGCTCCTGAGCTATATTGAGAGGCGTCTGCCCTCCGAATTGGACTATGATACCTTCGGGCTTCTCCTTTTGATAGATAGTAAGCACATCCTCAACCGTCAGCGGCTCAAAATATAACTTATTCGAAGTATCGTAATCGGTAGAGACCGTCTCGGGATTACAATTAACCATTATAGAATCATACCCCTCATCACGCAGGGCGAAGGCGGCATGAACACATGTGTAATCGAATTCTATCCCCTGTCCTATCCTGTTGGGCCCGCCGCCCAATATCATTATCTTCCGGCGGGTTGAGACAGGCACATCATCTTTGCCCTTGGAATAAGTGGAATAGTAATATGCGGCGTCTTTCACGCCGCTCACAGGCACAGCTTCAAAGCGCGCGTTACCCATTAAAGAATACCGCCTTTTGCGGACGGCCGATTCTTTGATATTGAAGATCTTAGAAAGGTACTTATCGGAGAAACCCCACTCCTTGGCCTGCTTCAATTTCGCATCTGAAAGCGAGGTCCATGGAGAGGAGCGCATCTCATCCTCGAGCTCGACCATCTCCTTCATCTGTCCTATAAAATAGTTTCCTATATGGGTGAGGCCGTTCAACTCTTCTACGGCCATCCCTTTTCGAAGCGCTTCATACATCAAAAATGCACGTTCGCTGGAAGGAAACGCAAGCCGCTTGCGAAGCTCTTCCAGAGAGAGAGTGTTGAAGTCTTTGGCAAAACCCAGCCCGTAACGCCCGCTCTCCAGGGAACGTATGGCCTTCTGGAACGACTCCTTAAACGTCTTGCCTATACTCATGACTTCGCCGACCGCCTTCATCTGTGTGCCCAATATATCCCTGGCCTGCGGGAACTTTTCGAATGCCCAGCGGGCGAACTTCACAACGACATAATCGCCGCTCGGTTCATATTTTTCAAGCGTCCCCTTCTTCCAATAAGGCATCTCGTCTAGATTGATGCCCGCCGCGAGCTTTGTGGAGATCCGAGCGATAGGAAAACCTGTGGCCTTGGAAGCAAGCGCGGAGGAGCGTGAAGTCCTTGGGTTGATCTCAATGGCTACGAGCCTATCGTCTTTAAGATTATGCGCGAATTGGATGTTCGTGCCGCCGACCACTCCGATGGCCTCGACTATCTTATATGAAAAATCCTGCATCTTCTTCTGAAGTTTTTCAGGCACCGTCAGCATCGGAGCGACGCAGAAGCTGTCGCCCGTATGAACGCCCATGGCATCTATATTCTCGATGAAGCATACCGTTATCTTATTATTCTTCTCGTCCCGCACCACTTCCAGCTCAAGCTCCTCCCATCCTATAACGGCTTCCTCAATAAGTATTTGATGGATGATGCTTGCGGCGATACCTCGCGCCGAAATCTCTCTCAACTCTTCATTATTATATGCAATCCCGCCGCCGGTACCTCCCATCGTGTATGCCGGACGGATAACTACAGGATAGCTAAGCTTTGATGCGACTTTTTCGGCCTCCTCCACGGAATGGCATATCTCAGACCTGGGCACATCGATACCGAGTTTCTTCATCGTATCCTTGAATGCCTCACGGTCCTCGCCGCGCTCTATCGCGTCAGCCTTGACCCCTATGATCTTGACACCGTATTTTTTTAATATCCCCGCCTTATGAAGACCGGAGGAGAGATTCAAACCGGTCTGTCCACCGAGATTGGGCAGCAACGCGTCCGGCCTCTCTTTCGCTATTATCCTCTCAAGGCTGTCTATGGTAAGCGGCTCTATGTAGGTCTTATCGGCCATGCCTGGATCGGTCATGATGGTAGCCGGATTAGAATTCACAAGGACTATCTCATATCCCTCTTCTTTCAAGGCCTTACATGCCTGAGTGCCCGAATAATCGAACTCGCAAGCCTGTCCTATGATTATAGGGCCTGATCCTATTATGATAACTTTTTTAATATCGGAACGGCGGGGCATAACTCCTCCTTATTATTTTTTTAGTTCCAGCTATTGTATCAGTGCCGATGATTAAATTCAAGCTACTTTTTGCATAAAAATCGTGCACTTTTATGCCGTTACGATGCTCTTATGGCCGTTTTAATCAAAAAACGGTGGGAACATTTGAGGCGAGTTCCTGCGGGATATTATCTATTTAGATAGGGGCGCGGCCGCATCCTTTAAGCTATTTCAATTTTTCCGGATGGTGCCTTACCACTTCCGCCTGGACCATATATATTACATCTTCGGCTATATTGGTGGTATGGTCGCATATCCTCTCAAGGAACCTGGCTATCAAGAGGAGTTGGACCGCCCTGGGCGCAGAGGAAGGATCTTTTGCCATATAATCCTCGATAAGTTCTCTCTGTATCAAATTTCTCAAGTTATCGGCTTCGGAATCGGATAGGAGCACCTTCTTCGCCAGCTCGATATCGCCTTTAACAAACGAATCTATTGCCATCTTCACCATGCCCTGGGCCACTGCCGTTAATTTAGGTATGTCCACGAGCGGCTTCAGCACAGGCTTATCTATCAACTCAAGTGTGCGCTGGGCTATGTCGACGGCTATATCTGCGATACGTTCCAGTTCCGAATTTATCTTCATCCCCGTCGTGATAAAACGGAGATCTTTGGCCATGGGCTGATAACGCGCTATCAGGTCAATGCATTTTTCGTCTATTGTCAACTCAAGCTTGTCGACATTCATATCGTTGTCAATAACGCTCTTGGCAAGCGAGCCGTCTTTCGCCTTAAGGGCTTCGACGGATTTATATATCGCCTCTTCCGCAAATGCCCCCATCTTTAATATGCCGTTATTAAGGTCCTTCAATTCCTGGTCAAAATGTCTTTCCATTTAAATCCTCCCCTTGGCTTATCCGTATCGTCCTGTAATGTAATCTTCCGTCATTTTATTCTGCGGTGATGTAAATATCTGTTCGGTCCTGCCGAACTCTATCAGCTCACCCAATAGCATAAACCCCGTATCGTCCGAAACACGGGCCGCCTGCTGCATATTATGAGTGACTATTATTATAGTATAATTATTTTTTAACTCACGCATTAATTCTTCTATTCTGGCGGTCGCCTGAGGGTCGAGCGTGGAGCAGGGCTCGTCCATTAATAATACGTCAGGTTTGACGGCTATAAGCCGGGCTATGCAGAGTCTCTGTTTCTGCTCCAGAGATAACCTCAGGGCCGGTTTATTGAGATCATTTTTCAGTTCATCCCATAGGAGCACGCTCTTCAAGCTATTCTCGACCACCTCATCCAACGCGTCCCTCTTCAGCCTTCCGGAATGTACCCTCTGTCCGAATATTATATTTTCATAAATGGATAACGGGAACGGGTTCGGCCGCTGAAACACCATCCCGACCTTTTTGCGCAAAGCGACAAGATCGGCCCTTTCGCCGAGTATGTTGGTGCCGTCTATCAAGACCTCTCCTTTAGTACGTACCCCCTCTATCAAGTCATTCATCCTATTGAAGACTCTCAGAAGCGTGGATTTGCCGCAGCCGGAAGGCCCTATGATGGCCGTTATCTTATTTGCGGCGAAGGCCGAATTGACCGATTTCAACGCCTGGAACGAGCCGTACCAGAGGTCCAAGTTTTTGGTTATTATTTTAGCCATTATTTAATATCCAGCTTTATTAATACTAATGATCATCCGAACTTGCCCCTTATATAATCATCTGTGCGCTTATCTTTCGGAGTGGTAAAGATCTTTTCCGTGCTGTCCATTTCTATCAGTTCTCCACCCAGAAAGAATGCGGTCCTGTCGCCGACCCTGGCCGCCTGTTTAACATTATTGGTAACCAGAATTATCGTATATCTCTTCTTCAGCTCGACCATGGCATCTTCCACTTTAGCCGTCGATATCGGATCGAGTCCTGAACATGGCTCGTCGAACAATACCACCTCGGGCTCGACCGCAAGTGTCCTGGCGATGCAAAGCCTTTGCTGCTGCCCTCCGGAAAGCTTGAATGCCGATTCGCCAAGTCTGTCCTTAACCTCTTCCCAAAGATAGGCCTGTTTAAGCGATTCCTCGACCCGTACTGCCAGCTCTCTTTTGTCCTTGAGGCCGTGCATCCTGACACCGTACGCTACATTGTCGAATATTGATAGAGGAAGCGGAAGCGGGAGCGCGAAGACCATACCTATGCGCTTACGGACAACTCCGGCATCGAGCCCGGCAATATCCTGATTGTCAAACTTAACGTCACCACTCATCCTGAAACCTGACTGCAGGTCGCTTAGCCGGTTCAGCGTCCTCAAGAATGTCGTCTTGCCGCTATTCGACGGACCGATGACGCTCAATATCTCATTGGCCTCGACATCCATATTGACATTCTTCAGAGCCGGCACAGAGCCGTACCAGACGCTGAAATCCTTGATCTGGAATTTTACCATTTCTTCCTCTTCCTGAAATTATAACGTATCACTATGGCTACAAGGTTCATGAATAATACTAATGCCACCAGGACGAACGCGGTCCCATACCTGATCTTCTCCTCGACATTTGGGACCTGTGTGGAAATGACATAGAGATGGTATGGCAGCGCCATGGCCTGATCGAATATCGACTTCGGAAGCTGCGGCAAGTAGAAAGCGGCTACCGTAAAAAGAATTGGCGCGGTCTCTCCCGCGGCCCTGCCGATGCCCAGTATCGTCCCGGTAAGTATGCCCGGTATGGCGTTCGGCAATACGATATGACGGATCGTCTGCCATTTACTCGCCCCTAAAGATAGGCTCACTTCGCGGAATGTATACGGCACGCTTTCCAGCGCTTCACGGGACGCCGTAATTATGACGGGTATTATCATTATACCTAATGTCAGAGATCCGGATAATATCGATGCACCGAACTTAAAGAATACCACAAATAGCGCCAGGCCGAATAATCCATAGACCACGGACGGGACACCGGCCAAATTTACGATCGCCAGCCGGATAAGACGCGTAAGAAAGTTATCCTTCGAATATTCGCTCAAATATATGGCCGCGAATAACCCTATCGGCAAGGCAAATAATATCGCGCCCGCTACCAGATATATCGTTCCAACGATGGCGGGAAATATTCCGCCCGCGCGCATGCCTTGGCGCGGAATATCCGTGAGGAACTGCCAATTTATCGCGGGCAGCCCTTTCTGTATTATGATAACGATTATAAGCCCCACCGGGACCACTATCAATAAAGTGGCCAGGAAGAGCAGCGAAAAAGCTATCCTTTCTGTCCTATATGGGTTTCTCATATCTTATGACCTCGTAAAACCTCAAAAACATCTCTGGACGATCTATCGTCACTGTCTTCTGTGTAAAAAAAGATCTGCCGTTACATTTATAGCAAAACTGATCACGAATAACACTATGCCGATGGCGAATAGGGCAAAATAGTGCTCGCCGCCCACGACCGCCTCTCCCATCTCAGCGGCTATCGTAGCGGTAAGCGTCCGTACGGGCACCAATATGCTGGCCGGTATCACCGCGGCATTACCGGTGATCATCATGACCGCCATCGTCTCTCCTATCACCCGTCCTATGCCAAGCATGACGGCGGCAAGGATGCCGCTCGATGCGGCCGGGAGCATGACGCGCCATATCGTCTGCCAGTGAGTCGCGCCGAGCGCAAAAGCACCTTCCTTATAATTCTTCGGGACCGAATACAGGGCGTCTTCGGCTATCGAAACTATCGTAGGCATCGCCATAAAGGCAAGCATTATCGACCCGGATAATGCGGTCAATCCTGTAGGTAAATGAAAAACATTTTTGACAAGCGGAACCAAGGTTACCATGCCTATAAATCCAAGGACGACGCTCGGTATTGCGGCCAAAAGCTCTATCCCGGCCTTCAATATCTCTTTTATCTTTAAGGGGGCCACCTCGGCTATATATATGGCACATCCTATACCTATAGGTATCGATATGATAGCGGCGCCTACGGTGACCAATAGCGATCCGAGAATAAGCGGAAGTATGCCCAGCTGCGGAGGTTCGGATATAGGATACCAGCTGCGGCCGAATAGAAAATTAAAAGGGCTGACGATATTAAATACCGCAAGCCCTTCTTTCAACAGGAATAGAAATATCAATATGACGAAAAATATGGAGGCCAGTCCGGAGAGAAGTATCAGTTTTTCGATAATGAATTCTTTAAATTTACGCATATGACCTATTTTTTGACAGGCACAAAATCCGTAGCCAGAACGATATCCTGGCCCTCTTTTGATAGAGCGAACTCCACAAATTTCTTCACTAGAGCTTCCGGGGTTCCGTTTGTATAGAAAAATAAGGGTCTTGATATCGGATATCTGCCGCTTACCACATTCTCTATCACTGGCTCGATATATTCAGATCTATCGTCTTTGGCTATCGCTACCGGTTTTTGATTTTTTGATATATACCCCATGCCGTAATATCCGATCGCCGCCGTATTGCCGGCCACCTCATCGGCAATGGCCTGCGATGATGATAAGAGGAGCGCGCTCGGGGCGAACTCTTCCCTGCTAGCCGGATCATTCTTCCTTAATATATGCTCTTTGAAATAGACATGCGTTCCGGAATTCACCTCTCTGGAAAGGATTACTATCTTCTCGTCCTTACCGCCAACCTCACTCCAGTTCGATATCTTACCAGTGAAGATCGCGGCCAGCTGATCAATGGTCAATTTACCGACAGGATTCGCCGGATTCACTACTACAGCCAGTCCATCCAGCGCCACAGTAGTCTCGTTGGGATATATGCCTTTTTTCTGGGCAAGGGCTATCTCCTTCTCTTTAATGTTCCTGGAACTCATTGCGATATCACATGTACCGCTTATAAGGCTGGAAAGTCCCGTTCCGGATCCGCCTCCCGTAACCGCGATAAAATCACCGGGATTGGCTTCCATATATTTTTCCGCCCATGCCTGGCCGAGATTGACCATGGTGTCCGAGCCTTTTATCTGCATAGAATTATCATTTGAAGCGGCGAAAGCTGAAACGGCGAAGAGAAGCGTAATTACCATTAATAATGTTTTTCTAAACATACCTTCCTCCTTATTTGATTACCATAATATATACTATCCATATTATATTCCGGTTAAGGTGATGTTAAATATATGTAAAATATTAAAATTTAACATTGATGTCGGCCTGGGCCACCTGATAAGACTCATTTGTGCTGTTTGTTGACTTTATCGGCTCGGACCAGTTCAATTCCAAATTTAGATAGGTGTTCTTTAATAATCCGAACTGAATGCCGGTGTTGAAGCCTTTGGCATTAGTTCCGCCGCCTCCCGGCACGCCCGAAGGCGAAAAACCATAGAAGTCCGAATCGGGAAGTATGTCGGGTGCGCAGTCCCTGCCCAGATATCTCCACTCGAACCAAAGATACCATTGTCCAAACTGCTTTATATTCTTCTCGCCCATATAGGCACCCAAAAGATAGCCGGTGCTGCCGCTATCAGGATCCATGTTATGCAGAAACTCTCCATAAAGACCATGCTCCGGCAGCTCTACGTCGAATATCTTCTTATTGTCTAGGCGCACTATGAGATCGAGCATATTATAGTCATACTTCAACGTCCCTATATAGGCGGCATTGTTGCCTGCGTCTCCTATAGTTTGAAGAGAGTTGGTGCCTGCTGAATTCTGCGTCCAATTCCTGTTCTTTTCTCTCGTGATATCATAATAGGCGGCGCTGGCGCTAAATTTCGTACCGTGGTCTGGAATAAGCTTGGATAGAAAACCGAACTGCGCGGCCCACATCATGGGATCCGTATCCGCGTTCCTTAATTCCTGAAGCCACAGCATCCCGCCGTTGGCGTATATAGTAGTTTCCGGGAATCCTTCCGCATTCAGTGCCGGAGAGACATATTGGATGCCTATCCCCTCTGGATTTATATCTGTATCCCACAAAAATTCATTGGAATCAAATGGGAGAGGGAATTTACCCAACCATAATTTTGATCCATTCAGATATTGATAATGAGGCTCCAGCTTAATATAGTACTGATCGAACATTACATTCGTCTTGGAAAAATCCCCATTACCGTTGCCGAGCGTAATATTGGTGGATCTCGGATCGGCGCTGCCGCCGGTGGCGAACCTTACGCCGCCGGACACTTCATCGTTGACCTTCCCTTCGACCCCAAGCCTTGCACGCACCCTCTCCCTGATCTCCGAGTGGGCGGGATTAAGGCCCTTACCCCAATCACCTTGCGTCCGGAACCTGACGTCTCCTTTTATGTTAATTTTCTGTGCCCATTCGGGCAGAGCGGATGTTTTTTCCTTCGGGGATTCTTTTAAAACCTTCTCTTCCGATTTAGCCGAAGACGAAGCAGCCCCTGCCGCCTCTTTCGCAGCCTCCTGTCTCGTCTCTTCCAATATCCCTTTTGCCTCATCCTCCGTAAGTATCTTCTTCTCCACCAGCTTTTTCACCAAGATATCTATCTCTCCGGCCGGCGCTTGTTGCGCATAGAGAAATATAATTGCGAAAGAGATGGCTAATACAGATAATAGTTTTTTGGCATCCATACTGCTCCTTTCTTTTTCACCGATAAGTATAGATCATCAATATTAAAAGCGCTTCAAGAACAGGTAAAATTTGAGTAAAGTATTTTTTGAGAGACTGAAGGGGTTATTTCGGAAGTATTATCCAAAACTTAGATCCCATACCTTCGACGCTATCAAGACCGGCGCTTCCACCGTGCAGTTCCACTATATGTTTGACGATGGAAAGGCCAAGGCCGGTCCCTCCCAAATCCCGCGAACGGGCCTTGTCAACACGGTAGAACCTTTCGAATATCCTCGGGCAGTCCTTTTCGGGAATTCCTATTCCGGAATCCTCGACCGTGATCTTTATACGGGTGTCCAGGTCTTTACAATAAATATGGATGGAGCCCTTCTCTTTATTGAATTTTATAGCATTATCTATAAGATTTATAAATACATGCTCCATCTTCTCTTTATCAGCCTTTATTGTAAGGGTTGAGGGCAGGTCATTAACGATGTTCATCTTCTTCTTTTTTGTCTGGGATTTGAATCCTAATATTATCTCTTCTACCTGCTGGCGCAGTTTAAAATTTTCTTTATCCAGCACGGTGAGGTTGGTCTCGAGATAAGACAATGACAGAAGGTCATCAACCAGTTTATTTAGCCGCTGGCTATGGTTATGTATGATTTCCAAAAATTGGCGGTTATTCTCTTCGTCCTCCAGACCGCCTTCGAGAAGCGTCTCGACAAAACCCTTTATAGACGTAAGCGGCGTCTTCAGCTCATGTGAAATATTGGCTATGAAATCGCTGCGCACCGTCTCGAGCCTTCTGATATCGGTGATATCATGTATCACGGCAAGACATCCCGAATCCGCGATAGGCAGGGCGTTTATCTGGAATGTCTTCCTGACAGGGTATACGAGATCTATCTCAGCCGATACAAGCTCCTTCCTCTTAATGGCGCTATTTATTATTTCGGATAGTTCATTATTGCGGACGGATTCCAAAAAATTTTTTCCCTCCACATCGCGTTTCGAAACATTGAATATATTTTCGATAGCGCGGTTGATGGATACAACGTTACCGGACTTATCCACCACTATGACGCCTTCTATCATGCTGTTAAAGATCGCCGCAAGCTTCTGGTTCTGCGACTCTATCTCTTTTATCTTACCCTCCATATCCTGGGCCATATCATTAAGGAGGGCGGCCAGATCACCTATCTCATCCCGCGGAGCCTGTATCATGCGGCGGCTGAAGTCGCCTTTGGAAAACCTGTGCGAGATCCGGACAAGACGATCGATAGGGCCAGTGATCTGAGAGCTAAGCAGTAAGGCCAATAAGCACGCCAGGATCAAAGCAAACAGCAATACCATCAAGATCGTATTTCTGATGACCTGAAGCGTATTTCGTACGCTCTCAAGCGGCAATGAAAGCCTCAATACGCCGACAACATCGTCTTTGTCCCTCACCGGTATGGCGGCATACAGCATATCTATTTTAAGAGTCGGAGAATACCGTGTATCTATGCCTGTTCTGCCGGTTAATGCTTCCTTGATCTCCGGCCTGTAAAGATGATTCTCCATCTGAGCGACTTCTCTTAAATTTTTTTCGGAATCGGCAAGGACCGTTCCGTCTGCCTTGATGATCGTAATGCGGCTCTTCGTCTCTTGATGCAGTACTTCGATAAGGGCATTTAAGGAAACAGGATCTTCTATTTTTATCGAATCGATCGATAGCTGGCGCTGGATAATGCCGGCCTGGGTTAAGAGCGATGATTTTATATTGCAGAGCGAGTTCTCTTCTAACTTTCTATCTAATATAAAGAAAGCCAAAGTGAATGAGATGAGTACAACTAAGGTATGGGAAAATATCAGTTTTGACCGGAAATTTATTCTGGTTTTCATCCATTGATCCGTGGAGGACCTTAATCCTCCTGTTCGAACCTATATCCGTAATTTTTCACCGTAATTATTCTCTTCGCCTCGCTCTTTAATTTTTGACGAAGCGTCCTGATATGAACGTCTACGGTGCGTGTCTGTATCTCCATGGCCTGATCAAATCCCCATATCTTATCCAAAAGATGATCCCTGGATAAGACCCTGCCATTTGAATTCATCAATGTCTTCAAGAGCTCAAATTCTTTCGCGGTCAATTCCACCGGTTTTCCTTTAAGGCTTACCTGGACCCTGGAAAGGTCCACGACAAGGTCTCCGGCCTTTAAGATCGCCGGCGGCTCATATTTCTCCTTCGCCCTGCGCAGAACCGCTTTTATCCTGGCAATCAATTCTCTCGGGCTGAACGGCTTTGTCATATAATCGTCCGCTCCGAGCTCTAGGCCGACTATCTTGTCCGATTCCTGGGATTTGGCCGTAAGCATTATTACAGGGATCGATGCCGTGGCTGCATCATTCTTCAGTGTTTTACAGACTTCCAGGCCGTCCATCCCCGGCAACATAATGTCCAGTATTATCATGTCTGGATGTTCTTTTTTAGCCAACCCTATGGCGATTTCGCCCCTATTGCTGGATAGTGTAGTAAAGCCTTCCTTCTTAAGATTATAAGCCAGCATCTTGACTATATCTTTTTCATCTTCGACGATTAAGATGGTCTCTTTCATGCAAAACAACCCTCCGCTAATGTAATTATATCACAGGGAATATTATTAAATCGGTATTTTTTAATAAAATCCTTTTTCAGGTTCTCGTCCTTCTGACACATAAATAAAAAAGAAACCCCATAAAGGGGTTTCTTTTTTATTGGTGAGCCGCGCAGGACTCGGTCATCCGTCCGCCGGAGGCGTCCTCCTGGCCAGCCAATTTGCTGTCGGCCATAGGCCTTTTCTTCCTATTCGTCAGCACAAATTGGCTTCGAGTCCCTACTCGCAACCTTATAATCAACTGTCAAGCAACGCATAATATGGTGAGCCGCGCAGGACTCGAACCTGCCACAACCACATTAAAAGTGTGGTGCTCTACCTGATGAGCTAGCGGCCCACTGAATAACATTTTATAACTTGAATACGGATGGGTGATAGACGAAGGATGATTATATCGTTAAATACTATAGCGTCTTTCTTGCATCATACTTCTTCCTTCAAAAAATCTATATTACCCTTGAATCTCTTTCTCTTTCATTGCCAGGATATTGTCTATCTCTTTAATGTACTTATCTGTGAGCTTCTGTATCTCTTCATGAGCCTTGAACTTATCGTCTTCGGTTATGACCTTGTCCTTTTCAAGTTTCTTCGTATGCTCAAGCGATGTGTGGCGTCCGGTCCTTACCGATATTCTTCCATCCTCGGCTATCTTCTTCAATATCTTATCAAGCTCGGCGCGGCGTTCCATTGTAAGCGGCGGGATGGAAAGCCTTAACACCTTGCCGTCATTCGTAGGTGTGATCCCTATATCCGATTTCAATATCGCCTTCTCTATGTCGGGCAGCACGTTCTTATCCCATGGCTGTATGAGTATTAATCTGGCATCCGGCGTGGATACCGCGGCCAGCTGCTTTAATGGAGTCGGGGTATCGTAATAATCCACCCTGATGCCTTCCACCAGGGCGCTTGCCGCCCTGCCTGTCCTTATGGCCGAGAACTCCCGCTGGGTAGCCTCAACCGTCTTCTTCATCTTGCTTTCCGTATCATGTATCACTTCTTTAATCGTCATAATCTATCACCTCTTTACAATCGTTCCTATCTTTTCACCTGTTATTACCTTCTTTATATTGCCCACCTTAAGAAGGTCAAATACTATTATGGGAAGGTTATTATCCATGCAAAGGCTTGTGGCACTGGCGTCCATCACCTTCAGATCCTTCTTCAGGACGTCTATATATTTAAGGCTATCGTATCGTTTGGCGCGCTTATTTTTAAAGGGATCGTCGGAATATACGCCATCCACTTTAGTTGCTTTCAATATTACATCCGCGCCGATCTCGATCGCGCGCAGGGCCGCGGCGGTGTCCGTAGTAAAATACGGATTGCCCGTTCCGCCGACAAAGATAACCACCCTTCCCTTTTCAAGATGCCTTATCGCACGGCGCCTTATGTACGGCTCGGCGAGCTCCTGCAGCTCTATCGCCGTCTGCACCCTCGTAAATACCCCTACCTTCTCAAGCGCATCCTGCAGGGCAAGACCATTAATGACAGTGGCCAGCATGCCCATATAATCGGCGTTAACCCTGTCTATGCCTCTCGCACTGCCTGACAGGCCTCTAAAGATATTGCCCGCGCCGATAACTACAGCCACCTCGACCCCAAGGCCTCTTATCTCTTTTATCTGCCTTGCAATAGACGCACAGGCATCATAATCGATGCCGTATCCTAAGCGGCCTTGCAATGCCTCGCCGCTGATCTTTAAAACGACTCTTTTAAAAACTGCTTTATTCACATTCAGCTTTCGGCTTTCAGCTATCAGCTGTCGGCAATTTTTATAGCTCTTCGCCCGCCTGATAACGTACAAATCTTCTGACTATTATATTCTCCCCGATCTTCGCTATCATCGAGGTCACTATATCTTTTACCTTCATATTCGGGTCTTTTACAAATGTCTGTTCCAGGAGACAGGCTTCCTCGTAAAACTTATTGAGCTTGCCTTCAATTATCTTCTCCGCTGCTGCGGCAGGTTTTCCCTGGAGCTGCGCCTTGATGATCTCCTTCTCTCTGGCAACCGCTTCCTCCGGAACATCTTCCTTCCTGACATACATAGGATTGGATGCGGCAACCTGCATGGCCAGGTCTTTTACGAATGCCTTAAAACCATCGTTCCTAGCGACAAAATCCGATTCACAGTCAACTTCCACCAGGACGCCTATCTTGCCGCCCAAATGGATATAGCTTTCAACTCTTCCCTCTTTCGCTTGACGGCCCAGTTTCTTAGACGCCAGCGCCACACCCTGTTTCCTGAGTATATCAACCGCTTTATCTATATCGCCGTTTGAATCACGCAAGGCCTTTTTGCAATCCACTACACCCGCATTCGTCTTCTCTCTCAATTTCTTAATTGCATCTATCATGGTCTATTTCTTCTCCTTTACAAGCTTTTTTCTTCTCTTAATAGGAACATCTTTGGGAAGGGCCTCGTCCTCTTTCAGCTTAATATCTCCTTCGACCAACTCCTCTATCTTTGTATCGAGAACCTTAATGCCTTCGCCCTCACCGGCTTCCTCTTCCGCCTCTTCCCTTGCCCTGTCCTCGCTGGCAACAAAAGCCTGTCTTCCCTCAAGGATGCTATCGGCTATTATACTGACAACAAGTTTTATGCTCCGTATGGCGTCGTCATTACCCGGAATTATATAATCTATCGGATCGGGGTTTGAATTGGTGTCCACAAGGGCCACCACAGGAATGCCTAAAAGTTTGGCTTCCTTAACCGCTATCTCTTCCTTCTTGGCGTCTACCACGAACATCGCCTTGGGAAGCTTATCCATGGCCCTTACACCTTCCAGGTTTTTATTTAGTTTTACCGCTTCCTTGTTAAGCTTGGAGGATTCCTTTTTCGACAGCTTCGCCATGGTGCCGTCCTCTTTCAGCCTCTCCAGATCTTCAAGCCGCTTTATGCTCTTCTTTATCGTTTGAAAATTGGTCAACATGCCGCCCAGCCAGCGCTGATTCACAAAGAACATGCCGCACCTGGAAGCCTCTTCCCTTATTATCTCCTGGGCCTGCTTCTTTGTGCCCACCAATAATACGCTGCCTCCGGCCGAGGCCGTCTTCCTGAGGAAATTGCAGGCCTTTATTATCGCGTCCTGCGTCTTTTCAAGATCAACGATATATATCCCGTTCTTCTCCCCATATATGAACTTCTTCATCTTGGGATTCCATCGCTTGGTTTCGTGTCCGAAATGAACACCCGCCTCCAATAAGCTCTTCATCAAAGTCGACTCTACCATAGAATTATTATTATCCTCCCTTTTATTTTGCTTTTTACGTTAAAAGATGCATGAATAACGATATGTTATACTCGATGCATGCCGTGAAAATAGGAATTAAGCTAGAGTATTATACTCTCAAGCTATCAATTTTTCAATACTTTTTATTGTTTTGCGCGATTTAGCAAAAACGGCCAAGATGGCCTAAAACTGGCCTTATTTGACAATATCATCCTTAAACTGCATGTCGTAAAGCCTCTTATAAAGGCCGTTTTTGCCCAACAATGCTTCGTGCGTACCCTGCTCCACTATCTGTCCTTTATCCAGGACGTAGATTATGTTGGCGTGTTTTATGGTGCTGAGGCGATGAGCTATGACAAATACTGTCCTGCCTTTCATCATCCTGTCGATAGCTTCTTGGACAAGTGTCTCCGATTCGGTATCGAGCTGAGACGTGGCCTCATCCAGTATTAAAATGGGCGGATCCTTGAAGACCGCCCTCGCTATAGCTAAACGCTGCTTCTCTCCTCCTGAAAGCCTGAACCCTCTCTCCCCTATCATGGTATCATAACCATCCGGCATTTTCATTATAAAATCATGTGCGTTGGCTATCTTCGAGGCCCTCACAACATCATCTTTAGCATGGCCCTTTGAGCCGTATGATATATTGGCCGCTACGGTATCATTGAATAATATGGTCTCTTGAGTAACTATGCCTATCTGGCTCATTAGAGATTTCAAGGTACAATCGCGTATATCAAGCCCGTCTATCTTTATGGATCCGGATGTCGCATCATAAAACCTAGGCACTAAATTAACCAGCGTTGTCTTGCCCGCACCGGACGGCCCTACGAACGCCGCTATATCACCCACATTCACTTCCAAGCTGATCTTTCTCAGGATCAGCTTATCATCATATTTGAACGATACATCTTCTAATGTTATATTATCTTTAACTTTGGGCAGCTCTACCGCATCGCTCTTCTGCGCGACAGATGTTTTTGTGTCCAGCGTATCGAATATACGGTCGGCGGCAGCCATGGCCTGCTGGTTTATACTATAAACGTTCGTAAGCCTCTTTATGGGGCGCATCAGGGAGAGGAGACTCGCCAAAAAAGTCACAAAAGCTCCAGCGGAAAGCGTTCCGAATAATATCTCCTTACCGGCTATCCATAATATTATCGCGACGCAAAATATGCCGGCGAACTCGGTTATCGGACTTACGACCGCCATCCTTTTAACGGATTTCATCATGAGCTTATAAAAGTGCTGGTTCTGGGATTCGAATTTACTTGCCTCATAATCTTCCATGGAGAAGGCCTTGACCACACGGATGCCGGATATGGTCTCGTGAAGCGTGGTAGTTATATCCGCCATCTGTTCCTGAGACTGCTTCGATATACTCTTGAGTTTCTTGCCTATCTTCACTACGGGATATATCACCAGTAAAAATAGCGATGCGCTGACCGCTATCAATACCCATGATATCGAAAAATATATCTTCACCACCAGGAGCATGGTGGCGTAAATTATCAGCTGGACGGGCTGGTACAGTAGATCCGTAAGGCCCTGCGATATGGAATCCCTTATGATGGCTGCATCATATGTGACCCTTGACATCAGCCTGCCGGTAGGATTTTTTGAATAGAAGTCCATAGATAGAGCCAAGAGCTTCTGATAGATTATATTCTTAACATCCCTTATGACACGCTGAGCCACGTCGTTCATCAAATATGTCTGCAAGAATTCAAACAGGTTCTTGAGCAGCCATAAGACCATCACTATTATGACCATCTTATTGAGCAGGTCCATCGGGGGCATGGCATTTATCGTATCTACAAGATCCTTCACCACTTGCGGCAACATCTCGCTATGCGGTATGACCATCTTCTTGCCGGATATTATATTATCTACAAGGGGGATGATCATGCCTATGGAGACACCGCTGAAGATAGATGAGAATACCATGCAGAGGCCTGCCAGGACCAGGACCCCGGCGTGCGGTAATACGAATTTTATCAATCTGATATATTTATTCATGATTTTATAGATTTTTATACTAACATAGCAGGATATCTTTGTCGAGGGAAATCCTGGAAGGGCCTTTGGGCCAGAATGGCGCCAATGAACGGCAAGATTGCTTGCTAATGAGAGTCCTTAGTGATATAATCATTTTTTAAATAGAGGCTCTCAGGAACTATATATGGATAATAAACTTAAAGTCGGCGTGATAGGTGTAGGCCACTTAGGCTCTATACACACAAAGGTGTATTCACGGCTCGATAATGTAAAACTTATCGGTGTATGCGACTGTAATATTGAAAGGGCCCTGGAGGTAGGTAAAAAGTATCATACGGCGAGCTATTCGGATTACGAAGACCTTTTCGATAAGGTAGATGCCGTGAGCATAGCCGTGCCGACCAGCCTGCACTATAATATAGCAAAGGCCTTTTTAAGCAATAATATACACGTATTGATAGAGAAACCCATAACGAAGACGCTCTCCGAAGCGGATGAGCTGATCGAGATAGCCAAGGATAAGAACCTCATACTTCAGGTCGGACATATCGAAAGGTTCAATCCGGCAGTATTGGCGATAGAACCCTACCTGCAAAAACCCAAATTCATAGAGTGCCAAAGGCTGGGGCCCTTCCATAAACGCGTCAAAGATGTCGGTGTAGTGCTTGATCTCATGATACATGATATAGATATAGTATTGGGCCTCATGGAACAGGATGTTGCAAATATAGAAGCCGTGGGATTGAGCAGTATATCGGATCACGAAGACGTCGCCAATGTGCGCCTGATGTTCGAGGATGGGACGATAGCCGATATAACGGCAAGCCGCATCACCAAAGATATAGTGAGAAAGATGCGTATATTCCAGGAAGATTCCTATGTATCATTGAATTATGTAATACAGGACGCTGCCATATTCAGAAAAGTGGACAATAAGATAATAAGAGAGAAGATAAAGATAAAGAAGAAAGAGCCTCTCAAGAAAGAGCTCCAGTCATTCGTGGAATGCGTAAAGACCGGGCACCAGCCTATAGTCTCGGGTCTTGAAGGGCGAAGGGCCCTGAAAGTAGCCCTCGAGATAATAGACAAGATCAAACCATCAAAACGCTGATGAACCAAAAGAAGATATTGATAGTCTCCGGCGAACCTTCCGGAGACCTGCACGCCTCCAACCTCATAAAAGACCTTAAAACAATAGATCCAGACATCTCCTTCTTCGGCATGGGCGGAAGTTTATCTAAAAAATCCGGAGCGGAGATAGTATTCGATATAACCGAACTGGCCCTCATAGGTCTGGTCGAGGTGATAAAGAATATCGGAACTGTCAACAGGGCCTATCGCGCATTATTATCCAGCATAGATAGCCGGAGGCCGGACCTGGCCATACTCATAGATTACCCCGGCTTTAATCTGCGGCTCGCGCGCGAATTGAATAGACGCGGCATACCGATCGTATATTACATAAGCCCGCAGGTGTGGGCATGGGGCAAGGGGCGCATCGAGCTGATCAAAAGATACGTCAAGAAGATGATCGTATTCTTTAAATTTGAAGAGGAGCTGTACAAAAAATACGGCGTCGACGCCGAATTCGTCGGCCATCCCCTCTTGGACACGGTCAAGACCTCAGCGGCTAAAAAAGAGGTCTTTAAAAAATACGGCCTGTCAGAGGAGAAGACGACCATAGCCTTACTGCCCGGCTCCCGCACCATGGAAGTAAAAAATCTACTTCCCTTAATGACAGCTTCCGCCGAGATGATAGCAGGTCAATTAACCGGTCTCCAGTTCATCATCTCGAAGCATCCGGACCTGAGCATGGATATATATAACGATGCGGTCAAATATTCGTCTCTTAAGATCAAGATAGTCGAAGGGGATACCTATAATATATTGGGAGCCTCTGATTTCGCCATTGTGGCTTCCGGCACGGCCACCCTTGAAACGGCCATAATAGGCACGCCTTTCCTTATCACATATAAGATAAATGCCTTGACCGCGGTAATATACCGGCTCTTGGTCCGCGCGCGTTTTGTAGGATTGCCGAATATCATACTTAAAAAAGAGGTGATACCGGAGATACTGCAAGAGGCGGCAACACCGCAGAATATATCGAAATGCGCGGTTGACATACTGAAGAGTGACTATGCCTTAGAGTCTATGAGGACCGCCCTGAAGGAAGTGAGATCCCTGCTCGGAAAACCCGGCGCAAGTAAACTGGCCGCCCAGATCGTTTCAAAAATCATCCAATAAATATTTTTTGGAGATATGAAATTGGTCGGATGCTATGAGGCGCGCGGATTTTTATATGGCGAGCATAGAAAGGCCGTTCTCATCGGCGAGTTTTACGGATTCGTCCTTATCCATCATGAGCATCTTGTCAGATTCGATAGCAAGGACCTTGCCGCCCGAGTCTATCACGGTCTGCACCGTAGAGATCCCGACAAGAGGCACGTCAAACCTCATATCCTGATTGGGTCTGGCCACCTTCACTACCACGAAACCGTCTTTGGCTAGAATACCGGCCCTCTTTATCGTCTCATCAGTGCCTTCAGCGGATTCTAAGGCTATAACGGCCTTGTCCTTCACTACCACCGTCTGCCCTATGTCAAAACCGGCCATGGCCTTGGCGACATCTCTGCCATAATCGATATCTTCCCACTCCTTAGCGGTCGGCTCTCTGCGCGTTAAGGTCCCCTTGGACGGCATGAGCTCTTTTAAGTATGTGGTGGAATCCATGACCTGTATACCTATCTTGCTTAAAAGTTTCGCGGCTTCATTAAGTATCGCGTAATCTTTCTTATCTTTCAACATATCGGCGGTCTTGCCGCCGATCTTACTGGCGTCTTTTAATATATCCTCTTTCTTTATCTTCCCGAGCATCACTATCTTGCCCAGCCTCTCCATGGCCAATAACATCAACGCCTTTTTGAGGTCTTTCCACTCAAGCCAATGCATCTTGGCGACATTGGCTTCCAGCTCAGGAGACGTAATGCCTTTTAACCCAAACGCTATTACGACATCGCCCTTCGCCTTGGCATAGCGCGAGAATACTATGGGAAGACTGCCTTCTCCTGCCAATAATCCTATCTTTGCCATATGGACCTATTTATTTGGAGTAACCAGAGCGAACATCATCTCTGCTTCCGTAACTACATCATTACCTACCTTAGCAACTCCGCGGGTCTGTATGATACTCATCTTTACTTTGACCAGTTCCACCTCTATCCTTAATACATCGCCCGGAAGCACTGGTTTACGGAATTTAGCGTTATTTATACTTAAAAAATACGCGAGCTTCCCCGCATTATCACTTTTACTCAAAGCCCCTACGCCGCCGACCTGGGCCATGGCCTCTATTATAAGAACGCCCGGCATTATCGGATGTCCGGGAAAATGCCCCTGAAAAAAGGGCTCATTTATAGTAACGTTCTTTATGCCGACTATGCCCTTATCGGTAACTTCGATTATCTTATCAACCAGCAGAAAAGGATACCTGTGCGGCAATATCTTCTGGATCATGTTGATATCCAGGACCTTTCCTTTTATATCCAATTCTTCGTTTCTCATTTCACTCTCCTTCTGTGCTATTGTTTGTGGCGGACTAAATCAGTTTCTTTAATTTTTCAACCAACTCCATATTAAGGCGGTGGCCGCTCTTGACAGCTACCACATGCGCCTGTATAGGCACGCCTAGAACATAAAGATCGCCTATCAGGTCGAGCACTTTATGCCTGACCGGCTCATCCGGAAATCTCAGTCTGGTCTTCACGGGGCCTGCCTTAGACATCACAAGAGTATTTTCGTAATTGGCCCCCTTGCCAAGTCCTCTTCTTAAAAGCGCCTTGGCCTCTTCTTCGAGGCAGAACGTCCTCGCAGGAGCCACTTCCTCCTCAAAGGCCTTCTCATTCAAAACAATATCGAACAGTTGTGTGCCTATGGCCTGATCCCGATAAGAAAGAGTGTATGTGATCCTGAAATTGTCGTCGGGGAATACCATCAGGATGCAGTCTTTGCCCCGGCAGGATACCGGTTCTTTCAGCGTCAATACCCTTTGCGGAGTACCTTGATCCATCACACCAGCCTGCCGTATCAAGTTTACGAAACCTTTTGCGCTGCCATCCAGGCCGGGCAATTCCTCGCCATCGCACTCTATTACAATATTATTAATTGACAAGCCTGATAGCGCCGCCAAAAGGTGTTCCGTAGTCTGGACCTGGACCGGCCCCACGCCAAGGGTCGTACGCCGCTCGGGTCTTTGGGCATCAGCCGATAAGTTGATAGACTTAATATTCAGCAGCGGTTTATTTGGAAGATCCGTTCTTATGAAGTTGATGCCGCTGTCTACGGGAGCGTTCTTTAAGGTTAGTGTGGTCTTGCGGCCGGTCTGAAGACCTACGCCTTCCGTAGTTATCGCATATTTTATGGTCCGTTGTCTCAAACTCTCACTCGGTTCTTTTGTATTTTTATCAGCCTTACGGAGCGCTCAAAATAGCGCGCGGCGGCCTTTTAAGAGATTAAGCGCGATGGATGCAGAATGAATAATATGTCTATATTAAAAACCCGCCGCTCTTGAATATCTTAATATCAAAGAGCGGCGCGTTTACTGTAAACAGTTTAATATGTTATTAAACTTTTGACACTAATAATTATTTATTTAATCTTCTGAGAATTTCATTCGTGACGTCATACTGCTCCGCGCCAAACAGAATAGTCCTGGAATTCAATATGATATCATATCCGGTTTCTGTAGCATATACATTCACTACACCCTCTATCTGCTTCAAGATGGTGCTCAGCATATCATTGCGCTCTTTGACGAGATCATCCCTGGTCTTCCTTTCAAAATCCTGGAGGGCCTTTATCTTATTTTCAATGATGCCCTGCTTTTCAGCTTTGGCTTTTTCAGAAAGTATGGCCTGCTCATCTTTAAGCTTCTTCATTTCGTCAAGCATGGTCTGTCTCTCTTTTTCCTTCGCCTTAGCCTTGTCCTCAAGCGCCTTCTCTGACTCTTTGGTCTTTTTATACTCATCGAAGACCCTTGCCAAGTCAACATATCCTATCTTGTACTCTTTAGCAAACGCATCCTTAACATAAACGGAAGACGATGTGCCGGCCACGGCAAAGATCAGCGCCGCGGCTAAAAAAATTCTTCTGAACATTTGTTCCTCCTTTTTCATTTTTAAATCTAAAAACCTCTACTCATACTAAAATAGAACTCCCCGGTCCTGTCATCATCGTGATTCTTCACGAGCGGATAGCCGTAGTCTACCCTTACCGGCCCGAGAGGCGTATTCACCCTGACACCGACACCCGCTCCGGACTTATAGCCGCCGGCCATGAACTGCTCCGATCTGCGCCAAACATTGCCTACATCATAAAATACCGCACCCTTTAATATCTTCTCATATACCGGGAACGTTAGTTCGACATTGCCCACCAGTATGGCTTCACCTCCGATAGGATCTCCGGACCCGGAATCTCTAGGGCCGACCCGCCGTTCTTTATAGCCGCGTATTGTGTTAGCCCCGCCGGCATAGAACCTTTCATATATAGGAAGTTCTTTCGAATCACCGTATGGGTCAGCAATGCCTGCCCTCCCCTTAACTTCCAATAAAAGCTTTTCAAAGAACGTATGATAGTAACTGGCGGAGAACGTACCCCTTACAAAATCCTTATCCCCTCCGAATACCCCTCCCGCATCTTCGATAGAGCCGTTCAAGACCACGCCTTTCGACGGAGTAAAAACATTGTCTCTCGTATCCATAGTCAGGTCTAACAACAGACTCGATATCCAGTTGGTCCCTTGCTCATTCTTGAAGTCCTGCGACGCGTTTTCTATAATGTTATCTATCTTTACCTCTTCGAGCCTATATATAAGATTTCCCCTTAAATATTCGTTAAATTCTTTGCCGAGCCGTACATCGCCTCCGGTCCTTACCTCGTCATAGGCCCAGCCGAGATCGCCGGTCCTATTGTGGCTGGCGCGATAGACATCAAAACCAAATGCATACGGATATCCGAATATCCATGGATCGGTCCATCCTACGTTAAAATTATTACGCACCATACCTATCTCAGCCTTTATAGTAAGGTTCTGGCCTCCGCCCGTAAAGGTCGGGAAGTTCATGATATCGAAGTTCCGCTGGGAGATCTCGACGAAACCTACCAACATATCTATAGAGCTGTATCCGCCTCCGAAAGAGAACTCACCGGTCTTCGTCTCCTTCACACTGACTATGACATTCTGAACGTTGGGAGTATCTGTAGGTTCGGCGTCGAAACTTACATTCTCAAAGAAACCGAGATTATATATGCGTTCCTTGGAGCGCTTTATCTTCTCTCCGTTAAATCTTTCTCCGGGATATACCCTGAGCTCTCTGCGGATAACTATATCCCTGGTCTTCGTATTCCCTTTGATCTCTATCTTGCCGATATATACGATCTCTTTGCCGTCGATATTATAGCTTACGTCGATATAGCCGGTGGCGGGATTAAGATTCCTTTCCACCTCTATCGTCACGTTCATATAACCGTAGGTATAATAGTACTGTTTAAGAGCAACCACGTCATCCCGCAAGCCCCTCGTAGAGAACGGTTTTTTCGATTTCATCTTTATCTTCGACAATACATCCTTCTCCGGAAGCACCAGATTTCCATTAACGGCCACGTTGCCCACCAGATATTGCTTGCCTTCATTTATCTGGAGCACTATATCAAGGACCTGGCCTCCCTCGCTGTATTTCAAATCCGGAGTAACTTCGGTGTCAAGATACCCTATGTCATCATACAGCGCCTTCACCTTTTCGAGGTCCTCTTCAAAGACATCCTCTTTAAATACTCCGGGATTGATAAACCACCATGCCGGCTTAGTCGCTAAAACTTTTCGTATGTCGTTGGTCTTTATAGCCTTATTACCCGAGATGGCGATGCTCTTCACCTTGACGCGCGTCTTTTCATCTACCGTAATCATGATCTTGCTCTTATTATTCTCTTTATCAAGGTCGACGCCGTATTTCACATCTACAAGCGGATAGCCTTTTTTGACATAGGCCGCTTTTATCTCGGCGATATCCTGAGCCAGGACCGAAAGATTGAGCATCTCGTTCGGCTTTGTCTTCATCATGGACTTTAGCTTTTGTGCCCTGAAAGCGGTATTCCCCGTAAATATTATATCGTCGACAACAGACTTTTCTTCGACAACAAATGTGATGAGCACTCCGCCGGTCTTGTCCTCCACGTCTATAGAAACGTCCGTGAAATACTGTGTGGCATACAATCTCTTGAGATCGTCGTTGAGCGTCTCCTGACTAAGCTTATCGCCGACCTTGGTCTTGATCTTCGAAAGAATGGTCTCGGTGCTGATGGCCCTGTTGTTCTTAACCGCTATCTCTATGACGGTCTTATTCTCGTCGGACGGCGCCTGCGAATAAGCTATGCCTGTTAATACCGCTGATAAGAAAACGGCTGCGGCGCTTAGCGTTACTAAAATTCTATTTATTTTCATACTCTCTCCATGTCGGCATCAGACTCGATCGAAACAAACTCCTCACCCTTTATAGCTAAGTTTTCAAACCTCATGTACTCTCCCAGGAACGCCAATTTAAGGGATCCCACCGGCCCATTCCTCTGTTTCGCTATTATCACCTCGGCCTGGCCCTTATTCTCTTCCGTGGGGTTATAATATTCTTCGCGCATCAATAAAA
>Ga0265297_10003560_pt1 | contig 27780 bp, 25 predicted proteins | sample Munlanlwell13791_FD_192502 | JGI IMG/M metagenome (GOLD analysis project Ga0265297, IMG submission 192502) | Leachate microbial communities from a municipal landfill in Southern Ontario, Canada - Leachate well 137-91 | ecosystem: Engineered > Solid waste > Landfill > Unclassified | place...
CATCGGATTTTCATCCAAAACAGCTTCTTCCGCCGCTTCTTCTATGCTTTGCTGGGTGACAATTTCCGGTTGTTCCGTTCCGTAATCCTGCTCCAAAACAGGCTCTTTTTCAGACGAATCCTCCTTAGGCGCGTTTTCAATATCCATGCCTTTTTTTAGTTTTTCGAAAAATTCTGATGACATATGCTTTTGATTTTTTTTAATTTAGTAAACCCGAATGAAACAAAAAGAGCCAAACATATCAATACAGACAGAAGAGACAATACCGAAATCGTTGTCAAGGCGCCGTTGCCTGTTTCCATGCCCGCTCCAATTCCTATTATAGAAATATTGAACAAACCATGCAATAGGCTAGCTATCCCTATGCCCGCTGCCAGAAACATTCTTTTTTTTGAAGGATAACATATTGATAAAGCAAGAAAGAAACCGGCTGTCCCTGAAGCGAGAGCATGCAAAAAGGTTGCGCCCATAAACCTGAATCCAGAGATAAAAGCGGCGTTGGCAAAAGGCATATTGCCCCCTGGAGCTATCACGGGAGAAAGGTAAAGGAGATTCTCTAAGGCTGCAAAACCCAGAGCGACGACAATCATATAAATCATTGCGTCTACCGGCTCGTCAAACTCCTTGTTCTTTATGACCTTAATTTGCACCACAAGGAATTTGAAAATCTCCTCCACCAACCCCACGACTACCACGGTCAGGAAAATAAAGTACAAGGGGGAGGAAACAACTGATTCCGGAAGGAAAAGACTCATCGCCGTGCTAAGAAAAACTTCTGCAGCCGCTGCCAACACAGCTGTTATCATCCCCCAAAAAAACACCTTTAAAATCATCCTGTTTGATTCCGGATGGGAGTCTTTTTTCAAATAAAAAAGAAGCCATATGACGCTTGGCAACAAACCGAATAGAATATAAAGGATATAATTCATGTTATTTTGCCCCTGAAGGCCATGATTCTATCATCAAAGATTTTTTCTTGTTCTTTATCGGCAATTTTTGGTAAATCTCTTCTGTTATAAAAGGAATGAACGGATGCAAAAGCTTCAAAGAGCCGGCCAAAACATAAAGCAGCACTTTTGCAGTCTGTTTTTTATCTTTCTGCTTCTTGCTTTTTTCAAGATAGATATCGCAAAAGTCATGCCAGAAGAAGTCATACAATCCATGGGCCGCTTTGCCGAATTTGAAATCTTCCAAATCCTTGTCAACCGACTTTATCGCACAATCCAGCTGCTTCAATATCTTTTTGTCAGCCGCAGTCAGCTTCTCGCTCTTCGGTCTGGCCAGCGATTCCTGATTGCCAGCCTGCTGCAAAACAAATCTGCTGGCGTTCCATATCTTGTTGCAGAACTTTTTGCCCATCACTATATTGTCTTCCGTAAACCTCATATCCTGGTTTCCCATCACCTGGAAAGCAATGCCGAATCTTGTGGCATCGGCTCCGTATCTTTCAATAAGCCCCAGAGGATTTATTCCCGTGCCCAATGACTTTGACATTCTTTTGCCGTCTTTAGTCAAAATAGTCGCATGGATATACACGTCCCTGAAAGGAATGTCTTTTATGAATTCTTCGGAAGAAAATACCATTCTCGCAACCCATAAGTTGATTATATCTCTTGCCGTGGATAAAATATCGGTCGGATAAAAAGTCTTTACATCTTTCGCCGGCCACCCCATTGTCGCGAAAGGCCATAAGGCGGAGCTAAACCACGTATCCAAGACATCGTCTTCTCCTTCCAAAGGTATTTTGTGCCCCCACCAAAGCTGGCGCGATATGCACCAGTCATGAACATTTTTAAGCCAATCCAGATAAGGCTTTTCAAATGACTTCGGATGAAACTTTATTTTCCCCTGCTTAACCGGCTCCATCGCCTTTTTGGCAAGCTCCTGCATTTTCAAAAACCACTGTTCCGAAGGCATCAGCTCAACAACGGTATCGCAGCGGTAGCATCTCGGAACCTGATGGATTAATTCTTCTGTTTTTTCCAAAAGCCCCTGTTTTTCCAAATCTTCAACAACTTTTTGCCTGGCTTCTAAAACATTCAAACCTTGGTACCGGCTTGGAGCCTTGTCCGTTATTTTACCGCGCTCGTTTATAATCTTGACTGATTCCAAGTTATGGTTTTGGCCTATCTGATAATCCGTCAAATCATGGGCAGGAGTGACCTTTACGGCTCCTGTGCCGAAGTCTTTGTCAACAAGCCTGTCCGCTATAATAGGTATTTCCTTATTTACTAAGGGCAAAGTAACTTTCTTGCCGACCAAATCTTTGTATCTCTCATCTCCGGGATTGACGGCAACGGCAGTGTCTCCAAGCATGGTTTCAGGCCTGGTGGTGGCGACTGTAACAGGCCCGTATTTGATATAATAAAGCATGCCTTTTTCCTCTTTGTATTCAAGCTCCAAATCAGACAAGCTGGTAGCGCACCTTCTACACCAGTTTACCACTCTTTCGCCTTTATAAATCCATCCTTTTTCATAATAATGCATAAAAGCGGTTTTGACAGCTTCGGAATAATCCTTGTCCATTGTAAACCGCGTCCTTGACCAATCGCAGGAGCACCCTATTTTCTTAAACTGGTTTAAGATAATGTCTCCGTATTGTTCTTTCCATCTCCAGACCTCTTCAATGAATTTTTCTTTTCCCAAATCAAACCTTGTTTTTCCTTCCTTCTTCAGCTTCTTCTCCACTTTATTCTGGGTGGCTATTCCGGCATGGTCTGTTCCGGGAAGCCACAATGTTTTAAACCCCTGCATTCTTTTCCGGCGTATCAAAACATCCTGAATAACAGCATTCAGCGCATGGCCCATATGGAGCTCTCCTGTAACATTAGGAGGAGGAATAACAATGGAATAAGATTTCTTATGGGTTTTCGGCAGATTGTCCGGGTTAAAAAAACCGCTATCTATCCATAGCTTGTAAATCTCGTCTTCTGTCTTTTTCGGGTCGTATACTTTTGGCAAATCCATAATATTTTATTCTATCACAACTCAATGTATTCTTAAATTGGCCAGCGCTTTGATTTTATCGTATTTTACGGTTTTCTTGCTAAGATTATAATAGCCGGCCACGGCTGTCATTACCGCATTGTCGGTTGAAAATCTCTTGTCCGGGAACATAATATTCTTGAACTTTTTCTTGAACTGCTTCCTTAACTCTTTGTTGACCGAAACCCCTCCTCCTACCACTACGGTCTTTATGTTATAGTCATTCATAGCCTTGGCTGTCTTCTTAACCAGCACGTCAATTACCGCCTGCTGTATTTCTTTTGCCATGGCTATTATGTAGTCTTTATTCTTCTGAGTCTTTTTGCTTTGACTTTTAAAATTATACAGCACGGCTGTTTTAAGACCGGAAAAGCTGAAATCGCAATCCTTAGTATGCATCATCGGCCTGGGCAAGGGCACGACAGGAAAATTGCTCTTTCTGCCCGCCAATTTTGCTATTTCAGGACCGCCGGGATATCCCAGCCCTAAAATTCTGGCTGCCTTGTCAAGACACTCTCCTGCTGCATCGTCCCGGGTTTGCCCCGCTATTTTATAGCTTCCTATGTCTTTTACCAGTATTAACTGCGTATGGCCTCCGGAAACAACCAAGGCAACAGCCGGCAGCTTTGGTTTCTTTGCGATGAAATTAACCAATATATGCGCTTCAATATGGTTCACCGGAACAATCGGAACCCTTAACTCCTCGGCCAGGCTTTTAGCAAAATTAATCCCTGCCCACAAGCACGGTTCCAGCCCCGGACCGACGGTAACCGCTATTGCATCCGGTTTTATTTTTTTTGCCGCTTTTTTGAACACGATAGGCAGATTCTTATAATGCTCCCTTTTGGCAAGCATCGGATAAACGCCCCCGTACTTTTCATGGATTTTAGTCTGAGACGAAATAATATGGGACAATACGGCAAATCTGGGCTTTTTTGAGCCGCTGATTCTGACAACCGCCATTGCGGTATCGTCGCAGGATGTCTCTATTGCCAATATATCCATATTTTGTTATATTATCCGAATTATTGATTTTTTTCAATTTTTTGCTATAATAGCATTGTTAAATTGGTCCCATCGTCTAGTGGTTAGGACTCGAGATTTTCAATCTCGCAACCGGGGTTCGACTCCCCGTGGGACCGCTGTCAAAACAGTACTGTGCAGGGTATTGACATGTTTGTCAACACATGCTATAATGTAATCATAGTAAGTGAACCTTGCAAACTAACCCATAGTGTTCTGGAGGTGTACCATGAGAACGAAATTGTTTGTGGTGGCAACGATGGTTTTGGCGGTCTTCTTTTCCGGCGCGGCCCAGGCGAAGAGCGATGTCAGTATGCGCGACATCACGAAGCTCATCGAGATGGCCGAGAATATGCGACAGAGAGAGCGGCTCATGAATATAGCCGAGGACCAGATCGACCAGTTCAAGAACCAGCCGGTCCAGGGCCCGGCGACCCAACAAGCCATGTACGGGGTCGGCCCGCAGCAGTACCAAAGCGTGGTACTGATGAAGAAGAATCAGGAGCTGGCAGCGGAGAACGCTCAATTGCGGGAAGCCCTCAGGCTTTCCCTCGAGAACGAAAGCCGGCTGACGCAAAGAGTCGGCGAACTCGAGAAGGAGAACGGGGAGCTTTCCAACAGAGTATCAGGGTTGGAAACCCAGCTCAAGGAGCTCATCAAACGGCTTCCCCCGCCCGCGACCAGCTAACCGCTACTTCCGGCGCCGCAACAACACGGTTCACAAGGCAATCCCAAAAAAAGGATTGCCTATTTTTTTTGTTGATTTTTATAACTTTTAAGGTTAAAATGATTTAATTATGGAGAATAAAGACTATTTGAAAGTTGGGAGGGCGAGCGACTTAACTAATTTAAAAGACAGAATTATTTACAGATTCTTTGAAATTATGCCCGGGCTCATGTCCTGGGGCGCATTGTTTTTAGTTGTTTTATTATCCAAATGGAATCCTCTGGTTATCTCCGTGTTTATCGTTGTCTTTGTCATCTTCTGGTTTTTCAGGACAATCTATTTCTCTTTCCATCTGCGAAGCGGATACCAGCAGCTTGCAAAACAGGAAAAAATTGACTGGCTGGCCAAGCTGAAAGAGATAAAGGGCTGGGATAGGATTTATCACCTTATAGTCATTCCCATGTATGAAGAACCGCTGGAGGTTGTAAGGGATAACTTCCTCAATCTTTTGAAATCCGATTATCCGAAAGATAAAATGATTGTAGTCCTGGCCTGCGAAGAAAAAACCAGGGAAAAAGTTGAATCAACGGCATTGGCTATCAAAAAAGAATTTAGTGATAATTTTTTCAGGCTTGCGATAACATGGCATCCGAATAATCTTCCGGGAGAGATAGCCGGCAAAGGGTCAAATGAAACATGGGCTGCGAAAAAAACCAAGAGGGAGATTATAGACAATCTTGATATCCCTCTGGAGAATATCGTGTTTTCCTCTTTTGACGTTGATACCTGCATTTATTCAAAATACTTCAGCTGTCTGACCTACCACTATTTAACCGCTGAAAAACCGACCAGGACAAGCTTCCAGCCGGTTCCCCTTTTTACAAATAATATGTGGCAGGCTCCGGTATTCTCAAAGATTTTCTCCTTCTCTTCAACCTTCTGGCACACAATGAATCAGGAAAGGCCGGAAAAGCTTATAACCTTTTCCTCCCATTCCATGAGCTTTAAGGCATTGGTGGAAACAGGATACAAGCAAACGAATATCGTTTCCGATGATTCAAGGATTTTCTGGCAGTGCTTTCTATACTACGACGGAGATTATTCCGTCCAGCCCCTGCACTACCCCGTTTCAATGGACGCCAATGTTTCAACCAACCTTTTTAAAACAATGGTCAACATCTACAAACAGCAAAGGCGCTGGGCGTACGGGGTCGGGGACATTCCTTACTTCCTTTTCGGTTTTCTGAAGAATAAAAAGGTGTCCTTGAGAAAAAAACTCTCTCTTGGACTGGAAGTAATAGAAGGGCATTTTTCCTGGGCGACGGCAAGCATAATGATATTTATGCTGGGCTGGCTGCCGATTGTTCTCGGCGGTCCTGAATTTTCCCAGACGATAATTTCCTACAATCTGCCGAAAATAATAAGCAGAATAATGACCGTATCAATGATGGGCTTGGTAATTTCCATCTATTTAAGCTTTATACTTCTCCCTCCCAGGCCTCCGGAATACGGAAAATGGAAGTATGTGGTCTTCGCCTTTTCCTGGCTGTTCTTTCCTTTTACCATGATTTTCTTCGGTTCCCTGCCCGCCATAGACGCGCAAACCAGATTAATGCTGGGCCGCTATATGGGTTTTTGGGTCACAGAAAAAGTTCGTAAAAATAAATAAATTTTAATACAATTTTATGAGCAAAAAAGCATCTTTTATCGCGTTAGTTTCCGTAATTATTCTTTTCTCCGTTATAGCTGTTTTGTTAAGCTTGGTTTCGACCGATGCCCCAGAACTTCCCGATGAAGCTACCAATGACAACGCAAGCTGCAATGAATTGAGAAGAGACATTAAAACCCTGCTGGAAGACATGAATTACTGCCAGGAAGATTCCGACTGCGCATACGGGCCCGGCTACGGCTGTCCCTTCGGCTGTTACAGCATCTACAACAAAAATGCGGATTTGGGCTGCATCAAAAAATTGGTTGAAAATTATAGCAAAGAATGCGAAGTTTGCGAATACGGATGCCTGCCTGCCCCTGAATTGCAGTGCATAGACAAAAAATGCGTTGACTTAAAATCAAAAGGGGTATTAAAAACAGACCTGGCTGTAGATAAAAAAGAATATGCCAAAGGCGATACTGTTGAAATATCTCTTTACAACCTGGATAATGAGCCTGTCTGCTTCCAGTCATGCAATCCTTTTTATCTCGGCAAAAAAGGAATAACGGATTGGGATTACAGCATTCTGGAAGTTATGTGCTTTGCCAATATGATTACAGACTGCATCGGCTACAAGGAAACAAAGACTTTCAACATACCAGTAGACTTGATTTACTCGACAGCAGATTTCCATGACTCTTTTCCTGCTGAAGGATTATATATAGTAAAAATACCTATTTATTTGGGATGCGCGAGAGATAAAAATTACAGCTTCCCTTGCGGCAGGGAAGGAACGCTTTACTCAAGCACTTTTGAGATAAAATAATCATTCCAGATGGACTCTCTGGCGAAACTCGGAAAGCCTTTCCTCCAAAACAGGATGTTTTTTCAAATAAGGGTCTTTTTGCAAAAGCTCTTTTGCAGACTGCCTGGTTTCCTCAACCAGCTTAATATCTTTTAACGCATCCATCATCAAATCAGGAAGGCCCCACTGCCTTGTTCCCGTAAAATCACCCGGGCCTCTTATCTGCAAATCTTTTTCAGCAAGCGAAAACCCGTCCTCTGATTTCATCAAAGCGCTAAGGCGCTGTTTTGTTTTTTTGGACAAAGAGTCCGAAAACAGGAAGCAATAAGACTGGTGCTTTCCCCTTCCAACCCTTCCCCTGAACTGATGAAGCTGGGCCAGGCCGAAACGTTCCGCTCCCTCAATCATCATTACCGTAGCGTTAGGAACGTCAATGCCGACTTCAACTACTGAAGTGGAAACAAGAATGTCTATTTTCTTGTTTTTAAAATCTCTCATTGTGCTCTCTTTTTCCATTGTCTTCATTTTCCCGTGGAGTATGCCTATTTTTAAATCAGGGAAGATTTGCTCCGACAGCTTCTTATGCTCTTCTTTCACGGCTTTTGTTTCCGCCCAGGAAGATTCATCGTTTTCTTTCTTCTCTATTCTGGGGCAAATGACAAAAACCTGCCTGCCTTTTTTAACCTCTTTTTTTATAAACTCATAGGTTTTCTGCCTTTCTTTCGGGCTTATCACTTTGGTGATGATTTTCTTTCTCCCCTGGGGCAGTTCGTCTATCAAAGACAGGTCCAAATCGCCGTATACCGTCATTGCCAAGGTTCTCGGTATCGGAGTCGCTGTCATTGATAAAAGATGGGGAATAGGCCCTTTCTGCGACTTGCACAGCTTTGCCCTCTGTTCCACTCCAAACCTGTGCTGCTCGTCCAGAATGACAAGACCGAGATTCCCGAACTTAACCTTTTCCTGTATCAAAGCATGAGTGCCTATCAAGATATCTATTTCTCCCTGCAATATTTTCTCCAGCAGTTTCCGCCTTGATATTTCTATTGTTTGATTCCTAAGCTTCTTAGACCTGAACTTATCCTGCTTGCCGGTCAAAAGCCCTATGTTTATATTAAAATCCTGCAAAGTATTGGAAACGCTTTGAAAGTGCTGCTTTGCCAGAATTTCCGTAGGCGCCATAAAAGCTGTTTGCAACCCCGATTTCACCGTATTCAAAGCTGCTATTGCGGCAACGATTGTTTTCCCCGAACCTACGTCCCCCTCCAAAAGCCTGTTCATAGGTCTTGGCTTTTCCAAGTCTTTCAATATCTGCCAGGTTGATTTTCTTTGGGCGTCTGTAAGCTTAAAGCCCAGAGAATCAACCAGCTCTTTGACCAGGTCAAGATTAAAAGGAACAGACGCCGCTTTTTCAAGAGACAGCTTGTTTCTTTCTCTTAAAACAAAAAGCTGTATGAAAAAAAGCTCTTCAAAGGAAAACCTTTTCCTGGCCTGCTGGGCTTTTTCCAAAGATTCTGGAAAATGAGCCTGCATAAGGGCGTTGAAAGCAGGCAGCAGATTATGCTCTTTTATTATCTCTTCGGGAAGAGTTTCTGGCAGGCTGTTTTTCAAGCTGAAAATCAAAGGCTTTAAAATATATCTCAGCCATTTTGAAGACAATCCTTCTGTTTCGGGATAAACAGGCACCAAGCGTCCCGTATGGGCAAGCTCGGTCTCCAGCATTCCTTTCTCGTAATTGGGATTGGACAGATACGCGCTGTTTTTTCCCATAGCTACCTTGCCGGACAAGAAAACGCTGCTTCCTTTTTTCAAGGTGTTTGTCAGATAAGGCTGGTTGAACCAAACCGCCCTGATAGCCCCTGTTTCATCCTCTACCAATGCTTCTGTGACATACATCCTTCTCTTCCATGTTCTGGCTGTTTCAATATCCAGAACCTTGCCTGCAACCGTGCATATCTCATTTATCTTTACTTTGGATATGGGAACGAAACTGGAAAAATCCTCATATCTGTGAGGAAAATGGAATATTAAGTCCCGGACCGTCTTTATCTTTAATCTCTTGAGTTTCTTCTGAAAAGCCGGCCCGATGCCGGCAATATTTTCAATAGAAGTGTCTAAATTTATCATGTGCGGCAGATTATGTGCGCCCGGCAGGAGTCGAACCTGCATTACAAGCTCCGCAAGCTAGCGTTCTATCCATTAAACTACGGGCGCTTCTGGTTGGATTATACAACGAATTGGCTTGAAAATCAATTGATTTTGTTGTAGAATGAGCATGCTGAAAAGAAACAAATGAACAGCACGGAGGAGTGCGGCGAATGGCAAGCCAACACCCTGCTAAGGTGTAACCTAGAAATAGGTTTGTGGGTTCGAGTCCCACCTCCTCCGCATCTACAACTTTTTATCGGAGGTAATTCATCTAATTAAATCTTTATTGGTATGACAAATGAAAAATTTGACTATCTAATAGTGCCTTGTCCTGGAGACCCTACCTTTCACGAAGACAAGATTATTTTTTCTGACCTTGAAGATGATAAAATAAATCCGGGAACAAAACTTTATCTCGGCGCAGAAGACAGAATGAGAGCGGCCGTTATCAATGCCCAAAAAGCCAAAACAGTAGTTTTAATAGGAGGGTCAGAAAGTAAAGTAACCTCAATGTATATATATTTTATGAAAGAAATGGAATGTCTAAAAAATCAAAATAGACCCGAGTTAATTTGTTTGGTTTCTAGGCCCGATTCAACCGGCAATCTTAGCGCATTTAAAAAGTACCTAAATGAAAAAAGCCCTGATAATGTTGCAATTATCAGTAATGAATATCATCTTCCACGTTTAAAATTGGTATGGAAAACTCTTTTTCCCGAAAAAGAACTAATAGAACTTGAGGCCGAAAAAACGTTAGAGGACAAAGGAATCCGGCCAAAAAACAAATTATACGAAACTGCTCTGAGGTTGCGTAATGATAGGGAAAAAGAAGGGCAGGATAAATGGAAAAATACTTGCTATCCGAATCAAGATAAAATTGAAGTTTGGAATAAAGAATTTTGGAAATGCGAAGAGCTTGATTTAAAGTTCGTAGTTAAAGAACATTAAACAGCATCGAAAGAGTATGCTCTGACCTGCTTGTTTTGATTAAAATATTGATAGGGTCGCCAAAACGCCTTCAAATAATTGATACTTAACCCGAGTGTACCTCCAGTTTAAAAAAAAGTTCGATAGACTAGCCTTTTACGAGAACTCGCCAACCGTTTTCCGATAAAATCTCAAGCCGTTTTGAATCCAGATAAAAACAACCCTATGACTAAAAAAGATGTTTCCAGCGGCGTAGCACACAAGGTTCCAGCAGATTTACGGAAAGCCTTGATCTCTGACTCAAAAGCGCTAGCGACGTGGGAAAATCTTACGCCGCTTGCGCGCAATGAATGGATATGCTGGACGATTTCAGTCAAAAAGCCGGAAACCAGAAAGCAGCATATTGAAAGAGTCCGCACGGAACTTAAAGAAGGAGTGCGCCGGCCTTGCTGCTGGCATGGCTGTATCCACCGGACAGATAAACCAGCTGGTCCTTCGGCACAGAAAGCACCGCTCAACAAATAATTCAAATCATAACCGTCAACTCGCAATGCAAGGTTTAATCCTGAAAAGTTATGCTTGTTTTTATTATTGACCGCTTATCTTAAAATGATAACATAAATAAAACTATTCAAAGCAAATTCATAAATTCGCTTATTCTAAAAGACCGCGTCTTTTATTATAAGCAATGTCTTATTATAAAATAAAAAAAGGCTCAACATGTTTAATAACCTATTTCCAAAATCGCTTATCCGCAGCGCCGTTATAATCATCTCCTGCGTTCTAATCGTTTTTCTAGGAACAATATTCTTGGATTATTCAGTCCCGGACACCGCGGCTACTGAAGAAACTGTCAGCGCTGACAGTTCTGTTGCAGACGCAAATTATATCTGCGATGGAACAAACAACGAGGGAACTTGCGAACCAAATACAGTAAGGACAGCAACCCTTGTAATTGCCGCCAGCAATAGCTCTGCCGCAAGCAAAACCCAGGCAGATTATGTCTGCGACGGCATTGACGACCAAATAGAAATTAACGCGGCGATGAACAGCTTGCCGGCAAACGGCGGGGAAGTAGTGCTGCTGGAAGGAACTTATTATATCTCTGGCTCCATAACAATGGCTCCGAGTTCATGGCTGACAGGTCAAGGACCGTACAACACCACTATACAACTGGCGGACAACGCAAATTGCCATGCAATAGTTGCTCCGACATCCAACAGCTGGATAAGAGGCATCCGCGACCTCAGATTGGAGGGAAATTATCCTAAGCAAACCGGAGTGTGGCACGGAATCTATTCGAAAACGTCTCAGGTCAACGATGGAGACCTAAGAGTATTGAATTGCAGCATATTCCATTTCAGCGGAGACGGAATCCATTTGGCCAATGGCTACTACATTCATATAAAAGACTCTGCTATTGAATACAATGTTGGCAACGGCATATTCTTAAGCTCCGGAATGGCAGTGCTTGACAGTCTTGATTTGCACGACAACTACCGCAATTTACGAATGGAATACAACGCCCAAACCACAATTATAAATTCGCACCTCCGCACTACTGTTTCAGACAACATATATGCACAGCAGTATGAGAATCTCCGCATAATCAACAATATGATTGAAAGGTCTGGAGACTTAGGAGTATCAGGCTTTGGAATATATCTAAGAGGCCTATCGTCCGGAAGCAATAAAAAAGTGATAATACTTGGCAATATATTCTTAGGAGGCCCGAAAGAATCTTATAACGTCTATATCAATCAATCCAACGAAGGGATTTTAATAAGCGACAATAATTTCTCAGGATACCGAATCGGTGCAATTTACCGCCACAGCAGTGCAAAAGATGTAAAAATCAATAACAATCATGGCTACGCTACTGAAAATTCGGGAATTGCCGCAATAAAAAACGGAGCTACAAAGGTTGTCGTAAAACACGGGCTGGCGACTGTTCCGACACAAATATCTCTTACGCCGACCAACGGAATGGGAAACGCAACCAAGTTTTACGTGGACTCTTTGACAACAACGGATTTTACAATCAATGTTGACGCCGACCCGGGAGAAAAAACTGCGACATTCAATTGGCGGGCAGTTGCAGAATAAACAAGCTCTATTTCTGAAAGCCTTGTTATTAATCTTATGGACAAATTAAGAGACACAACCCTTTTGTTCTTAGTAAAAAGGTCTCAAGGAGAAATAACAGATATCTGCCTTGCCCTGAAAAAGAGAGGGTTTGGAGTAAACAGATGGAACGGCGTCGGAGGAAAAACCGAGGAAAATGAAAGCGTAGAAGAAACGGCGATAAGGGAAACCGAAGAGGAAATAGGAGTCAATGCAACAGACATCAGGAAGGTCGCCGAGATTTCTTTCTATTTCCCCCACAATCCGGCATGGGACCAATTAGTCCACATATACTTTTCGGAAAACTGGCAGGGAGAACCCAAAGAAACGGAAGAAGCAAGACCGGCCTGGTTTTCTCCCAAAGAACTGCCTTTTGAAAACATGTGGCCGGATGATGCTTACTGGATGCCGGAAGTTCTTGCAGGCAAACTCTTAAAGGGAAGCTTTACATTCAAGGAGAATGATATTATAGAAAAGAGGGAATTAAACATAGTTGAAGAGATATAGCATTATGGAAAACGTATTGATAACAAATGAAAAAAGATTCAAGGAACTGAAAGAGAACTTCAAGAAAGGCGGAGCCGAAAAGCTCCATCTTCTTGCCGACTTTGATAAAACATTGACCAAGGCTTTTTCCAACGGAAAGAAAATCAACTCTTTGATATCCGTTTTAAGGGATAACAACTGCCTGACTCCTGATTACGCCGGAAAAGCAAACGCCCTTTATGAAAAATACTATCCTATTGAAAAAAACCTCCTCCTCCCCTTGGAAGAAAGAAAAAAAGCGATGGAGGAGTGGTGGACAAAACATTTTGAACTGCTAATACAATCAAAGCTTAATATCAAAGACATAGAAAGCGCGGTCATGAACCAAGACGTCGTCTTAAGGGAAGGAGCTGTTGATTTGCTTAATTTCTTGAAAGAGAAAAACATTCCTTTGGTTATTCTTTCCTCTTCCGGCCTGGGAGAAGAATCAGTAAAGCTGTATCTTGAAAAAAGAAACATGCTTTTTGAAAATATCCATATCATATCAAATGCTTTTGAATGGGACGAACAAAATTATGCGGTTGGAATAAAAAAGCCCATTATCCATACTCTGAGCAAAGATGAAACAGCAATTAAGGACTTTCCTGAAATATTTAAAAGGGTGAAGGAAAGAAAGAACGTAGTTCTTCTGGGAGACAGCGTTTCCGATGTAGAAATGATTACCGGATTTGATTACGACAATTTGGTGAAAATAGGTTTTCTGAACGAAGACATTGAAACAAATCTGCAAGATTATAAAAAGGCGTTTGACGTGCTGATACTCCAGGACTCTTCCGTTGATTTTCTCAATGATTTCCTCAAAGAAATAATTGAATAAAACACTCATTTAAGGTAAAATAGTAAAACATGGTAAAGAAATTACTATTCTTGTTTTTAGTTTTTTTGAGCTGTTTTTGGCTTAGCCAGGCTGATGCCGCGTCAAGCTATCATTATGACAGCATTGACGTCCAAATAGACATTAAAGAAGACAGCAGTTTTGAAGTCACGGAAAAACAAACCTATTATCTGGAAGGAAGCTTCGGATATTTCTTCAGGGACATTGAACTGAAAGACTTGGACCACATTTCCGGCATTGAAGTGTTTGACGATAAGGGCGAAAAACTGGACGCATACGAAGCTAAATATCAGGGAAACCGCCTGCATATCCAATGGAACTTTGAAAGAAGAAACTTTGATAAAGAGCTTAAGTCTTGGACGATAAAATATGCTGTCCACGGAGGATTAAGGTTTTTCAAGGATTATGACGAGCTGTATTGGAATGCCATCTTTGAAGACAGAGATGTTGTTGTAAAAAACGCCAAGATAACAATCCGCCTGCCGGAAAACCTTAAAAAAGAAAGCATTGATGCATGGCTGTACGCAGGGACTCCGACAAACAGCCAGGCAAGCAATAATTATAGTATTGTTGATGAAAAAACTGTTGAATTTCTGGGAAGCGATATCAACCCCGGAGAATTTCTGACTATTTCCGTTTCTTTCCCGAAAGGAACAGTTAAAAAACCTTTGCTTTACGGAAACCAGGCGATAGCTTTAATAACCATGTTGATAGCCTTCCTTATCCCTGTTGCCGTATTCGTCAAATCTTTTAAAGAATGGTCTGAAAAAGGAAAAGACGCAAAAATCAATAAAACAATTATAGCCCAATACGAACCGCCGGACAATCTTTCTCCGGCCGTTGTCGGAGTTTTAATAAAACAGAGCGCGGCGGTAAAAGAAATACTGGCCACGATAGTTAATCTGGCAGTAAGGGGATACTTGGTGATAAGAGAGGAAGAAAAAGGATTCTCCGTCTTCAAATCCAAAGAGTATACATTTGAAAAGATAAAAAGCTCCGAAGACTTAAAGCTTTTTGAAGAAAAAGCGCTGAATGCGCTTTTCAGAAAAGGGGACAGCGTTTCAACCAGCGACTTGAGAAACAAGTTTTACAGGGAGATTGAAGTAATCAAAAAAGAGATATACAAAGAAGTGGAAACAACAGGCTTGTTCAAAGAGAACATAGAAGAAACGAGAAAGAAATACAGCATTAAATATATAATAGGAATCGTGTTTTCAATTATTGCCGTTATTCTTTCCGCAATGCTGATTACGTTCTTGGGACTTGCTCCGATATTGATAACTTCTGTTGTGGCGCTGGGCATAAGCATCGGCCTTTCCTGCATAATAGGATTGATTTTTTCCTACTATATGCCCGCCCTCACGGAGAAAGGGGCGGAGAATAAATGGAAGGCATTGGGATTCAAAGAATACCTCCATACTGCGGAAAGATTCCGCATAGGAACTGAAACGCCGGAAACATTCTCTCTGTTTCTTCCCTACGCAATAATCTTCGGAGTGGAAAAACAATGGGCCGCAAGATTTGCTGATTTTGAATACAAACAGCAAGCATGGTATTATCCTGCTTCTGTCTACTCCGGACAAGGAGGAATGCCTGCAAACTTTTCCGAATTTTCCTCCGGATTCTTATCTTTTTCTTCTGCGATAGCGTCGTCGTTCTCTCCCCCCGGCGGTTCCGGAGCCGGAGGCGGAGGAGGAGCTGGCGGCGGGGGAGGCGGAGGAGGAGGCGGCGCAGGATGAAATCAGCCGCTGCTATGACTTATTACCAATTAAAAACTTTTTAATCATTATGTTTTTTAAGAAAAAGGAAGAGCCGAAAGACATGGAAGATATTCTGAAGCAGTTCAATGACTTGAAAAAGGACGTTGAGAAAATCTCTAAAGGGCTTGAAATTTTGAAGAAAGATAGTAAACTGCATATACATAAAGTAGGACTGATAAGATATAACCCTTTCTCCAATGTGGGAGGAGACCAAAGCTTCTCGCTTGCCTTGTTGGATGACAACAACACAGGCGTTGTCATCACCAGCCTTTACGCTGACGGAGGCAACAGAGTTTACGGGAAAAAGGTGGAAAACGGAAAATCGGAATATACTCTTTCGGAAGAAGAACAAAAAGCAATCGCAAATGCGATAAGCCGCAAATAGCTTAATAATTATGGCAGATAAAAACAGCAAAAATATAAAGAACAGACCTCCTGTTGTAGTGGTATTGGGCCATGTAGACCATGGCAAGTCTTCTATTTTGGAAGCAATCAAGGATTTTAAGATAACCTCCAAAGAATCAGGAGGCATAACACAGCATATAGGGGCTTACCAGATAGAGCACGAAGGGAAAAAGATAACTTTCATAGACACTCCGGGACACGAAGCGTTTTCTGCCATGAGGTCAAGAGGAGCTAAAATCGCAGATATTGCGTTATTGGTAATAGCAGCGGAAGAGGGATTAAAACCTCAAACAAAAGAAGCGATAAAACATATAAAAGAGGCCAAACTGCCCATGATTGTGGTGCTGAACAAAATAGACAAGCCCCAGGCAGACCCGGAAAGAGTAAAAAGGGAATTGGTTAACCAGGATGTGATTGTTGAATCGTTGGGCGGAACCGTTCCAAGCATAAACACTTCGGCATCAACAGGCAAAGGCATACCCGAACTCCTGGAAATGATTTTATTGGTGGCTGAGATGGAAGACTTAAAAGAACCCTTATCAGAAAGCGCCTGCGGGTCTGTCATAGAAGCATACAAAGACGCAAAAAGAGGCCCTGTGGCTGTTGTAATCATGCATAGCGGAATATTGAATGAAGGAGTTATTATAGGGACTGCGTCAACAACAGGAAAGGTAAAAACCATGGAGGACTTCCAGGGGAATAGGATTAAACAGGCCTTTCCTTCAATGCCAGTTATTATATTAGGATTTGAAGATGTCCCTGACACGGGAGAAGAAGTCAGGGTTTTCAGCGAAGCAGAAGGAGCCAAAAAAGGAATGAAACCCGTCGGCAACGCAAACAGCTCTCTTATCAAACCCACTGGAGAGGAAACAGGCAAAATAGTAAACCTCATAATCAAAACCGATGTCTTAGGGTCTTTGGAGGCCATAAACAACGTGTTGAAAAGCATCCCCAGGGAAAAAGTAGGCATTAATGTTTTAAAGGCCGGAGTCGGAGAGATAAACGATTCTGACGTCAAACTCGCAAAAACATCAGGGAGCCTCATACTTGGATTCCGGGTTAAAGCTACGCCTATCGCCCAAAAACTCGCCCTTAGAGAAAAGGTGAGAATAATGGCTTTTGACATCATATACGAACTGGCCCAAAGCGTAAGGGAGACTTTGGAAAGAAAACTCTCGCCCCAAACGCTGAAAAAAGACCTGGGCAGAATAAAGATTCTGGCTTTTTTTAAGAAGGAAGGAAGACGCCAGGTAATAGGGGGGAAGGTTTTAAACGGAGAAGTCAAAAGAGGAGCCATGATTGAAGTGTCCCGCAACGAAGAAAAAATAGGGAAAGGAAGGATTATAAGGCTACAAAGGGAAAAGGAAGAAGTTGATTCTGTCGGAAAAGGACGCGAGTGCGGAATATTGTTTGAAGGAGACGTTCAGGCGCAGGAAAACGATATCTTCCAAGCCTACGCCGAAGAAAAACAAAAAGACACCTTATGAAAAACCGCGTCTTAAAAATCAATGAATTGATAAAAAAAGAATTAGGCGGAATTATCCTTAAAGAGATAGATGTTCCTCAAAAATCCATAGTAACAATCACCAGAATAGAAACAATGCCCAACTTAAAGCAGGCATACGCATATGTTTCCGTAATCGGAGAGGATGAACAACGAATTTTAAACATATTAAACCATAAAATTTACAACATTCAGCATTCTTTGAATAAAAAGCTTAACATGAGGCCGGTGCCGAAGATAATATTCAAGCAGGAGAAAGAAACCGAAAAAGCTGCAAGAATAGAAGAACTTCTGGAAAAAATCAAAGAAAAATGATATAATATCAATACGGTCCGGCCAGGTAGCCAAGTAGCAAGGCATTGGTCTGCAAAACCAATATACGCGGGTGCAATTCCCGCCCTGGCCTCCAAACGCCGAGGTGGTGGAACTGGTATACACGAGGGACTTAAAATCCCTTGGAGGCAACTCCGTGCGGGTTCGAGTCCCGCCCTCGGCACAAACAAAAAACCCTTGTCTGAACAAGGATTTTTTGTTTCTATTTCTTAGCCTTCCAAAACTTCAATATATGTAATTTTAGCGCCGAAATCTTTCGCTTCGTAATAATCGGGAAACCAAACGTCCACATGATAATATCCCTTTCTTGAATTCATTCTGTCTTCCACAACGAAGACCTTGTCTCCGTAAAGCTCTGGCATTCTAATTCTTGTTCCGAAAGGAAGCATATTGTTTGCGACTATGCCGTCTTCCACCCATTTGCCGGAAGCTGTAATAAACGGAGTGTCATCCGTCTGCCAGACAGTGCTGGAATAGGCGGTAATGACGACATTCATCTTTTTATTTACTTTAACAGGCTCTGCATGGTTGCAAACGCCTATCAGGCTGTTGTTCCCGACCGCGGCCAATTGAGTCATTCCCCTGCCAAAAGAAGAATCAATATCAACTTTTGACATATTAACGGCTACAGCTGTTCCCAAGGTTCCGACAAGCAATAAAGACAGCGCCAAAACAGCAGTTATTTTTTTGATATATGTTTCCATAAAAAAATCCCCTCTGTTAAGGGGATGCCTCCATATTATCATATTTTGAACCTAATGTCAATACCTTTCAGGCGGGTTTTTGGAGCGGGTAACGGGAGTCGAACCCGTGTCTTTTCCATGGCAAGGAAATATAATAGCCACTATACGATACCCGCCTATGTGCCCCGGGTCAGACTTGCACTGACTACCTCAGCTTTTTCAGAGCTGCGCTCTACTACATGAGCTACCGAGGCATGTTTTTATTGTGAAAGGGTGAGTATTTACAACTCTGCTTGGACTTACTATAACAAAAATACTTGAATTAGACAATAGAAAAGTAGTCGTTAGGGTAGTCGTTGCTTCTCTTTGCTAACGACTATGTTAAATCTCAAACATTACGCCTAAATAGTGGAGTTTTGCCTTGTTTTAACACTCTGATTTTTACTCCTACTACAACCTCCTTATTACAATCGTCGCACCTGTGCTATCACAAAGAAAAGTTGCCCCTTCGCCACGCCCTCCTTATTGTCGGGCGTGGCTTCGGGGCTTTCATCTTTACGCGGTGCTGTCTGCGCAATTCCCCTTCGGCCTCCGCCGTATTAAAAGCGCCAATCCAAAACCCGATGAAAAAAAAGTTGTGGGGTGAGCAAATAAGGAGCGGCGGAGGCCTTCGGGGAATGGCCTAATGGTGATATAATGAAGTTATAATGTTATGCCAAAGCATAAACTCCAAAAATTCGTTCGTAGTGAATCAACGCTCGGCCATTTGCGCATCCAGCACCGCGACATCGCGCTCCTTCAAAACCTTGCCTCGTTTCGTTTCTTAAACTCCGCCCAGATTATGGCTCTGCATCCGGGAGGCAAGCGCAACCTTCAACGCAGATTGCACCGTCTCTATCATCTGGGCTATGTAGAACGACCGGAAGCACAAAGAGATATTGAATTATCTTCCAATAACCTTGTTTACGCTCTCGGCAAGAAAGGCGCGGAAGTCGCCTTTGGAGAGGAGCGCGCTGTGAAAAACTGGAGCCGATTGAACGCCAGAATCAAATCTCCTAACCTTGCCCACGCTTTGATGATTTCCCAATTCCGCATTGTTCTTTCTTTGGCTTTGCCGCACACCATAAAAATATCACGCTGGTCTCAAGGATATGAACTGCGCGACTTGCTAAAAATAAAAGGTCAAACTCCTTCCCTTGTTCCCGACGCTTTCTTCGTTCTGGAAAAAGCAGACGGACAATGGTTTTTCTTTCTGGAAGCAGACCGTTCCACTATGCCTTCTTACCGCGTTTTGGAAAAACTCAAAAACTACTGGGAGTTGTACAGAAACAAAACTTACGAGAAAACCCTGAATATGCCTTACTTCCGCGTCTTAACTATTACGGAAAATAAAGGAAGACGGGATAATCTGTGCCGCGCGGCCAAAGAAGCCGACACCAGAAAAACCGGCAGCAATCTTTTTATTTTCGCCTGCGAAAAAGATTATTCACTTAAAAATCCCGAAGCCGTACTTGCTCCAATATGGCTTTCAGCCAAAGACGGAGAGCCGCACAAAATGCTGGAGTAAGATAATATGAACGAACATCTTGAACCCGTATTTAAAATTTTACTGCCTGCCTTAGAAGAAGCCGGCATTGATTGCTGGGTTTATGGAGGCGTGGGCGTAGCCGCCTTTGCGGGAAAATTTATCAGAAAAAACAAAGATGTAGATATATTCGTAAAAGAAACGGATTTTGGCAAAACAAAATTACTTTTAGACAATTTATGTAATAAAAATAATTATAATTTAAAATCATCAATCTCAAAAGAAACAGGACGACCCAAAATAGAAGATAAAATATTTTCAGTGATTCCCGTATATCAAAAGGTTAATAAAGTTATATTCAAATATAATAAAAACAAATTAGATAAACTTGGCAACCAAGAATATCCTGATAAGATTTTAGAAAGAGTAGAACGAAATATACTCAATTATAGATTTTTTACGCCACAGAACAAATTTATCAAAGAAATGTTTATTAACCATATAAAGGCAAGGCCCGATAAAAATAAACGAGATAATTTCAAAAAAGACGCAAGGGCAATTTTTACCTCTGAAGAATACGAAAAATATATGGGCTTAAATAAATAATCAGCCGTAAGGTCGGCACGGCCTTAATAATTAAATCGTTGTTTAACAAAATCTTATACATATGGGAAAATTTCTTTTCTTTATTGTAATTGCCGCCATCGCTGGCTATATCTACCTACGCTGGACTAATAAAATCCCGCGCAAAATCAAAAAAGAGAAAATCGTGGAGCAGTGGTCGGCTCTCGTAGAAGGAGCTAACGGCGAAAGAGAAAAGGTCATTACCGAGACCATACGGATTATTGAAAAACTGGAAACACCCAATATTTTTGTGAAACGCCAAGAGCTCAAGCCCGGAGCCGGCTTTATTAGAAAAAAGCGCGAGTTTCTGATAGCCGAGCATAAACTCTTGGACACTTACGACATCTACATCAACGCCCGCGACTATGGCAGGCAGTTGTTTGTCTCTTGGTATTTGGTAGAAGAACCTTTGAACTTTATGAGAAGATTCAAGCGAAATCCCGTAGGCGCGGTTATAAGCTGGCCTTTTGTCGTTATGGCACGAGTTTTTCTTTTTTGGCAAACCGGTAGCGGTAAAATTATGAGCCCGCTCAATCTCTTTGATTTGGAAGAATTGACCGCTTATGTTTCCACCGTTCACCACGCCCTTCAAGAATCGGTCAAGATTATGATGGAAAATCAAAATCTTGACTTTACCAAAATAGATAACAGAACGCGCGGCTTCTTGAATATCGTTTAATATGCCAAACAAAAATGGAAAAATAAAAGGACTAATAGAGCGTTTTTTCTGGGGTAAAAATCTCTTAGATACTTCCAAAGAGGAAAGTGTGAAAATACTCCAGCGCGAGCCACAACCAGACGAACTGGTCTTGGGCTGGGCCGAACATACGGACGAAACGACCAAAGAAACAACCATACTCCCCAAAGGCATTAAACAGGAAGCGAGAGACGCGCACTTTTATATCGTGGGTGCAACTCGCGTGGGCAAAAGCAAATTCTTGGAAACGCTTATCATACAAGACATCAAAAACGGCTTTGGTTTTGGAATACTTGACCCTCACAACGACCTGACCGAAAACATTAAGGGTTATCTCTGGCTCTTATCCGGCCGTTCAGAGGAGTTTGTTCAAGAGAAAGTTGTTTTGATTGACCCCACGGACAAAAAGCGCACCGTTGCTTTTAATCCTTTGGAGAAAAGGCACGGGGAATCTTCGGCCCGGGTAGCGAGCGAACTGACCGAGGTTTTCAAGAAAATCTGGCACGACGCTTGGGGCGCAAGAATGGAGCATCTTTTGAAAAACACTTTGATTGCTTTGGTGGAAAACAACCTCACGCTGGCCGAACTCCACCCTTTTTTAACTAACCCGGAAGTGCGGCGCAAAGTTTTGAAAAATGTCCATAATGAAGTTTGCCAAGAGTATTTTGAACGTTTTAACTCTTTGCGGAAAAATACGCAGGACGAATGGACGGAATCCACTTTGAACAAAGCGGACGCCTTTCTTTTTGACCCCGACATCAGACAAATGCTTTCTTCGCCTAAAAGCTCTTTCAACCTCCGTGAAATTATGGACGAGGGGAAAATTCTCCTCGTCAAGCTGGACAAGGGCAGGTTGAAAGGCAACGCCGATCTTCTGGGCTCTTTATTTCTGGCCAAAATACAGGCCACGGCTTTTTCCCGCACCGACCTGCCCGAATCAAAAAGAAAGAAGTTTTATCTCTACATTGACGAGTTTCAAAACTTTGCTACAGAGAGCTTCAAAGATATGCTGGCCGAAGCTGGCAAATACAAGCTGGCGCTTATCCTTGCTCACCAGAACCTTGCTCAACTGCCCGCGCTCTTGCGAGCCGCCATTCTTTCCAACTGCGGCATACAAACTTATTTCCGCATCTCACGGGACGACTCCAACATTCTGGCCAAGGAAGCGTTAGCTCCCATTTACCAGAACCCGCCGGGCTGGGAAGGATATATCCAGCTCCTTCAGGAACTGCCGCCCCGCGTCTGTTATGTCAAAAACAAAACAGACGGCGGGGTTGTGGAAATACGGACCATTGACCAGCCCAAACCGCACGAGTTTGCGGAAATGGACGAGGACGAATTTATCCGAGAAGTGGCGGAAAGCGACATCGGCAGGAATTATCTGCGCGACAGGAAGCAGCTGGAGAAAGAATACAAAGCAAGACGGGAAAAACTCACGGAGTTTGAAGAACCGCAAACTTTCAAAGTACCGAGGCAAAAACCGCTCCCTTGAAAAAACTCACTGACGAAAATCCCGCCTGAAGCCGCTTCCAGCAATCACGCCACGCTAACGCGGCGCGTAATTTTCCGGCTGATTTTCTGCTCTTTTTTCTGCGGTCGCTTTTACCAAAGAATTTTTCTTTTCCAAGAAAAAACTCTTTCGTAAATTTCGGCTTGACTGTTTCTCTAGATTTGATATATTAAAAGTAGGAGTAAATATTAAAAATTAGTGGCCTAAACCTTTTTCGTTTTAATGAAACGGGCATGGTCGCAAATTCCGGTGAAGGATAGAAAGCTCCTCGTTCAGAGCACCTTCACCGGTCATATCCCGAAAGGGGTGTGGGTGGCGCAAGCCATCGCTGGCGGGGAGCTTTGTGTTTATCTGCGCCAGTTAAAAAATAAAGGTCAAAAATATTTTTATAGAAATTTGAAAAAAGTCTTATCGGTAGTTCTCATATTATTTATTGTTCTCATTCTTGCCATTGTCGGATATTATGGATTTATTAAGTCTGCTACTCTAACAATTGCGTTTGTGCCAGAAGTAACCGAACAAGAAGCAAAAGAAATAATAAAACCTTGGGAGGAAAATCTGATAACTTTAAGAACCGATTACTCGACTAATACATATATGGTGGCAGAACTTCAAACTAACTGGCTTAAAGGGTTTATCTTGAGAAATAAATTAGAGAAAGATTCACGCATAGTTTTCGCATTTTTAACACTAAACTTATAACTCTGCGGTAGAGCCCGCAAGGGAATAATTACTTATATGTATTTATCTAAACTAATTTATAAGCTATCTTTTTTGCGACTTGTAAAACTAACCATTGGTTTTATTGTTTTGATGTTTATCGTCATTCCCCTTGTTGTGATTGCCTCTACGGACAATTTACAAAAACTTTTGAAATCAGAACTTGGTATTGAGATCAGCGAACAATCTTTGAAGAATGTAAGTGTTGAAAAACAAATACAAATGGAGCAGGAATTGGAAATGCTACAGTTTGGCAAAAATTTGTTTATCGGCCCTACAGCAGGAGAAAAAGCTATTCAGATTTTTACACAACTTATTGAAAACGAAACTACACCAGATATTTTGAGTTTTAGTTTTGATAGCCTATTAAAGATAGTAGAAGAAGCCGCAAAAAACACTGCCTCTAAGACAATTGCTAAAAGTATCGGGTTGGTTAACGACACACCAAAATATGCTTTAATGTGGGGAGAAATACAGGCAATAAAAGAAATCCCAAGAGAACGGCTCATTTTTTATTACATAAATGAAAGAACTGAAGGTAAAGACGATTCTACGGTATGGAATAATTTACTTGCGACTTACGCTTCTTATGAACAAGAACTCGGAATAAAGTTTTCCGAAGGAAGTATAGGAATATTAAGCGGGCAAATTGGTGCACAGATAAACATGCTTAAAGACCCCATACAAGCTGAAGCTTTACACGCTGAAGCAGAATATACCTATAATTCTTATATTCTTGCTAATGAAATAAACAACAATCCAGAAGCAAAAGAAAAACTGATACAGGAAATTCGTACATCAATAGATGAAGCTAATAAAATTAAGGAGAATAAACCCAGTTTGTTATCTCGTATTTGGGGAACAATCACAAGGCCGTTTAAATTATTGTGGAATAAAATTGTATCTTTATTCGCTAAAAACAAAACGGAAGAACAACCAGCTCAAATTGGAGCTTCTTTTGAAAACAATTATCAAGATTGTCCCGCGTATATTTATCTTGTTGGAGAATATAAAGGAATAAAGATAGATGACTCCGTCATTCAAGATAAAATCGGCTCGTTGAATATCGGAGTAGTTGCCTTAAGAAACCTTGATGGCGGGAAAATTTTAATAAGTGTCAAGGGCGGTACTGGCGACGATGAAGCATATCAACAATTGATAAAAGCGCTACACGAACTTGGAGATTTTCTGGAAATGAAAATGAGCGGTAGTAGTGCAATGCGTATGACGAAATGTTTGTCGGAAGACGATTTTCTAAATTCTAACGCTATCAATCAATTGCCGATAGAGAGTAATGCCACCGTTCAATCTCAATCACAAACTCAACAGAATACACAGCTACCACTTGTATCAGAAAAAGTAGTCCGTGTCTTCAGAGATACTTGGATATACAACAGCCAAACGGGCACCGCGCCTTTAGGAGTTATTACCGGTTGCGGAAAAATCTGCTCTGATCCAAATACATGGAACACGAATAATAACGACGAACCGGATATTAAAAAAGGTGAAAGCATTAAATATATTTCTCAACAAAACCAAATTGCCAACCTGCTATCAGATTTCCCTCAATCCACAAAAACATTTGAAGTGGAATTAACCAACGGGCAAAAAGGATGGATAGTGGCCGAGTGGTCATATCAAGGAAATTCTATAATGTTAGCAGAAATTATTTCGTCTTCCGATTCAATAAAACAAATACCTTCTGAACCATTTTTTCCAAATATGGAAGGAAAATGGAATGGTTCTTGGAAAGAGGGAGAATCAATGGGACAATTTGAAATCAACTTTGATAAAAGTGGTTTGTGGTTTTATGGAGAAGGAAATGAAACAACCGAAACAAGGATTGAATCTTTTACCATAAGCGGTTCTCTTTTCGGAAATCAAATTTTCTTTTATAAAAATTATCCTGACAGACAAATTTCCTATAAAGGCATTGTGGAAGGAAATTATGCGAGCGGCACATGGAATTATCTATGGAGTTCCGGCACTTGGTCTATGACAAAAGAATAAATTAAAAAGGTCGTTCTCTAATAAATAACTATACAAAAACATATGTGGCAAGATTTTCTTTCTTTTCGCAAAATGGTAAGCATGTCTTTGCTCAAGTTTCTTTATATTATTGTCGCCGTAGGCATAACTATTGGCGGCGCAATAACACTTCTACGAGGAGGTGTTTGGCAAGGTTTAATAGCTATCGTTATAGGAAATTTGATTTGGCGGGTGGTTTGCGAATTATGGATTTTGCTTTTTAGTATTCACAAGACATTAGTTTCTATTGAAGAAAACCTTAAAAAATAAAAATTACTTCGGAGATATGTTTAACAAAAAATTTATTTCTATTGGAATTATAGCGGTCGTAGTCCTTGCTATTATTTACCTCGGCAACATAGCAATGAGAACAACACCAGAGGGAAACGCAGGGAGTACATACCAATATAAAGTGGTTGTGCTCCGCACGTATTGTGGTGAAGAATTTTTTGACGCCAAAGAAGGAAAAAATGCGGTTGACTGTCTAGAAAAAACTCTCAATGATATGGCACAAGAAGGATGGGAATACGACGACTCCCCGTCTGATTCAACAACAGGGTATTATGGAGTGACGATTTTTAGAAAGAAATAACCTTATTCTTTATGACGACGGCTGGAGGATAGGCCAATAGTGTATGTTTGACTTTCAAATATGGTATAGTGTATAAACTTTATAGTTTCATTATCCCCGCTTCCTCTGACAAAAGAGTGTCGCGGGCGGGACGGCTGGGGATTTAAAGCCGATCCCGACCTTCAAGCAATCGTTCCCCCGATTGGTTGAGGACGGAATGGACAACGAGTAAGTAAGTTTAGGGCACGCGGTAAAAGGGCGAGTAATCGCCCTTTTACTATATAATAGACAGGCGAAGACAAAAGGAAACTGTTTTTACGTCTTGGATGAAATAGAGGTACTCGGACAAACTTCTTTCAGAGAAGAATATCGGGCGTTCGGCATTAAGCCTAACGACCGGCGCCACCACATTTACATTATCGGCAAAACAGGCACGGGCAAGTCTACGCTCTTGAAGAATATGGTTATACAGGACTTGCGCCTCAACCACGGAGTCGCCTTGATTGACCCGCACGGAGATTTGGTTGAGGATATATTAAACTTTATTCCGAAAAAAAGAACTAACGAAGTCGTTTATTTCAATCCGGCGGACAAAGAAAATCCCGTCGGTATAAATATATTGGAAGCAAGAGGCGAAGATGAAAAACATCTTGTCGCCTCTTCTTTAATTTCAGTGTTCCGTCATCTTTGGAAAGATTTTTGGGGTCCGCGGCTTGAACATATTTTGTATAACTCTGTCCTTGCCTTAATGGATACGCCCGGACAAACCCTGCTCGGAGTATATCGCTTGTTGGTTGACAACGAGTTTAGAAAAAGAATTGTCAGCCAAATCAATGACCCGATTGTAAAAATGTTTTGGACGGAGGATTACGAAAACTACGACCCGCGTTTCAGAAAAGAAATAATCTCTCCGGTCCAAAACAAAATCGGCCAACTGCTTACTTCCGCTCCGCTCCGCAATATCGTCGGCCAGAGCAAAAGCTCCATTGACTTGGGCTTTATTATGAATCAAAACCGAATACTCCTCGCCAACTTATCCAAAGGAAAAATCGGAGAGGACAAGTCCGGACTGCTTGGCTCGGCCATCGTAACGAAGCTGTATCTCGCCGCTTTGGAGCGGCAGAATATACCCGAAGAACACCGCCGCGACTTTTATTTATACATAGACGAGTTTCAGAATTTCTCCACCGACATTTTCCCGTCCATTTTGTCGGAAGCCCGTAAATACCGGCTTAACCTCAATATTGCCCACCAATACCTTTATCAACTGCCAGAAGCCATAAAACACGCCGTATTCGGCAATGTGGGAACTATTGTGTCCTTTCGCGTCGGCAGTTACGACGCCAAAGAACTGGCCGAAGAAATGATGCCAGTATTTACTAACGAGGATTTGGAAAATATGGAAAATCACCATATCTCGCTCCGCTTGATGATAGACGGAAAAATGTCGCGGGCGTTCTCCGCTGTAACCCTCCCTCCCGTTCCCAAGACCGGAGACGAAGCCGAGCGCGATGTAATTTTACGAATATCGCGGGAACGCTATACTGTTCCGCGCGATATAATTGAAGAAAAAATAAATAATTGGTTCGGAAAATAAATTTTCCTCACTTTCACCCCACAACTTTTTTTTCATCGGGTTTTGGATTGGCGCTTTTAATACGGCGGAGGCCGAAGGGGAATTGCGCAGACAGCACCGCGTAAAGATGAAA
>Ga0265297_10003561_pt1 | contig 27779 bp, 20 predicted proteins | sample Munlanlwell13791_FD_192502 | JGI IMG/M metagenome (GOLD analysis project Ga0265297, IMG submission 192502) | Leachate microbial communities from a municipal landfill in Southern Ontario, Canada - Leachate well 137-91 | ecosystem: Engineered > Solid waste > Landfill > Unclassified | place...
TCACTTACGCTCTAAAAATTCCGGTGCCTGGCATGATTATAAAAGCGCTCGCGGCATCAGGACAACCAAGCCTAAAAAAATAAAAGTGTCCGCCAAAAGGATAATTTTAATCTTATTGGCACTGGCCGCTTTTTTTCTGCTTTCCGGCTCGCTTTATGTCCTTTGGCTGTCGCGCGATTTACCTAATCCCAATCAACTGATCAGCCGCGAGGTGGCGCAAAGTACAAAAATCTATGACCGCACCGGTGAAAATATCTTATATGAAATCAGTGGCGATCAAAAAAGAACTTTGATTGCCCTTAAAGATATTCCGGACTTCGTCAAACAGGCGACTATCGCTATTGAAGATAAAAATTTTTACAAGCACGGGGGCTTCAGTCTTTGGGCGATGTTTCGGACGGCCGTCACTAATGTTATTTTTAATCGCAGTGCTGGTGGTTCGACTCTCACCCAGCAGTTCATCAAGAACGCCATCCTGACTCCGGAAAAAACTATCGCCCGAAAAATAAAAGAGCTGGTTCTGGCTTATCGCCTGGAGAAAAAGTTCACCAAAGACGAAATTCTTCAGATGTATTTAAATGAAATCCCTTACGGCTCTAATGCTTACGGAGTGGAAGCGGCTAGTTTGAAATATTTTGGCAAGAGCGTAAAAGACACGAATTTAGCCGAAGCGGCAATTTTAGCCGCCATTGTTCAAGTACCCAGCCGCTATTCTCCTTACGGACCGAACAAAGACCTGCTCTTGGGACGCAAAGACTATGTTTTAGATTTAATGGCGGAACAAGGGTATATTTCCGAAGAAGAACGGGATAACGCTAAAAAACAAGAAATAGCCTTTAAAAACAAGGAGGCCAATTTTCCCGCGCCGCATTTTATCATGTACATTAAAGATATTCTGGCGGATAAATACGGTGAAAAAATGGTGGAACAGGGCGGCTTAAAAATTTATACTACCCTGGATTTATACAAACAACAGGCGGCCGAAGAAGCTATCGCCGCCAATACTAAAGATTATTTAAAGAAATATGGCGCCGGCAATGCCGCTCTGGTCGCCATTGATCCTAAGACCGGCCAAATATTGGCGATGGTGGGCTCGCGCGATTATAATGATGATACTATCGACGGACAAGTTAATGTGGCAACTCGTCCACGCCAGCCCGGTTCATCAATGAAACCGATTGTTTACTCTGCTTTATTTGAAAAAGGCTATTCTCCGGACACTATCTTATACGACGTTAATACTAATTTTTCAACCAACCCAGCCGACCCCTACACGCCGCACGATTACGATCTTAAAGAAAGAGGTCCGGTAACCATTCGTCAAGCGCTGGCCGGCTCCTTAAATATCCCGGCCGTCAAAGCTATTTATCTGGCCGGAGTTGATAATGTCATTACTTTAGCGGAAAACCTCGGTTATTCCACTCTTTATCCGCGCGATCGTTTCGGCCTCTCCCTCGTTCTAGGGGGCGCGGAAGTAAAATTATTGGAACATGTTAACGCTTACAGCGCTTTCGCCCGTGACGGGCTGATTAGCCCCATTGTCAGCATCCTGAAGGTCGAAGACAAGGACGGCCGAGTAATCGAAGAATATAAGCCGGCCGATAAAAAAGTCTTAGATTCTAAAGTAGCGCGGATGATTAACAGTATCTTGTCCGACAATAACGCTCGTTCTTATATTTTTGGCGCTAAAAATTCTCTAACCCTAGGCAACCGCCCCGTAGCCGCTAAAACCGGTACGACTAACGATTATCATGATGCCTGGACTATCGGTTATACTCCATCTCTGGTCGCTGGCGTCTGGGTTGGCAACAGCAATAATAAATCAATGAAGGGAGCGGCTGACGGCAGTGTTTTGGCGGCTCCGATTTGGCACGACTTTATGGCTAAAGTCCTGGGCGATACGCCAATAGAAACTTTTAAAGCCCCCGATGAATATAAAACCGGCAAAGCTATCTTAGACGGGCAACTCCCGGTAAAAACGACCCGAATCGATAAAAGCACGGGTTTAGCGGCCACCGAAACAACTCTACCGGAGATGATTGAAGAAAAAAATGTTCCCAGTCATCACGATATTTTATATTATATCAACAAAGACGATCCTCTCGGTCCGGCACCAAGCGATCCCGGCCAAGATCCTCAATTTAACCTTTGGGAAAACGCCGTTCAAAAATGGGCCGATAAAAACGCCACCTCTTCCCTTATGGTAACGACCGCCGCGATGCCAGATAGTTCCGGAGCGTCCGACCCGAAAAACAAACCCCTAGTTAAAATTATTTCTCCCGCCGAAAATCAAGCAGTTTCTTCGCCCGACCTGGAAATACGGATTGAAGCCAGCGCCTTACGCGGCGTCGCCCGGACGGAATATTATTTAAACGATAATTTATGGGAAACGCAAAACGGCGTGCTGGAAACAATAACCAAAACAATAAATTTTCTCAGCAACGGTTACCAGACATTAAAGGTTAGGGTTTGCGATGATCTTGAAAATTGTAGTGAAGCCAAAGCTAATTTTAATCTTCTGCTTAAAAATAATCCTATCGGCGCCGGAAAAAATTCCCTAAGACTAACTAACCCCTCCTCTGGTTTGGCGGCCGGAACGATTGATTTTCCTTTAACTGTCCAACTACAACTAAGCAATCCCGAAAGAACCGCTTCTGTTCAATTACTAACTAGAAGCTCCCTAAACGGCGCGGTCACGCCTCTAAAAAATAAAAATGATTCGATGGAAAAAAATCTAGAAATAGTTTGGACTGAGGCGCCGCCGGCCGGTGAATATTTTCTTTATGCGGAATTACACGATTGGAAAGGGGATATTATAAAAAGTAATGAAGTAAAAATAATTATCAGCCAATAACCTTAAAATTCCTTGACGATAAAAACAGTCGGGAAAAACCCCGGCTGTTTTATTTTAATCGCTTATTAATATTGTTTATTATTCAATCCTAAAAAACCAAGAGGGTTATTGCTTAATGGGCATAACAATATATAAATATCCGTCTTCTTTTTCTGGTTTCAGAAGACAAGGCGCACCGCCGTTTAAAACCCCGATTTTTACTTTATCGCCGTCAATATTACTTAAACCGTCCAGCAAGTATCGATAATTAATGGTTATTTCATTATCGCCCCCGGTGATATCCGCTTCAATTTCCGCCTGGCTTTCCCCGCTGGCGCCGGAAAAGGCGGAAACAACAATCTTGTCTTTTATAAATTGCAGGGTGATGTCATTAATGCCGGTTTTAGAAAACAGGGCGGCGGCCTTAACCGCGCGGATAAGCTCGGTTCGTTCCACCAGTGCTTCTGTTTGGCTCTTCGCGGGAATAATTTGTTTGTAATCCGGGTAGTGTCCGTTGATAAGGCGTGAAATTAAATCGACCGAATCAACTGTAAATAAAATCTGATTTTCGGACAAATAAAATCTGGTTTCCTGATTATCTTCGGAGGGGATGCTTTCTAAATTGCTTAATATTCTTAATAGCTCCTGGATAGTTTTAGCGGGGACGATAATTTTATACTCTTCTTCTAAATTAGAATTTTTAACCTCAATTTCTTTTTCGGCCAGGCGATAACTGTCGGTGGCGGCCAAACTGAGTTTGTTTTTATTAAAATAGAAAAAAACACCGGTCAATTCCACTCGATTTTCACTGTTAGAAACCGCGAAAATAACACTATTCAGAGCTTTTTTTAGTTCTTCCGTCTTACAACTATAGAAATTTATTTTGGGAATAGTAGGGATTAAAGGAAACTCTTTGGCCGACTCCCCCTTAATTTTAGTTTTATAACTGCCGCACTCTATTCGCAATTCTCCCTCCTTTTCTTCCACCTTTACCTTCTCTCCCCCGCTTAACAAGCCAACGTACTCCATAATTAATTTAGAATCAACGGTAAATTGCCCATCATTTTCTATTTTTCCTCTAAGCTGATGGCTTATTCCTATTTCCAGATTAGTACTAACCAGTTCGATATTACCATTTTCCGCTTTTATTAAAATATTATTTAAGATAGGCAAGTTAACATTCTTAGTGGTTACATGGCCAACAATGTTTAATCCTCTTCTTAAATTTTCTTGCAGGCTAATGAAGCGCATATATCTTATTGGTTATTATTATATTATTAATTAATATATAAACTAATAATAGTAATAAGGGTTGGGGACAACTTTTTATTTATTGCTTTTTAAAACTTTTTGTTAGGATTTTTGACGATTTGGCGTGTTGATAACCCGTTTGTTAACCTGTTGATTTTTTTTAATGTTTTGTGAATAAGCGGAATAAGGGAAAACTTATCAACAAATTGTTAGAAAATTTCCACAGGGAAATAACAGGTTATCGGCAAACTATTCCCCAGCTAATCCCCTGACTGGCCAGCGAAAATTTTAACAAGGAAGGTTAAAAAGTTGCCGGATTGATTCCACTTCTTGTTTTATCTTTTCGTTTCCTTTGGTTTTTATCTCCGTACAGATTTTATTATAGGAATGCATGGCGGTGGTGTGATCGCGGCCGCCGAGTTCGGCACCGATAGTGGGATAAGAGGTGCTTAATTCTTCCCGAATCAGAAAAATGGCGATTTGTCTGGGCCAAACTAGTTCTTTTTTTCGGCTCTGTCCGGTTAAATCTTTATAAGTAAGATTATAAAATTTAGCCGTCGCCTCGATTACTTCTTTAGGGGTTAAAGATCGGGACTGGATATTAGAAACATAATCATTTAGGACTTCTTTGACGCTTTTTAGATTCGGGGTTAGGCCGCGAAATTGGTGGGAAGCGATAACTTTAGTCAAAGCTCCTTCTAATTCCCGAATGTTGTTTTGAACCTGCTCGGCGATATGGGCTAAAATTTCTTTTTCCAGCGGATAACCTTTTTCAATCGCCTTTTTTTCTAAAATAGCGATTTTCGTTTCGATGTCCGGTTTGCCAACATCGGCAACCATCCCTGATTCAAAGCGGGAAATCAGCCTTTTTTCAATCGCTGGGATGGCTTTGGGGGGGCGGTCGGAAGTTAGGACGATTTGTTTGTCATTCTGTTGCAGTTCGTTAAAGGTGTGGAAAAATTCTTCCTGAGTCCCGTCTTTCCCACCCATAAATTGGACATCGTCAACTAATAACAGATCAACGTTGCGGTATAGATTTTTAAACTCCTTAGCTTTACCAGATTTAACGGCTTGGATATAATTATTGGTGAATTTTTCGCTGGTGGCATATAAAATTTTATCGGTTTTTTTAGCGACCATATTACCGATAGCCTGGAGCAGATGAGTTTTTCCCAAACCGACACCGCCGTAGATAAACAAGGGGTTATAAGCCTTCCCTAAATTTTCTACGACCGCCAAACAAGCGGCATGTGCCAATTCGTTGCCGCGGCCGACTATAAAATTTTCAAATAAATAACGAGAATTTAGACCATGGCGGTTAAGACTGCTGTTGTTATTTTCCGGAGCGGCTCCACGCACTTCCCCTTTTTCAGGCATTACCGGCGTCGAGTCTTTGGTATTAGTCTTATTTGTCAGAGGGAGAGCCGTCCCTCCCCGTCTTAACTCAATTTTGTAAATAATTTCTTTAAGCTTTTGTTTAGTAATGTTCTCCAGAGCGCTTAAAATATTCTTGTGATATTTTTCTTCCAGCCATTTTTTAACAAAAGCATTGGGGACGCAAATAATCGCCCTTTCGTTTTCGAAAGAAGAAATAAAAGTATCTTTAAACCAGGTGATAAAATTAGCTCGGGATAAACTTACTTCTATTTCCCCCAAAACAGCCTGCCAAATTTGTTCATTGGTCATAGAGGTGAGGATGAATCTTTACGATTCCTGTTTATTTTTCTAGTAGTTTAATTATATTCGATAAACTATTTTTCCACAAGGACAGACTTTGTTCAAAATGTGTTGATAATAAGGGGATAACTTTGTTAAATAACTCCACTATTTTTTTGGCGGTTTATTGACTCTGCTAAATAAAAGTGTTATCTTATAGAAATAATAATAATTAATAATTTTAGTTATGCCGAAAAGAACTTATCAGCCGAACAAGAAACGGGCTAAGAAAAAACACGGTTTTATCCATAGAATGGCGACCAAGGACGGTCGTAAGGTTTTAAAGCGCCGTCGGCAAAAAGGCCGTAAAAAAATAGCAAAATAAAGCTATCGCTCGGTTCCCCATGTTAAAAAAAGGCAATAGAATAAGCAAGAACAAAGAGTTTGACCGAGTCTTCAAAGCCGGCCAATCTTTTTATAGTAAAGTATTAGGGTTTAAAGCCGCCCCCACTGATTTAGACGCTTTTCGTCTAGGGGTATTAATTAATACTAAGATTAGCAAAAAGGCAGTAGTTAGAAATCGGTTTAAAAGACAAATTAGACAAATTATTCAAAATCGCTTGGACAAATTGAAGCCTGGATATGATTTGGTTATAATTGTTCTTCCTTTAATATTAGATAAAAATTTTCAAGAATTAGAAAAAAACATTGAAACGGGACTTAAACGGTTGAATTTGTATAAATAGTATAAGATTAGCTACTTTATGAATGATTTTTTTAAATATTTCCCCCGAAAATTGATAATAAATTTAATAAAATTTTATCAAAGAACCTTTTCTTTTGATCATGGCCCACTTAAAGTTCTTTATCCCCATGGTTTTTGTCGTTTTGTCCCGACCTGCTCGGAATATGGGATAGAAGCGATAGGAAAATATGGTGTAATAAAAGGAGGGTTTATGACCAGTTGGCGTATTTTACGCTGTAATCCTTGGAATAAAGGCGGATACGACCCCGTTAAGTAATAATTAATTAATCATATTTTTATGGCCCATTTTTTTACCGTAGTTTTTTATCAACCGATTTTAAATCTACTAGTTTTTTTGTATAATACCGTTTCTTTTCATGATTTGGGCGTGGCGATTATTTTATTGACGGCAGTTATCAAACTGGTTCTCTGGCCTCTCGGTCGTTCCTCGATCAAATCGCAAAAAGCCCTTCAAGATTTACAACCCAAAATAGATGAATTAAAGGCAAAATATAAAGACAAGACAGAACTCAGCCGCGCCACCATGGATTTATATAAGGAAAATAAGATCAATCCTTTTTCGTCTTGTTTGCCGCTTTTAATTCAACTGCCGTTTTTATTTGCCGTTTATCAGGTTTTTCGAGACGGTGTTTCTAATAAATTGGATTTAGTGTACGCGTTTATTGGCAAGCCGGAAATGATTAACGTTATTTCTTTCGGCTTCTTGGATTTGGCGAAGCCTAACGTTTATTTGGCGATTTTAGCCGGCTTAGCCCAATTTTTACAGGCAAAGATGATGGTTACTGCCAAGCCGGCCGTTAATACCCCTGGTTCTAAAGACGAAAGCATGGCGGCCATCATGAACAAACAGATGCTTTATTTTATGCCGGCGATTACGATTTTTATCGGCATTTCCCTCCCGGGCGGTCTGACGCTTTATTGGTTGGTTTTAACTTTATTTACGGTTTTGCAACAGGTAGTTACTTTCCGCAAAAAAGCGAGCCGGAACGGATTGGTGGAGGGAGAGATAATTAAGAATTAAAAAATTTATTTTTATTGGTTGATAAAAAGTCGTCTATAAAAAATAATAAAAAAAAGGAATAACGATAAGTTATTCCTTTTAGTTTTTGTTTAATTGTTGGTTGTCGCCGAGGAGGTGGCCGTAGAAACAGGAGCGGTTGAGGTCGCGCCGACTATTATCGGAGTCGACGAAGCAGTCTTCCCGACTAGGCAAACCGCCCGCCAGGGAACATAATGAGATTTGAATCGTCTTTCCTGAATAGGCGTGGTTGTCGCTCCTGCCGGATAAATAACTTTATAGTCGAAATAAGCATCCGCGCCGTTATGAGAACTTTCCGTACATTTTTTTTCGCCCGGTTTCAGGGAATCACTTTCGATTATCTTTGTCGGTTCCGGTTTGACGATGTTGTAAATCACCGGATAAGTCGTCGTGGCAACTCGTCCGTCGCTTACGCCCCAGAAATCGAAATATAAATCGTTCTTTTCAATGCGCGCCTGAATTAAGATATAGTTACCCGTATCATTAATGAAGCGCAAATCCGGCGCCGGATCGTAAATCGTCGCGTCGGTCCCGGCCGGTTCGTAGTAAGAGACGCGATAAGAGTGGTTCTGTCGCATGGTAATCGGCAAACCGGTAGATAGCGCTGTCCGAAAAACCGTAGTGCCTATCTGGCAAAGGCCGCCGCCGAATTCCGGTACGGTTTTATCTCCTTTGATTACCAGTTCGGTCCGGTAACCGGTGGCGGCGTTAATTTCTCCGAGTGTCTTGATTAAAGAAAATTCTTCTCCGGGGGTGATTAGCAGACCGTGCAAAGAAGCGGCGCCGACGCTTATATTATGCCGGCGATTTACCGGTGAACCGGCAAAATTAGAATGACCAGTACCGATGATTTCTTTGATTTTAAAATTATTATTCGCCGTCAGGTTTTCACCGGGCACCTCCTTGATAACTAAATTGATTTTGTTTTGCCCGTTTAAGAATTCCTCGGTTATTTTAGCGGCCGTTATTTCCTGGTCTATTTGGTAACCGTTTTTGCCGGTTTGCCAGCTAGTGACCCGGCCGTTTTTCATTTCAAAGCGCGGCTGGACGGCGGCTTGGTCAACCGCGGGAGCGATGACGGTTCCTAAATATTCTTTTATTTTTTTTTGATCCAGAGAAAGAACAATTTGATCGTTAATTTTTTGGGCGCCGATCCAGGTAATCAGCTTTTCCGGCCGGACTTCCCAATACTTAGTCGTTGTCGCTCCGGCGATTTTTTCTAAAACTAGGCTCAAACTGCCGCGGCCGATGATTTTCTGTACTTCTCCTTCTAAGCCCAGTAAGTTTTCCTGTTTGACGAAAGGATATTCAGAATGAGTCTTGATAACTATCGGTTCATTTTTTAAATCATCGAGATTGGTGCGGGCTTCAGCCAAGGCCGCCGTATAATCTATTTCTTTTCCTAATTTTTCCGGGTTGTTTTTTAGGGCGGCGTTTTCACTTAAAGAAAAATAGGCATTTTCTGGGTAAATATTCAGGTCCGAAAAGTTTTCTTGAAGGAAGGTCGAAACCTTGTCTTCACTCAAACTATAAATTGCTTTTATTTTCTTGGCGGATTCAGGACTGAAGCGGAGTAAGAGGTAGTGGCCGAAAGAATGTTCAATATTTTCTCCTAGAGCCTCCTTGACAATAGCATCGATTTCGAAAGACAGCGCCGGATAAGATAAGTCGGAATCGAAAGAAACGGCGTCGGTCGCCAAAATCGCCGTCTTCTGGTTATAGCGAAAAATCATTCCGGCGTTTTTGATTTTTTCCGTTTGCGCGGAAATAATCATTGTTGCTTCCTCCGCTGTCCGGCCGCTTAAATCCAAATCGCCGATTTTTATGCCCGGGTAGATTCGGCCGCGATAATTATTTTTCCAAATCAGGTATTGGCTGATTAAAAATAAGGCCAATAAAAAAACCGCCAACGCGATAACGGTTATAACTACTCGGCCTTTCACCTTCATATGGTTTTTAATCTTTAACTTTAATATTAATTTGCTCGGCGCTAATTTTTTTAAGAGTAACAGTCAAGACACCGTTCTTTATTTCCGCTTCCACGCTCTTGCTGTCGACCTCGGCGGGCAAGATGATGGAGCGGGAGAAAGAGCCCCAATAACATTCGCGGTAGAGATAATTTTCTTCCTTTATTTCTTTGCGGGCGGAGCGGTTTCCTTTTATGGTAAGAAGATCATGATGTAAAGATATTTTTAAATCTTCTGGCTCGACACCGGCGATTGTCGATTGAACGATAATTTTATTATCGGTTTGATAAACATCAATTGCTAGTTGGCCCTCGGTTTCCGGTTCTTCATAGTTAAGCCAATCGGCCGGCTCGGTCGATTCCCTTTCTATCAGTAAATTATGGTTTTTATTTTTTTTAGAAAAAAGCATATTTTTCTTTATGACTATAATTTACCAATTTTTTAACGAAAAGTAAACAAGGAGACGGGACAAACAAAAAACGCGCTTTGTTGCAAGCACGTTTTTGCTGGTGGGCCCGACAGGATTCGAACCTGTGACCTCTACGATGTCAACGTAGCGCTCTAACCAACTGAGCTACGAGCCCGATTAATCCGTGGGCATAGATGGACTTGAACCATCGACCCCCGCTTTATAAGAGCGGTGCTCTAACCAACTGAGCTATATGCCCCATTATAATAGCCAACAAAAAAGATTGCAAGCCAGTCTTTTTTGACGTTTGGCAGTTATTTTATACCATTATAAAGCCAATTTATCAAGTTTATTTTTTAAATTGGCGATTACCTCCAGCGCGGCCGTGTCTAAATCCTGATTAACCGCGGCGCTGGCTATTTTGATTGTTCCCCGTGGTTTGTATTCCTTTACGAAATCAAGGGCATTGATATTTTTTAACGAATAAATGAGAAGTCTTGTTCGGTTGAAAGCTTCTTCATATAAGATAGCAATAATTTTGGCGCTGGGGACATTGGCGATTAGTTCGTCTACGATTTCGGTCAAGCCTTCGTCGGTCGCCTGGGTTTCTCCGAAATCCGCCGTTGTCAGCTTCGACCATAAAAGTTCATTATTCCCTTCCGATTTTAAATTAGTCAGAATTCGTCCCCATAATTTTAAAGAAGCCATGTCGCGCGATCGGTATAACTGGTTAACAATTTCTTCGCGCCGTGCGCCGAGAGTAATTAGTTGGGAAGTGGTTAAAAGAGTTCGCGGCGTCAGGTTGGCGGTTTTAAAATTTCTGGTTTGCTGAATTATTCCCGCTAAGAGACAGGTCGCCATATCTTCGTCAATTATCTCCGGTTTATAATTTTTTAACAGATAAAATAAAATTTCCGTCGTGGCAACGGCGTTTAAATCAACAAAATTAATTTGGCCGAATTCTTCGTTGGCGGAATGGTGATCGATATTGATAACCGCGGTTTTATAAAAAAATTCCACGTTATCATCATAAATTTTTCCCAACGCTTCCAGGTCGGTGGCGCCGAAAGTGACGATCAGATCGTATTTAAACTCGCCGGCGCGGGCGGTAACATCTTCCGGCTGAAACCAGCCGGAGGCGGGAGAAATGATAAAATTGAGCCTATCATTATCGACGGTGTATTTTATCTGGTTTACTTTTGCCTGGCTGATATCCAGAGAAACTACGAAACGGCGAAGATTATATAAATTTTCCTGGATTTCCGAATAGGCCGGCAGGAAAGACAGAACGGAATGTGTTTCGGAATTCTTAAAACCGGCGATATCCGCTTTCAGCCCCAGACGTTTGAGAAATAGAAACAAAGCCAAAGAAGCAGAAACGGCGTCGCCAGTTCGATCGGTCGGAAAAACAATCAGGATGTTTTTTGATTTTTCCAATTGGCGAAAAATTTGTTGTTCCAAATTTAACATTTTTTTCAATCTTAAAATTGTTTCGACCGGGGCCGATTTAACCTTTAAATATATAATTATCTGAGGCCGGAGTCAAGCTTTTTTGGTTGACTTAAAGCCGTTTTTTTGGTAATTTTAAATCATGAAACAAGAATTAGATAAAACTTATACTCCCGGATTAGTGGAAGACAGAATCTACCAGAAATGGGAGGAATCGGGGTGTTTTAATCCTGATAATTTGGATTTGCCAAAAGATGCCAAAAGTTACACGATTGTTTTGCCGCCCCCCAATATTACCGATAAATTGCATATGGGACATGCGGCCATGGTAGCGACCGAAGATCTTTTAATCCGTTATCATCGTTTACGAGGATTCAGGACATTGTGGTTACCCGGAACGGATCATGCCGCTATCGCTACACAAAACGTGGTCGAGAAAAAGATTTTACGTGAACAGGGGAAAACGCGGCACGATTTGGGAAGAGTTAAATTTTTAGAAGAAGTCTGGAGTTTTTTAAAACTGACACAGAGCGAGATTTTGCATCAGATGCGCAAACTGGGAGCGTCTTTAGATTGGTCGCGCCTGGCTTTTACTTTAGATGATAAGCGGCAAGCGGCGGTTGGCCGGATGTTTCAAGATATGTATCAGGAGGGAATAATTTATCGTGGCGAGAGAATCGTTAATTGGTGTCCGCGTTGCCACTCGACTTTAGCGGACGACGAAGTTGAATATAAAGAACAAAAAGCTCGGCTGTATACTTTTAAATATGATCAGAATTTTCCCATAGCCATTTCGACGACCCGGCCGGAAACGAAATTGGGGGATACGGCGCTGGCGGTCAATCCTCAAGACAAACGTTATAAAAAATATATCGGGCAAGAAATCAAAGCCGATTTTGGTGGTCAGCTCTTAAATATAAAAATTATCGCCGATCGCAACGTTGATCCGGATTTCGGCACCGGCGCGCTGGGAGTAACGCCGGCGCATTCTTTTGTCGACGCGCAAATAGCCCAGGTTAATAATCTGCCCAGTATCAAGGTTATCGATGAAGATGGAAAGATAAGCGGCGGCTTCGGTAATTATTCCGGTTTGAGCGCGGCGGCCGCCCGTCAGGAAATTGTCAAAGAATTAAAAGATCGCGGTTTGTTGGAAAAGGAAGAAGAAATCGATAATAATCTGTCGGTTTGCTATCGTTGCGGAACAGCCATTGAGCCTTTGCCCTCCAAACAATGGTTCGTTTCCGTCGATCAGAAGTTAGAGCGTCTGGGCGGAAAATCTTTAAAGGAAAAAGCGATTGAAGCGGCGGAACAAGGAAAAATTAAATTTTTTCCGGAACGTTTCACGAAAAGATATTTAGATTGGATGAATAATTTGCATGACTGGTGTATCTCTCGGCAAATTTGGTTCGGTCACCGAATTCCGGTCTGGTATCGGGGTGAAGAAATATATGTCGGTTCGGAAGCGCCGCTGGGGAACGACTGGAGCCAGGATCAGGATACTTTGGATACCTGGTTTTCTTCCGGTATGTGGACATTCTCTACGCTCGGCTGGCCGGATAGTTTTAAAAACGGGGTGAAGAGCGGCGACTTGGCGAAATTCCACCCGACACAAGTTTTAGAAACCGGTTACGAAATCCTGACTCTCTGGGTTTCCCGGATGATTATGATGTCGTTTTTCGCACTGGGAGAAGTGCCTTTCGAGAAAGTTTATCTGCACGGCATGATTTTAGATAAGGATGGTAAAAAAATGTCGAAATCCAAAGGAAACGGCGTTAACCCTCTGGATATGGTTGAAAAATTCGGCGCCGACGCTTCCCGCTTATCGATTTTAACAGGCTTTACTCCCGGTAATGATTCTCGTTTCAGCGAAGACAAGGCGGAGGCGAAAAGGAATTTTATCAATAAGCTTTGGAATATTTCCCGCTTTATCTTAACGGCGACGGAAGAAAAATTTTACGCGGCTTCTTTTACCGAAGAACCGCCGGCTAAAACCGCCGCCGATAGATGGATTTTAAGCGAACTGGCGGAATTGATTGCTAAAACGACGGAACGTCTGGATTCTTTGGAATTTTCTTTGGCGGCTGAAGATCTGGATGCTTTTACTTGGGACAAATTGGCTGATTGGTATCTGGAAATAGCCAAGGTGGAAAAAAATAAAGAAGAAATATTAATATACGTTTTAAGAAATTTGTTGATTCTCTGGCATCCTTTTATTCCCTACGTAACAGAGGAAATCTGGTCTAGTTTTAATGATTCGATTTTAATGGTTGTCCAATGGCCGCCAGTCGGCCGGAATCGAAAAGAACCGGCAGTCGAAGATATTAGATTTTTGCAAGAGATAGTCGTGGCTATCCGTAACGCCCGGAGCGCCAATAAGATCGAACCGGCTAAAAAAGTAGAAGCAGTCATTTACGGCCATCAACGGACTGAACTAGTCGCCAGTCAGAAAGATTTGATTGCCGGCTTAAAGACCGGTCTAAGCGTCGTGACCGTTAAAGAAAGCGGCGCAGAAATTCCTCAGGCGATTGTCGTCGCCGTCGGCGGGATAGAAATTTATCTCTTAGGTGCGATTGACGGCGAAAAAGAGAAGAGGCGTCTGTTAAAGGAACGGAGTAATTTGGAAAAAATGATTGCCGCTCAAACCGTAAAATTAAGCAATTCCGATTTTATCGCCCGCGCGCCGGAACAAATTATCGCGGCGGAAAAGAAAAAATTAGCCGATTATCGGGACGGATTAGAAAAAATAGTTAAACTAACCGACAGTTTATGACTCTAAAAAATTATCTTTGGGTGATGTCAACATTAACGGCCGTTTGTTGGGGAATTTTTATTTTTGTGGCTAATCTGGTTGATCCAGAAACCACTAATTGGCTAGGATTTCTGTTATTTTATTTAGCCTTGTTCGCTTCTTTAAGCGGGACGATTACTTTAATCGGCTTTTTGGTTCGTTTCGTCGCCTTGAAGAAAGAATTAGCCTTTAATCTGGTGAAAATCGCTTTCCGCCAATCATTTCTTTTCTCTTTTTTTATCGTTTCTTTGCTTATTTTAAAAGCCCAGAATTTGTTTAGTTGGCTTAATCTTTTCCTTTTGGTAATTATTTTTACGATTTTGGAATTATTTTTGGTCGGGCATAAAAAAAATTGATAAACATAAATATATGAAGACTAAACTGCAAAAAATAAGAGAAGAGTTTCTTCTTAAATTGTCGCTAGCGAAAGACCGGGATTATTTGCGGGAATTGGAACTTAAGTATTTATCCCGTAAGGGAGAATTGAGTGAAATAATGCGCGGAATCAAAGATTTGAACGGTGAATTAAAGAAAGAAGCAGGCGAACTGGCGAACAATATAAAAGCGGAAATTTCCGCCAAGTTTGAAGAAACGCGGCGAACGTTGGAAGCTCATTCCGGAAAAAACAAGGCGGTCGATGTCAGTCTGCCGGGAGAAAAGATTACAAGCGGCCATCTTAATCCGATTACCCTCGTTCAGAATGAATTGGAAGATTTATTCATTTCTTTGGGATTTATGATTTTAGACGGGCCGGAACTGGAGAGTGATTATTATAATTTTACCGCCCTGAATATTCCGCCGACCCATCCGGCGCGCGATATGCAGGATACTTTTTATATTGATTATAAGAATAAGGACGGTCAATATGATTTGCTGATGCGGACACAAACGTCGCCGATGCAAATCAGAGCGATGCAAAAGTACGGCGCGCCGTTAAAAGCGCTTATTCCCGGGCGCTGTTTTCGCAATGAAGCGACGGATGCCCGGCATGAACATACGTTTTACCAGGTAGAAGGGCTTTTGGTGGATAAGAATATTAATTTCGCCAATTTAAAAAGTTTTTTGGAAATCGTCGGTCAGAGATTATTTGGAGCGAACACGAAATTACGAATGCGTCCCAAATTTTTTCCTTTTGTCGAACCGGGAAATAACGGCGAATATACCTGTTTCTTGTGCCAAGGAAAAGGGTGCCGGGTTTGCAAAAATACCGGCTGGCTAGAAATTGTCGGCGCCGGCTTGATTCATCCCGAAGTATTGCGCGCCGGCGGCATTGATCCGGAAATTTATTCCGGCCTAGCCTTCGGTTTCGGTCTGAATCGCTTGGCGATGCTTAAATATAATATCAACGATGTTCGCCTATTCAATAGCGGCGACCTTAAATTTTTAGAACAATTTTAAATTTATGTACACCTCTCTTAATTGGCTTAAAGATTTTGTTAAGATACCGGCGAAAATAAAACCGTCGATTTTGGCGGAAGAATTGACTAACCACACGGTTGAAGTCGAGAGTCTGATAAACTCGGCCGAACAATTCAATAAGGTGGTGGTTGGAAAAGTCTTGGAGGTAACAAAACATCCTAATGCCGATCGTCTACGGTTGACGGTAGTGGATGTTAAAAAGACCAAATTAAATATTGTTTGTGGCGCGCCTAATGTTGCTCCCGGCCAGTTGGTGGCGGTCGCTTTAATTGGCGCCGTCTTGCCCAACGGTTTGGAGATAAAGCCGGCGGAAATTCGCGGTGAAAAATCGGAAGGGATGATTTGCGCCGAAGACGAACTTGGTTTAGGAAAAAATCACGAAGGAATTTTGGTTTTAAAAGAGGGAGCAAAGATCGGCGAACCGTTCGCCAAATATTTGAAAGCGGAAGATGTTGTTTTGGAAATAGATAATAAATCCTTATCCAATCGTCCGGATCTTTTGAATCATTATGGCTTGGCGCGGGAAACGGCGGCCATTTTAAATCTGCCGCTCAAGCCGTATGAAAAATTTTTTCATAAGAATTGGGAATTCTTAGGCGCTAAAGAAAGTAAACTGGAAATCAAGGTTGAGGACACCGAACTCTGTCCGCGTTATCAGGCGGTTAAAGTGGAAAATATCAAAGTGGAAGAATCGCCGGCCTGGCTGAAGGAAAGATTAATTTCCATCAATCAACGGCCGATTAATAATATCGTGGATCTGACTAATTATGTGATGTTCGATTGCGGTCAGCCGATGCACGCCTTTGACGGCGATAAGGTTAAAAAAATCGTCGTTCGCCGAGCCGCTGAAAACGAAATGATGGAAACTTTAGACGAGAAAGAACGGGTTTTAAGTTCCGCTGATTTAATAATCTCCGACGGCCGGAAAGCAATCGCGCTGGCCGGCGTCATGGGCGGACATGATAGCGAGATAACCGCCGACACCACCTCCCTACTTTTGGAAGCGGCCAATTTTGCGGCGGCGTCCGTTCGCCGGACTTCCCAAAAACTCGGTTTACGCACGGAGGCGTCAGTCCGTTTTGAAAAATCGCTGGATCCAAATCTAACTTCAGGCGCCTTGTTCCGATTTTTAACCCTGCTAAAAGAGATCTGCCCGAAATTAAAAATTGCCAGCGCCCTGATCGACATCAATAACGTTAATCCGGAAAAAATTACCATAGATCTGGATTTAGGCTGGCTGGCAAATAAAATCGGCCAGGAGATTTCCCGGTCGGAGGCCATAAATATCCTGAAGAGATTAGGGTTTGAATTATTGTCGGACGATAGCAATCTTTTGCGGGTGCTAGTTCCTTCTTGGCGGGCGACCAAAGATATCTCCAGTAAAGAAGATCTGGCCGAAGAGATTTTGCGTTTGTACGGCTATAATAATATCGCTTCGCGATTACCAGTTTTGGCGCTAAGTTTGCCGGAAGTCAATGAAGAACGGAAATTAGAAAGGAAAATTAAGAATATTTTAGCTTGGAAATACTCCCTAAATGAAGCTTATAATTATTCTTTCGTCGGTGAGGAACAGTTGAAAAAATTGAACATTGATTTTTTTAATTATTTAAAATTAGCCAACCCCTTGTCGGATCTTCAGTCCATGCTGAGACAGTCTCTGGCTTCCGGTTTGCTTGGAAATGTGAAAATTAACCAATCCAAGAGCGATGATTTTGGTTTTTTTGAAATCGGGAGCGTCTTTTTCAACGCTCCGGGTAATTTTCCTAAAGACGCCGGACGGGAAGAAACCCTACCCTATCAAGAAAAACATCTGGGGCTGGTTTTGGCCGGTGAGGGGGATTTATTCGGACGATTGAAGGGATTGATAAATAATTTGTTGCGGACGCTGACTAATTATGAGGCCGAAACGGAATTTTCAATTCTAGAGAATCCGGTTGGCTGGGCTGACGACCGCGTTAGCGCTAAAATTACGATTTTTGGTCAGGACATAGGTTTAGTGGCGTTAGTAGGCCCCGAAGTTAACACCAAACTTAATCTTAAGAAAAAAACCGCGTTGGCCGAATTGAATTTTAAACTGTTGGCTAATTTGGTTTTAGGCTTAGCGCGTTTCCGTTTTCGGGAAACGTCAAAATATCCACCGGTCATGCGCGATTTGGCCTTTGTCGTGGAAGAAAAAATATTATATAATGATTTAAAGGAGGAAATCGCCAATTTTAATCCATTGATAAAATCCGTTGAGTTGTTTGACGTTTACGCCGGCGATAAATTGGCGGACAACCGAAAAAGCTTGGCCTTCCATATTGTTTATCTTTCGGAAGAACGAACGCTGACGGCGGCAGAGGTCGATCAGATCCAGGAAAAATTAGTGGCGCGGCTAGCCGAGAAATTTGAAGCGCAATTAAGGAATTTTTAAATAATAATTAAACAAAAACATTATGTTTGCCACTTCTCATGACATTTTAAATTGGGTCTTAGCCGTTTGTGCCATTTTTATAACCTTTTTTCTCTGCTGGGCGTTTTATTATTTTATCGCCAGTATCCAAAATATTTATAAACTTATCAAGAGAATAGAAAACGGTGTGTCCAAAGTCGAAGAGATAATCGCTATCGCTAAAGATAAATTAAAGAATAGCGCCACCTATTTTATGATTTTGGGAGAAATTGCTAAGAAGGCGATGGAGTTCGTGGCGGAGAAACGGGCGACGAGACAGGAAAACAAAACGACCGGCCGAAAAAGAGAATAAAAAATAGAGAAGGTGATTATAAAACAACAAAAAAAGAACCGCCCTCACGGCGGTTCTTTTAAAATAAGATTATTTTTTATATCCGCAACCTTTATTACTGCATTTTATTTCCCCGTTTTTATCGGTCACGAGCAGAGCATCGCAATCCGGACATTTTTCACCGGTCGGCTGTCCCCAATAAGCGTTTTTACATTTGGGGTAAGCACTACAAGCGTAGAAAACGCCGCGCCGGCTAAATTTTTTGACGATTTTTCCTTCGCCGCAGGCCGGGCAGGTTATCTCTTGGCCGTCTCCGGGTTGAGCGATATTTTTGATGTTTTTACATTTGGGGTAGGCGGAACAGGCAAGAAAAGGCCCGTATTTTCCCGTCCGGACTTTCATCGGCGCGCCGCACTTATCGCAAACCTCACCCGCATATTTTTTCTCTAATTCCAATATTTTGGCGTCTGGCTCTTTTTTTTCATAGTCGCCATTTTCTCCCGCCATCTTTTTGATATTGCGGCAGTCCGGAAAAGCGCTACAGGCCAAAAATTTACCGTAACGTCCGGTTTTAATAATCATCGGCGCGCCGCACTTATCGCAAACCTCGCTGGATTTTTCTTCTGGCATAATGTCTTTTTTATTAATCTCTTCGTATTTAGTTTGTAAATTATCATGGAATTCTTTATAGAATTCGGCGATGACCGGTTGCCATTTTTTTTCTCCGTCGGCAATCAGATCCAGATCGTCTTCCATTTTGGCGGTAAATTTATAATCGACTATCTGGGCGAAATGTTTTATTAATAAATCAACCACTACAAAAGCAATGCTGGTCGGTTTTAGTTTTTTGTTCTCATCGCGTATGACGTAGTTGCGGACGATAATTGTGTTAATGGTCGGCGCGTAAGTGGACGGGCGGCCGATACCATATTTTTCCAGCTCTTTAACCAGACTGGCGTCCGAATAACGCGCCGGCGGGTTAGTTTTATGGGCCTCAGTAAGTAAGTTTAACAGAATAACCGTTTGTTTCTCCGTTAGAACCGGGAGTTCCTGCTCTTTTGTGTTTTCCGGCCAGATTTTTAAATAGCCGGGAAAAATTAAAGTTTGGCCGTTAGCTCGGAAAAGATAAATATTTTTTTCCACCGTAGTTTTGACGTCGATTGTCGTCGCCGCCAATTTAGCCGCCGGCATTTGGCTGGCGACCGCTCTCTGCCAGATAAGACGGTATAAACGTTCCTGATTTTTATCCAGTTTCCCCGCCAGATCTTTCGGATCGGTATTGACTTCAGTCGGTCGGATGGCTTCATGCGCCTCTTGTGCGTTTTTGCTTTTATTTTTAAAAACCCGCCCGCCCTCCAAAACATATTCCGCTCCTAGATTTTTTTTAAGCCAGGCTTGAGTTTCCGTTAAGAATTTCGGCGAGAGATTGAGCGAATCGGTGCGCATGTAGGTGATATAGCCTTCTTCGTATAATTTTTGGGCGACGGACATGGTTTGTTTGGCGCTGAATCCCAGATGACGGTTGGCGGATTGCTGTAGAGTCGAAGTCGTAAAAGGAGCGGTTGAATTTTTGTTCACCTGTTTTTTTTCTATTTTTTCTATCTCATATTTGGCGCCTTCAAGCAGAGATTTTAACTCCGCCGCCGCCTTTTCGTTGAGCGACAGCTTGTTAAAAGTTTTGTTTTTTATTTTATAAAGGTCAGCCGTGAATTTTTCCTCTTTTTTATCGCCGGCGAAATCGGCTGACAAACTCCAATATTCTTCTACTTTAAAATTTTGGATTTCTTTTTCTCTTTCTACTATCAAGCGGGTGGCGACGCTTTGGACACGACCGGCCGATAACCCCTTAGCGACCTTTTTCCATAAGAAAGGTGAGAGTTCGTAGCCGACCAGGCGATCTAGGATTCGTCGCGCCTGCTGAGCGTCAACCATATTGGAATCTATTCGTCGCGGTTTTTTCAGCGCCTCCAAAATCGCTTCCTTAGTAATTTCATGAAAAACGATTCTTTTAGTTTTAGATTCATCCAGGCCAAGGGCTTTAACCAAGTGCCAGGCGATTGCCTCTCCTTCGCGGTCTTCATCAGATGCCAGAATAATTTCGGTGGTCTTTTTTGCGGCCGCCTTTAAACCGGAAACGATTTTTTTAGCCTTGGTGGGAATAACATATTTAGGCGTAAAATCATGTTCGATGTCGATTCCCATTTCGCTTTTCGGCAGATCGCGAATATGGCCGAAGGAAGATTCGACCTGGTATTTTTTATCCAAAAATTTACCGATAGTTTTCGCTTTAGTTGGTGATTCGACAATAATTAAGCTCATAAAAAAATAGTTTAATTTAAATCATAGCCGAATTCTCCGTTTTTAGCAACTCCTTTAATTTCCAATATACTTAGTGTACTATTTATTGTCGCCGTGTCAAGTTTGGTTTTTTTAATGATTTCATCGGTCGTAATTTTTTCCGCGCGAGCATCAGCTTGTTTTATTAGTTCGTAAACGATTCTTTCGGTCTCATTGTTCGGTCGGTAGGAGGCGGTTTTTTCCGGCGTTTTATTTCCATCCGTCCCGTCGATTTCTATTTTGAAAACTTCCAGAATGTCTCGAGCGGCGGTGACAGCTTGCGCTCCCAACTTTATTATTTTGTTCGGTCCGTCTGAAAATTCGGAAAAAATATTTCCCGGTACGGCTAAGACATCGCGATTTTGTTCTAAAGCGCAGTTGGCGGTGATTAAGGAGCCCGATTTGGCTTGGGCCTCGATAATTAAAACCGCCTGCGCCAGTCCGGAAATAATCCGGTTGCGCCTTGGAAAATTTTGTTTATAGGGTGGGGTGCGCGGCGGAAGTTCGGAAATAAGCGCTCCGCCGCTGGCGACGATCTCAGCCGCTAAACGGCGATGGCCGTAAGGATAAATATTATCAGAAGCTAGCCCGGAGCCCAAAATTGCCAAAGTTATTCCTTTATTATCCAAGGCCGCTTGGTGCGCTAAAGCGTCAACGCCCATGGCTAAACCGCTGATTATTTCGATTCCGACCGAGACTAGGGGCGGTAAAAGTTCGGTTATTGTTTTTCCCGCGTAAGCGCTGTGTTTTCTGGAGCCGACGACAGCTAGACGATTTTTAATTTCCCCGTTTAGCCTTCCTTTATAATATAGGAGGGGCGGCGGATCGGGGATTTCTTTTAAAAGCGCCGGATATTCCGGGTCGCGCCAGGTAAGAAAATTTATTTTTTCTTTTTCCAGTTCTCGCAAGGCGTCACCCGGGTTGAAAGAAGACCGCCAGGTTACAAATTCGCCAGCTAATTTAGAAGTTAAGCCCGCTTTTTCCAGTTCGCCGCCGGCCGCCTGGAAAGCGGTTTCTAAATCCGGAAAATAATTTTCCAGCCGCCGCAGGTTAATCGGTCCGATCCGGTAAAAATAACTGAACGCCAGATAAGAGAGACGGTCAGAGGCGAGCGTATTCGCCGACCGTCCGAAAATTTGTTTGGTCATAAATATTTAGAATCGGGTTATAATAAAATCCCCCTAAATTTTTTAGGAGGATTTTATTTTTATTTTATATTCTCGTTAATTTTTTGATATCGAGCCGGGCGAATATTTCTTTCAGTTTTTTCTGTTCCTCGCCGCTGAAGACGCCTAGTACGAATTTATCCGGCGGAATATGGATTTTTAACAGTTCATTTTTTATTCCCAAACGGAAGCGGGTAAATTTTTTGGTTTTTAGCTGGTTAATAATGGATTGGACTCCTTTATGCCCGGCACTGCCCGAATCCGTGGCGATTTTATAATCACCGAAATTCAAATCCAGATCGTCGTGGATGACCGTCAGGATGTCGTTAAGATTTGCGTCTTTTTTCTTTAATAAGCCGAAATTTTTCGGTAATAATTTATAGTAATCTAAAATTTTTTGAACCGCCAGGCCGGAATTATTCATGAACGTCAAAGGCTTAACGAAAAAGAACTCGCCGTCTTCATAGGTCAGAGCGTGAAATTTTTTGTTTTCCGACCATTTAACGTCGCCCAGCAGATTATCCAGAGCCAGCCAGCCGATATTGTGGCGCGTATTTTTATATTGTTCGCCGGGATTGCCCAGGCCGACAATAATTATCATATCTTATATTTTAGCACATTTATGCTTTTTGCTCATTGTAAGTCGTATGCGATTTTTTGAATTTTACGACACGGATATGGATGGGCGTGCCGATAAAGCTATGGCGTTCGCGCAAACGATTTTCCATAAATCGGACATAGGAGAAATGCAGGTCATCATTCGGCCCGATGCGGACGATGAAGGCCGGCGGATTATGCTTTACTTGGCGGAATTCATAGATGCGGGGAGCTTTTAACCCCTTGCCTTTAGCCGGTTTATGGATTTTTACAACCGCTTTTAGAAATTTTTCGCATTGCGAATCGCTCAGTTCCAATTTTCTTTGCGCGGCAATTTCTAAAACCAGATCCATTATTTTATTGACTTTTTCTCCGGTTTTGGCGGAAACGAACTGCACCGGCGCCCAAGCGGCGAAAGGCAGTTTATCGTATAAAATTTCCGACCATTTTTTCGTGTCTCGCGTTTTCACTTGATCCCATTTATTTGCTATGAGGAAAAGGCTTTTTTTTCGGTCGACGATTTCTTGCACCAATTTCGCGTCTTGGTGGGTCAGCGGTTCGTTAATATCTATAACCAGGAGGGCGATATCCGCTTTATCCAGAGAACTTAATGATTTTAAAACTCCGTGTTTTTCAAAACCGACAGCATTGCGGCTATGCCGGGCGATTCCGGCCGTATCGACTAAAGTTATTTTTTGTTCCTTATAAACGATTTCTATATTTTGCGGTTCTCTGGTCGTGTGCGGCGTGGGACTGACGATTACCCGATCATAACCCAAGATAGCGTTAAGAAGCGAAGATTTGCCGACATTAGGTTTCCCAATAATACAAGTGGTAATCCCCTCGGTTTCTATTTCCTCGGTTATCTTTTTATTTTTTTTATTTTTATCTATTCTCCTGATTATAAAATCCAGCAGATCGCCCGTGCCCATTCCGTTGGCCGCGGAAATAATCAACGGTTCGCCCAATCCCAACCGATTAAATTGCGCCGTTTCCGAAGCTGATTTGAAACTGTCGACCTTATTGGCGATCAGTAATACTTTAGCCTGATAACTCTTATTTCTTTTTAATCCGGTCGCCAGTTCTTTGTCTTCCGGCAGAAGCCCGATTTTCGTGTCGACCAGAAATAAGATTAAATCAGCGCGATCCAGATAAGAACGAGCCTGTTTTTGCGCCTGGCTATCAATATCAGTCTCAGCTGTTTTTTTCCCGTTTAGATATTTGGCGTCGATTAATCCAGCCGTATCTACTAGGTCGAAAGCGCTATTCGCCCATTCCACCGTTCCTAGGTTACTGTCGCGGGTCGTACCAGCTACATCCGAAATTAGTGCCTGATTTTTTTCAATCAGACAATTAAAAAGCGTCGACTTGCCGACGTTGGTCCGTCCGCAAATAACTACCAAGGGTAGTTTTTTTTCAGTATTTTTTAACATAATGATTATTCGGCTCTATTCGCGTCCGTTCCGATAACCAACAGAAAATCAGGTAGTGAGCTGGTGGCAACGGTCGAAGTGGCGGTCTGGTAATCTTTTAACCACTCCGGTGAATCAAAGGCTTGGGTGGCTCCGGCGATTTTTTTTAAAACATTAAGCGAAGAATTCTTCTTACCGAAACTTAAGTCATAAACCGTTGTCCGGGTATAATCTCTAGTCGAGGCGTTGCCCGTCTTTAACACTTCGAATTTAGCTTGTTCCAACAGAACCGCGTTCTTGCCGGCCAAGCCAGTAATCCAGGTGCCATTTAAGATTATAATTTTGGCGTTGTCCGTAATCATTTCAATTTTTTTCGGAGTTTCCTGATTTCCGCCGACAGTAAAAATATTTTGTACCAAATTTTTTATTTCCGCGAAATTGCCGGAACGCGGCATTAAGATATAAGCGCCGTCTTCACCTTTGCCGGCCGCGAGCAGTCCGTCCGGCGCGTCACTTAGGACCTTATTGCTTATTTGCGCGCGATCGACATCTTTCGTCAGATCCCAAAGGCGGACGGTTTCCCAGACACTTAGATTGGTCGAGATATCCTGGCCGAATTCATTAATTAATTTACCGATAGTCACCGGATTCAAAAGAGTCTGTCGGGATAGAATTTTATTTTTAATCGCTTCCAGAACTAATTGTTGCCTTTTGGCGCGGGCGAAATCTGATCCTTCGATGCCATATCCATGACGGCTACGCGTATATTTAAGGGCTAAAGAACCATTCATGACTTGTAATCCTTTATCAATATGCAGATGTTCAAAACGGGCATAGTAATCTGGATTATCTTCTTGGCCATAAATCGGATAAGAATAATCATCAAGGGTGTTTTCCACATTAACTTCAATTCCTCCCAGCTCATCGATGATATTAGAAAAACCGTTGAAATCGACGCGGATATAATAATCAATCGGTATCTGCAGTAATTCGCTAAAAGCTTGGGAGGTAACTTCGCCGCCGCTTCCCGAATTTTTTTGTTCGGCGTAAGCGTTGACGCTGTTAAGTTTCTGCCAGCTACTGACCGGTGTTACTAAATCACGGGGGAAAGATATTAAAGATACCTGTTTAGTTGACGGTTTTATGCTGGCGAGCATCATCGTGTCGGTCAGGTAAGCGCCGTCATGCCCTTCCCCCCCCATACCTAAAAGCAGGATATTGATTCGATCGTTTTCTTCGCCTTTCAGCTGTTTATCGGCGCTGGGAATCAGATGTCTTAATTTATTTAAGAAGATGTTTTCGGAAAACCAATTGGTGGCGTTTTGGCTGGACATTATTACCCGTCCAGAAAAGATCAGAGCGATAACAATAACGGCAATCGTATAAGTGACGATTCTTTTTCTTTTTTTATTGTTAACAATTAATTCTTGGTCCTCTTCGCTCCAGCCAGTTCTCTGGCGCCTTTCCTGTTTTTCCATTTCTTCCATTTTTTGTTTAAAATCAATCATAAAATTGTCGGGCCGCCGGGAATTGAACCCGGGTCACACGCACCCGAAGCGTGTATAATGCCGTTATACCACGGCCCGAATATTTCTTATTTGTGGACTTGAGGGGACTCGGACCCCTTACCTCCGCAATGCGAATGCGGCGCTCTACCAGATGAGCTACAAGCCCGTAATTTCGTATAGCGGTCGGGGTGCCGGGAATTGAACCCGGGCTACATGCACCCCATGCATGCGTACTACCGTTATACTACACCCCGCTTGACGTCATATTTATATAGATATGACGAACAAAAAAAGGATTACGACCCTTTATCCTATATTACCATAAAATTTTAATTTTTCAAGCGGGCCTTTTGCTGGCTTTTTATAGTATTGACAAAATTATTAAAATGACTAAAATACTATTGTTCGGGAGGTAGCTCAGTTGGTTAGAGCGAAACATTGTTAATGTTGGGGTCGGGGGTTCGAGCCCCCTCTTCCCGGCAACCGGTATTTCCTGGTTTGATTTTGAGAAACGAGGGTTAGTTCTAGTGCTGGCGCGAGCGGTTTTAGGTAACAGACCTCTAAGGGGTTAGCAGGGTCGGCTTGTAAAGAATAGCCTATGGAGTACTGTCAGATATGTATGATGATAGCACTTATATAGGAAGGTCGCAGGATTGGAGTTCCTGCCCCTCGTTTCTTTTTAGTTTTTAGTAGCAGCTCTTTTAATGGACGATTGATTCGGTTCCTGTATCGTCCGCACCGCTTTTACAGCGGTTAGTTCATTTTAGGGTTTGGGCTGGGATTCCTTTGTGGAAATTCCGGCCTTTTTTAAATCGAGTTTAGTTTGCTAAAATCGGCTAATTAAACTAAAATACTAATATAAGAGATACCTCTATGACTTTGCAAAAAATTATTTTTTCCGGTATCCAACCGAGCGGCCGTTTAAATATCGGCAATTATATCGGCGCGATTTCCCAGTGGGTGGAGATGCAAAAAGATTATGATTGCATTTTTTCTGTCGTCGATTATCATGCTATAACTGTCAAGCAGAATCCGGAGGAATTACGAAGAAGAATCATTGAAGTGACTAAAATTTATTTAGCCGCCGGCATTGATCCGAAAAAATCCATTATTTTCCAGCAGTCGGCCGTTCCGGCCCATACCGAATTGGCCTGGATTTTTAATTGTTACGGAGCGCATATCGCCGATTTGAATAAGATGACACAATTCAAGGATAAAGCTGGAAAAAACCAGGAATCGGTCAGTGTCGGCTTATACGATTATCCGGTGTTAATGGCCGCCGATATCTTATTATACGATACGGACATTGTTCCGGTCGGCGAAGATCAGAAACAGCATGTGGAACTCGCTCGCGATATCGCGAAGAGATTCAATAACGAATTCGAGTCTGTTTTTAAGATGCCGCAATCAGTAGTACGCCGAGAAGGAGCAAGAATTATGTCCCTGCTTGATCCGGCCAAGAAAATGAGCAAAAGCGATGAGAACCAGAATAACTGTATTGCTTTATTGGATTCCCCTGAAGCCGCCAAGAAAAAAATTATGCGCGCCGTGACCGATTCCGGGACCGAGATTGCTTATGATTTGATTAACAAGCCAGCACTTTCCAATTTACTTACTATTTATGCGCAATTAGGCAATCGGCAGATTCCACGTCTAGTTAAAGATTATGCCGGTAAGGGTTATGGCGATTTCAAGAAAGATTTGGCCGAAGTTGTCGTTAAATTTTTAGAAGATTTCCAGAAAAAATATGAAGCCATCTCTGATAAAGACGTGGCTAAGATTTTAGAAGACGGACGGAAAAAAGCCGAACTGTTATCCATGAAAAAATTAGAGAGGATTAAGAAGTTAATCGGGGTGAGCTAGTAATTAATAAAATATTTAAAATCAAAAAACCTCTAATACTAGAGGTTTTTTGTATATAATCATGTTGAGATTTTGAGTCTAATTGGCATCAATTCGTTGCTACCGTGAGGTAGCCACTCCAGCATCATGCCGGAGGCGACTAACTCTTCTTTCCACGTGGAAAAGAAGAATTTTTCTCCCTAGAAAGGAGGTGATCCATCCACAGCTTCCGCTACGGATGCCTTGTTACGACTTCGTCCCTGTCATCAGTCTTGCCTTCGTCCCGCTAATGCGAGCCTTCGGGCACTACCAACTCCCTTGACGTGACGGGCGGTGAGTACAAGACCCGAGAACGTATTCACCGTGGCATTCTGATCCACGATTACTAGCGATTCCAGCTTCATGAAGGCGAATTTCAGCCTTCAATCCGAACTGAGAAAGGTTTTTAGGGATTGGCTCCACCTCGCGGTTTGGCGTCCCTCTGTACCTTCCATTGTAGCACGTGTGTTGCCCAAGGCGTAAGAACCATGCTGATTTGACGTCATCCCACCTTCCTCCCATTTAAAACGGGCAGTCTCCCATGACATGTAAAACATAGGATCAGGGTTGCGCTCGTT
>Ga0265297_10003562_pt1 | contig 27775 bp, 27 predicted proteins | sample Munlanlwell13791_FD_192502 | JGI IMG/M metagenome (GOLD analysis project Ga0265297, IMG submission 192502) | Leachate microbial communities from a municipal landfill in Southern Ontario, Canada - Leachate well 137-91 | ecosystem: Engineered > Solid waste > Landfill > Unclassified | place...
GACGACCACCGCGCCGCGTTTTATCCAACTGCCCTTTATGAGGTCCGGCTTGCCAACCGCGGAGACGAGTATCTCGGCCCGCGCTATATGCTCTTTCAGCTTACCGCGCTCCGCGGTGCCTATGTGGCAGACCGTTACGGTCGCCAGCTTATCCAGCAGGGACATCGCGATGGGCTTCCCTACGAGTTCGCCGTGCCCCACCACGACAGCTTCCCTGCCGAAAAGGCTTATGCCGGTGGACCTTATCATCTCCATGACGGCTGACGCGGTCGGGTTCACCCTCTCGACGTTCTTCGCCGGGTCTATATAATATATCGTCTGTTTCAGGTTTATCGTTTTAGGCACGGGCAGCCCGAGCATTATCGCGGTCGTGGACTTGTCCTTGTTCAGCCTCTTGATCACGCGGATAAGCTCGTCCTGCGATACGGAATTACTCAGGCGGATCCTCCTGTACTTTATTCCGAGCTCCTTAGCGAGTTTCTCCTGCGAATTTATATATATCGTCGCGGGCTTATGCCCGCCGACCTGTATGACGGAGAGCATCGGCGCCTTGCCGTATTTTTTCCTTATGGCGGACACCTCGCGCTTTATCTGAGCCTTAAGTTTCGACGCGAGCTCGCGTCCGTTAAGCATCCTTGTTTTCATCTAACGGCCCATCCATTTCCTGTTCAATTTTACGAGGTTATCGGCGGCCTGCGCGGACGCTTTCAGCAACAGCTCCGCGGCATATAGGTCGCCCATCAGGTTCCTGTTGCCTATCTTCCTCAGCCTCGGGCAGAATTTCAGCCCGGCAGAGGACAGTTTCGCGATCTCAGATACGCATAACGTAGCCTTCTTTATCGCGGCCTTGCTCTTCGTCCTGGCATATTCATCATATGCCCTGGCGTCCCTTTCAACGTATGAACTGAGCCTCTTCACGAGAGTCTCGGCCTTACCGAGTATGTTCTTCGCGTCCCTTTCATATACCCTGTACCTCTTCTTGCCTATCGTGAAATTCGCGACCTTCATCAATAGCGCAGCCCCGAGGGCACCGGCCAAAGCGGCCGACGCCCCTCCGCCCGGGACAGGTTTCCCTTGCCCGAGCGCCTTGATAAATGCATCGATCCTGTTCCTGTCGGATATCATCATTTAAAATAACCCCGATATGTTGCCGTCGTTGTCTATATCCACCCGTTCCGCGAGCGGAACCTTCGGCATGCCGGGCATCAGGTTCATCTCGCCCGTAAGCGCAACGAGAAAACCCGCGCCTGCAGAGACCTTTACCTCTTTTACCTTCAGCCGCCAGCCCGCCGGCGCTCCCTTTATCTTAGGGTCGTCCGTGAACGAAAGGTGGGTCCTCGCCATGTTCACGGGCAGCTCGTCATATCCGTTCTCGGTAAGGAATACTATATCGTCCTCGGAAGTCCCGACATATGCGACGCCTTCCGCGCCGTAAACCTCGATAGCTATCTTCTCTATCTTTTCCTTTATCGTGAGGCTCAGTTCATATAACGGCTTGAACCTTGACGGGTGCTCCTGCATCGTCGATATCACCGACTGCGCGAGCTTCTCTCCGCCCTCGCCGCCCTTAGCGACCACCTCGGTTATCTCCGCGAGCACGCCTTTGCTCCTGCACGACTCCTTTATCCTGTTGAGCTCGTTATCGGTATCGAACGGGAACCTGTTTATCGCGACGACGGGCCATATGCCGAACTTCTTTACGTTTTCTATATGCCTCTCGAGGTTGCATAGCCCGTTATTGAGCGCAACCAGGTCCTCTTTTTCTATCTGGTCATCCGGCAGGCCTCCGTGGGACTTCAATGCCCTCGCGCTTACCACTATCACGGCGCAATCGGGCCTGAACCTGCCCTGCCTCGTGACGACATCGCAGAACTTCTCTAATCCGAGATCGGTCCCGAACCCTGTCTCGACGACCGCGTAATCTGCGAGCTTAAGCGCCATCTGCGTGGCCAGTATGCTGTTGGTGCCGTGCGCGATATTCCCGAACGGCCCCATATGTATCAATGCGGGCTGGCCTTCCAGCGTCTGCGCCATATTCGGCTTTATCGCTTCCTTCAATATCGCCGCCATCGCGCCGACAACCTTCATCTCGGACGCGGTGACCGGACGGCCCTTATTGGTGAACGCGACTATCATCTTCCCGAGCCGTTCCTTCAGGTCCCTATACCCGGTAGTTAGCGCAAGGCACGCCATGATCTCCGAGGCGGCCGTTATATCAAACCCGTCGCGCCTCTTTACGGCTCCCTCCGCCATGCCTACCTGTATCTCGCGCAGGCTCCTGTCGCAAAGGTCTATCGTCCTGCGCCATATAATACGCTTAGGGTCTATCTTAAGATCGTTGCCCCTCGCGATATGGTTGTCTATTATTGCACTCAAAAGATTATGGGCCGCCGTCACGGCGTTTATATCGCCCGTAAAGTGCAGGTTGATGTCCTCCATGGGAAGCACCTGCGCGTATCCGCCGCCGCAGCCGCCTCCCTTAAGGCCCAGGGCGGGCCCCAATGACGGCTCGCGCAGGCAGAGGATCACGCGTTTCTTGAGCCGCCCGAGCGCCTGCGTCAGGCCGATCGAAACACAGGTCTTTCCCTCACCGTGTTTTGTCGGGGTTATTGCGGTAACAAGCACCAGTTTGCCGTCGGGGCGCGCCTTCAGCCTCTCGAGGACACCCAGTACAACCTTGGCCTTGAAATTACCGTAAAGCTCAAGCTCGTCGGCGTTCAAGCCCGCTTTTGTCGCAACCCCAACAATTTGCTTGGGATGCGTAAGCTTTGCGATCTCCGATGTCGAATGCGGTTTTTTAGCGAACATAGTAAATATTCATTATAGGGAAATAACAGGGATTTTGCAATAGCATTTACTTGATGGCGAATGACGCGATATTCGTGAATTTCGCCTTGACCCAGACTACGGCGTCTTCTCCTTCTATCGCATAACGGAAATCTGCGTCTTCCTTCAGGGGTTTCCCGTTCATCCTTACCGAGACCGGGTATTTGCCCCAGTTCTTTATTATGAAGACGGGATTTACGGCCACCGAGGAGACGATCTTAGGGAAAAGCGTGAACTGGCAGCCGTGCTTCAAGCTGTCAGTCTCGAATACCAGCGCCCTCTGGTAGAGGTCGTTCTTTATGAACTTCGCTTCGTCGGTGATCATATTGACATCGCTCGGGTTGAGCCATGACGCGGTCCTGTCGCGGAGGTCGCGGTCATCCCAGGGCTTGCTTACGCCGACGAGCATCGCCCATGTCACGGGGCCTTTCGCCTTCGGATGGCCGGATATGGGCAGAAGCGACACATGCCCCGGCTCGCGAAGATACCTGCCGTTCGTCTTGCCGGGTTCCTCGTACGGCATCTTGCTGATCGGCCAATGCGAGAATACGAAAAAATCCCCCTCGTACTCGCCGCTACCCCTCAGTTCGAACGCCCAATTCTCCCCGTAATGCCCCCACCATTTTTTGAAGGGTTCCGGGAACGTCATCTCCGACACTTCCTCGCCCTGCGCGAAGACCTCGTATACCGCCGGCCTGTCCTTAAGGTTCACGCGGCATATGGCCTCCGGCCAGTTCTTGGATGTCTCGTCGAGTTTAGATACCTGGGAGTTTTTGTTCAGGTACCATGTATATTCGATCTTGTCGCCCTGGATATTGAATACCGAAACCGCCTTAGGGTCTATGACCTCGGACGGTTTTATCCCGCCCCGCTTGACCACCGCGAGCTCGGATATCTCGTTCCAGTCCGTCTCGTATTTCGTCGTAATCGCGGGCGTATATATGACCTTCCTCACGCCTACGCCATCGGGATAGAACGTGTACCATTCATCGGCATAAGGTCTTTCCGCCTGGTCGAGGCCCCACCACTTATATTCCGGATCAGCCAGCACGTATCTCCAGTGGACTATCACGCGGGCCTTGTTCGATTCCACGATATCGGCTTTGGACCACCGCAATAGCCTGTCACCCATCGGTTCGCAGCAACCTTCCGTACCTCCGCCCCATATCTCCACAAACTCGTAATAAACCGCGCATTTGTCGTCTATGTGCCACCACGGGATATATTCGGCCTCGCTCCAGAAGACGAACTTCGCCTTTTCATAATACGGGAACTCCTTATCGAACGAGACGACCACGGCTTCTCCTGAAATGCCCGAAAACACATAATCGCGCCGGACCGCGCCGAAGCCGGGATCCTTGCCGGGCAACTCATCCGAAGGGGTCAACATGACCATCGGCCGGATGAAGGTCGCCTTCGAGAGCGACTGCCCGTCCGATTTCACATACGGATAGAAATAGTTCTGGGCATTACCCGGGTCCGGCAGAGTGGAAAATTCCATCCAGCCCTCGAGCTTCTTTCCGTCGACCTCCCTCTCGTACTTATAATAAAAATGCAGGCACGCGGCCTTCTCGTCCCTGATTATCCGGAACGCCTTTGCGTCGTAACCGAAGGACGCGTTATTGAGGAGGAATTCGAACCGCGGGTTACCCCCGGAATTCTGCCGGAGAAGGTCCTGCCCGTCCCTTATCGCGAATACCCTCACGGTCTTATCGCCGCGCTTGTCAACCTTGCGTTCGATGCCCACGAAATTAGCGGGATCCGGTTTGCCCCCGAGGTCCCTGAAAAGTATGATGCCGCATATGCCGTCCTCCGGCTTTATCTCGGCCTGAGCGTCAAAATTCCCGCCGAACTTGCTCGGGTTATATATCCCGAAAGCTCCGGCCCTGTCGAGCGAGAGAGAGACGCCCTCCTCGTTCTCCGAGATGATGCCTCCCTGGGTCGCGGAACCGAAATAGTAGGGCTCCCATTTATTCCCCTCTTCGGGGAAGCATGCCCCATGGGCCAGGCACACTGCCAGCGCCGCTGCGGCAATAATACCCTTCATACTTGTCATATGCTTTTTTTCGCCTCGCGTAACCGCAGTTGCCCGCATGCTGCGTCGATATCCGCGCCGCGCTGCGACCTTACGGTGGAGTTGACACCGCCCCTTTCCAGCACATCCTGGAAGGCTTTGACCTCTTTAAAGGACGGCGGCGAGAACTTGAAATCCGAGACCGCGTTGAACGGGATCAGGTTTACTTTACAGTTCATATTCTTGAGCAATTTAACGAGGTTCTGGGCGTCGGTCGTCGAGGAGTTGACGTCCCTAATGAGGATGTATTCGAATGTTATTATCCTGCCTTTTTCCTTCGTGTACTCCCTGCATACGGACATTAGTTTATCCAGGAGGTATACGTTATTTATAGGCATGAGCTTCGATCGTGTCTTGTCGTCCGCCGCGTGCAGCGAGACCGAAAGCTCGAACTGCTCCTTCTCCTGCATATATCTCCTGATGCCGGGAATATGCCCCGCGGTCGATACGGTTATCTTCCTCGCCCCGATCCCGAGCCCGAGCGGGGAATTCATGATCTCCACGGCCTTGATGACGTTATCGTAATTAGACAGCGGTTCGCCGGTGCCCATCATAACCACGTTCGTAATCCTCTTGCCCTTGCGGAACAGGTCGGACTGTATCGCAAGCGCCTGGGAGAGTATCTCGCCGCAGGTAAGGTCCCTCTTGAAACCCGCGAGCCCGCTCGCGCAGAAATAACACCCGTACGCGCATCCGACCTGCGACGAAAGGCATATAGTCTGGCGGCTCGCCCCGCCCGCGGGGTCCTTGGCGGGGATCAACACGGATTCGACCGTCTCCCCGTCCCGGAGCTCAAAGAGGTATTTGCACGTCCCGTCCGATTTAGACATCTGCATGCTTGCCAGGCTGACGCCCGATATCTCGTACTTATTCGCCAGGTAATCGCGCACTTTCGCAGGCAAGTCCGTCATATCCGCGAAAGACTTCGCGCCCTTTTTGTATATCCATTCGAAGACTTGTTCCGCCCTGTATGCCGGTTCGTTAAGGCTCTTGAACTTGGCATAGAGCGCGGGAAGCGAAAGGTCTTTTATGTCCTCTTTTTTATCGGCCATCATTATTCCACTTTAAACGACCTATTAGCGATGGCGACATTGCCGTAACCGTCGTTCACTATGAGATAGAGCCTGTACAGCCCCTTCTTACCCGGAGCCGTCATCCTGAAGCTCGTACCTTCGCAGTCTATCTTCACGTCCACTTCCTTATTGACGTAGTACTCAAGGATGCCTTCCTGCGCCGTCGAGACCATGAACTGGTAATCGAGCGGGTTGCTGTCGTTATCGGAGGCTTCCGCGAAGATATCAACCTTCTCGCCGGGCGCTATGCCCTTGGTCTTCGTAAGTTTCAATGTGACGATCCTGGGAGGAAGGTTTGAAGGCTTGCTGCCGGTATAGATCTTATAGACCTCCCAGAACGCCGGGCGCTTGAACAACTTGTAATTGATATTCCACCAGGTCATCGATTCCTGGGTCGTCTCCCCAAGATGGAAGACGAACCCTCCGAGATTGTATCCCTTGAACCCCATTATGTCGTTTGTCATGTTCCTGTATAGCGCCGCCTTGCCCTGGTCGGGCTCGTCCTGCGAGGCGCCGTTCGCGTCCTTCTTGGCGTCCCACGGGCCGTGCGGGCCGTACTCCGTCACGCAATAAGGGATATCGAGGCCCGACTTGTCCCACTTGCTGTGCGACATCCTGACGCTCCCGTAGATGTTCATGCCGAAGATGTCAAGGCCCGGGACATATTTGATGATATACGAAAGCGCGGTGGTATCCGCGGATGTGTATATTACCGGATGCGCCGGGTCGAGCCGGTGGACCAGCTTTATCATCTCCTCGAGGAATTTGGAAAGCTCTACGCGCTCTTCCTCGTCCTTCGTGAAGAATATCGCCTCATTCCCTACATTCCACATGAGCAGCGCTGGGTGGCCCTTGAACTTGTTTACGTAATCTTCGATCTCTTTCTTCTTATTCTTCTTGAAATCGTTATCTCCGATATAGGTATATTTTCCGTCGTCCTTCACGAAATTGATCCAGATGCCCGCGTCCACCATAAGGCCGTACTTATACGCGGTATCAAAATATTCCTGCGTCCCCTGGTCTGTTCCCCATGTGCGGACCGCGTTAGCGCCGAGCTCCTGCGCCATCTTAAGGTAATCCTCTCCGTACTTGCCCTTCATATTCCCTACGCCGACACCCTTTATGTAAAAGGGCTTGCCGTTGACCTCGAGGGACCAGCACCCTTTTTGGCCCGTCACCTTCACGACGCTTCCTTTCGGCTCATCCTGTGCCGGGCAGACATGCGCACAAGCGAACAACACGGCAATCAAGACAAATGCAGGGTATCGTTTATGCATTGTATTATCGCCTTTCCGTTTTTGCAGGATATCTTATTGATGCTGCAGTTGTCTATCCTGACCGATTTAAAGAACCTGTCAAAATCCGCCTTCATCACTATCGCAAAGTATGCGGCTATGACGCCCCAATGCGCAACTACGCAAACATCGGCGCCTTCGCCCTTGCCCGCTATCGACTTGAATACGCGCCTGACCCTCGCGGTAAACCGGGGGACCCCTTCCCATCCGGGTATCTTTGCCTTCGACGGGGCCTTCTTCCAGGCGGCATACGACCTCGGGAAACGTTTCTTCACTTCCTCTATGGTCATGCCCTGCCACGCGCCGAGTATCATCTCCTCGAGGCCCGGATCGAGGACAAGCCTGGCGCCGGACGCGTCCGCGATCATCTTCGCGGTCTGCGCCGCGCGCTTCAGGTCGCTCGAATAGACGGTCTTAATGCCCTCTTTCTTCAGGCGTTTGGCCGCGGCCCTCGCCTGCCTTCGCCCGGCCGCGCTCAAGCCCGGGTCTTCCCTTCCCTGTACACGCTGCTCTTTATTCCATACCGATTCGCCGTGCCTTATTAGGAATATGTTCATCTTGAGAGTGTGAATGTCCTCCTGTGTATCGGTGAAGGCCCGTGGATGTCCAGGGCGCCGTAATGCATCTTCGTCCCGTATCCCTTGTGCCGGCCGAACCCGTATTCCGGATATAGGGTGTCATAATACGCCATGATGAAATCCCTTGTGACCTTTGCAATGATAGAGGCGCACGCTATAGAAAGCGAGTGCGATTCCCCGTTTATGATAAGCGTCTTTGAGCAGGCTATGCCCGGTGGCGTTGAAATTCCATCTATAAGAAGGTGGTCCGGTGCCCGGCGGAGATCGGATACCGCCATCTGCATCGCTTTGAGGGTGGCTTTGAGGATATTGATACTGTCTATCTCTTTTTCGCCTACGATACCGATCCCGACATGCGCCTTCCCTACTATCTCGGCAAAGGCCTTTTCGCGTGATATCCTGGTAAGCTTTTTAGAGTCATCTATCCTGTTCTTGAACCTGAATTCCTTTAAGATCACCGCGGCGGCGACTACCGGCCCGGCTAACGGGCCGCGGCCGGCTTCATCTATACCCGCGATATTCTTCTTTCCCTGCCTTATTAACTTTCTCTCATGATACAACATCAGCCTTCTTGCCGACCTTCTTGCGCATGTAATACAGCTTCGCCCTGTGCGGGTTTGAGGATTTGACTACCGTCACCTTGTCTATGGAAGGTGAATGCAACGGGAAAGTCCTCTCTATGCCCTCGCCGGAGGATACGCGACGCACAGTGAACGATGACGAGATGCCCTTGCCCCTTTTCTTGATGACCAAGCCCTCGAACATCTGGATGCGGAACTTATCTTCTTCCTTTATTTTTACTGCGACTTTTACGGTATCGCCCACGCCGAAGGCGGGGACTTCTTTCCTCTCATAGCTTTTTGCCACCATATCAACCTTGCCCATCATCTCTTCTCCTTATATATCCCGCTTCGGCGGGATCTCGCCCCAAATGCGGGGCTCAACATATCAGGCCGCATCTTCTTCGTCCTTTTCAGCGCCATTCCGTTTCTCCATACGTCTATCTTATTATGGTCCCCTGACAGAAGCACCGCCGGGACCTTAAATCCCCTGAAGTCCGCCGGCCTCGTGTACTGAGGATACTCCAAAAGCCCGGCAGAAAATGATTCGAATTCAAGCGACTCCTTGGAGCCCACAACCCCGGGTATCAGCCTCACTACGCAATCCACCAGCGCCATCGCGGGTATCTCGCCGCCGGTGAGCACGAAATCGCCCAGCGATATCTCGTCTGTGACGCGCTCCTGCCTGAACCTCTCGTCAATGCCCTCATAATGGCCGCATACCACGATAATATGGCCGGCCTTTGCCAGTTTCTTCGCAACCGCCTGGTCCAGCCTCCTGCCCTGCGGCGTCATCAGGACGACCTTCGAGGCCCTTCTTTTCAGGCCGGCGACCGCATCAAAAAGCGGCTGCGGCTTTATGACCATTCCGGGCCCGCCCCCGAAAGGCTTATCGTCCACCTTACGGTGCTTGTCGTCGGTCCAGTCCCGCAGGTTATGCACCCGGATATCCGCCTTTCCGCTCTTTATTGCGCGCTTGATCATCGACTCCTCCAGCGCGCCCTCGAACATCCCGGGAAAGAGGGTCAGGATATCTATACGCATCTGGTCAGATTATGCCGGATCTTTTCAATATGTGCGATACCGCCAGGGAGGGTTTTGCGCCCATCTTGATCCAGTGCAATATCCTCTCCTTTTTCAGGTTACCGTAAGCCGGCGTCTTCGTCGGGTCGTAGAACCCGAGCTCTTCAAGCGCCTTCATATCGCGGCCCCTGTGCGAATCAATGACTATGATCCTCTGGTGTGGCATCTTCTTCGTACCCAACCTCTTCAACCTGATTACCGCTGCCATGAACTACTCCTCCTTTTCTCTTCTGATATTGGCTCCCAGTCGGGACAATTTGAGCTCTATCTTATCATATCCTCTGTCCAAATGGTAGACTCTTGATACGTCGGTCCTTCCTTTTGCGGCCATGCCGGCAAGCACCAGCGCGGCCGAGGCGCGCAGATCCGACGCCATCACGGGGGCCCCGCTCAGCTGCTTTATGCCCTTCACTATAGCGGAATCGCCCTCCAGTTTTACCTGCGCTCCCATCCTTGCAAGTTCGCTGACATGCATGTACCTGTCAGGATATATCTTTTCCGTTATCACGCTGATACCGTTTATTTCGGACATCAGCGCCATCATCTGCGCCTGCAGGTCCGTCGGGAAACCCGGGTACGGGAGCGTCGTTATGTCGACGGGCTTCAATTGCCTCTTTACCCTCACCCTGATATCCTTGCCGTGGCGCGTTATCGTGACGCCCGCATCGAGCAGTTTGTCCACAAGCGCGCCGAGGTGGTCATACCTGGCTCCCCTTATGGTTATGTCGCCTTTTGTCATGGCTGCCGCTATCATGAAGGTGCCCGCCTCTATCCTGTCGGGTATCACTTCATATTCTGCGCCTCCGAGCCTCTTTACGCCTTCTATCTCTATGAGATGCGTGCCGGCGCCCTTTATCTTTGCTCCCATCTTCAGGAGGAAATCCGCGAGGTCAACCACTTCGGGCTCGCAGGCCGCATTCTCTATTACGGTCCTGCCCTTGGCCAGCGTTGCCGCCATCATGACGTTATCCGTCGCCAACACCGAAGACCCGAAAGCGCCCCCGAGGAATATATGGGCGCCCTTCAACTGCTTAGTCTCGGCTAACACGTAACCGTGCTCTATCTTAAGCTCCGCTCCGAGCGCCTTGATGCCCTTGAGGTGCAGGTCGACGGGCCTGTTGCCTATGGCGCATCCGCCGGGATAGGATACCTGCGCTATTTTATGCTTTGCGAGGATAGGCCCGAGCACGCAGAAGGACGCGCGCATCTCCTTAACGTATTTATACGGGGCGATATGGTTCCTGTACCCCTTCGGTTCGATCACCGCGCGGCCGTCCTCGAACTGGACCCTGACCCCGAGGTTGCGCAATATTTTCACCATTGTGTGGACGTCGCGCAGCGGCGGCACCCTTTTTATCACGCACTTCTCATCCGTCAGCAGCGTGGCCGCCATTATCGGCAGCGCGGAATTTTTCGCGCCGCTTACCTCTACCGCGCCCCTGAGCCTCGCCGGCCCTTCTATTACGATCTTATCCATTCAAATATCAACGCCTCTTAGCGAATACGATCCTGTCTATATCGTTATAATCCTTTATCACGTCCACCTGAGAATACGCGCCCGAATCCTCGATGATCCCCCTCACCGCCCCGGACTGCCCATAGCCGATCTCAAGCGCGAGGAATCCGCCCTTCTTGAGCCTGGCGGAAGCCTCCGGGATTATCTTCCCGTAGAACTCAAGCCCCTTAAGCCCGCCGTCAAGCGCTATCCTTGGCTCGCTCCTGACCTCGAGGGGAAGCGAATCGTAATCCTCGCTGGGTATATACGGAGGGTTAGATATTATAACGTCGAACTTTATCTTATCCGGGATCCCCTTGAACAGGTCCGAATTGACGAACTCTATGCCCTCGCCCAGGCCGTTTGCGGCAGAATTCCCGCGGGCGACCTCCAGGGCTTCCTCAGACACATCGGAGGCTAGTATTCTACAGGACGGGCTCAATTTTGTCAAACTAACAGCTATAGCGCCCGAACCTGTCCCGAGATCGAGTATGCGCGGACGCTCCATGCTTTCCCTCTCGATCAGCGCGAGGACCCTCTCTACCAGTATCTCGGTCTCCGGCCTCGGTATCAGCACGGAGCAATTCACCTCAAACTCAAATCCCATGAACTCCGCGAGGCCCGTTATATACTGGACCGGGATGCCGCGCGCGTACGAATCCAGCGCCTCGTGGAAGGCCTCGATCTTCTCCTCGTCGGCCTCATATTCCCCCATATATAATTGGGTGCGGTCGCAATTGAACGCCCAGCACGCAAGCTGCTCCAGAGAATCCATATTTATTTCGCCTCTTTCAGCTTAAGGTCTTTTTCCTGCTTAAGGAGCTCCATTATCACTTCTTCGAGTTCCCCCTCAAGCACGTTCTCGAGGTTATGCACCGTAAACCCTATCCTGTGGTCGGTGATCCTCCTGTCCGGATAATTATAGGTCCGGATCTTCTCGCTGCGTTCGCCTGTGCCGATCTGGGTCTTGCGCTCCTTCGCGATCTTGTCGTGCTGCTCGATCACCGCCTTATCGAGGAGCCTGGCCCGGAGGACCTTCATCGCCTTGTTCTTGTTCTTTAACTGCGATCTCTCATCCTGGCATTGCACGACGACACCGGTAGGCAGGTGCGTTATCCTTACCGCGGAATCGGCCGTATTTACCGATTGTCCTCCGGCGCCTGAGGACCTGAATACGTCAACCTTAAGGTCCTTCGGGTCTATCTTTATATCAACATCCTCGGCTTCGGGGAGCACCGCCACGGATACGGTGGAGGTATGGATCCTTCCGGAAGCCTCGGTCGCAGGTACCCTCTGCACCCTGTGCACGCCCGACTCGAATTTCATCTTCCGGTACACCCCGGTCCCGTCTATGCCGAATACCGCTTCCTTGAACCCGCCTGCTTCCGACAAGCTTGAACTGAGCATCTCAACCGCCCATCCCTGGCTTGCCGCATATTTTGAATACATCCTGAACAGGTCTGAGGCGAACAGCGAGGCCTCCTGGCCTCCGGTCCCCGCGCGGATCTCGACGATTATGTTCTTATTCGCGTCGGGATCGTCCTCGAGGAGGAGCTCTTCTATCTCCTTCTCCAGCCCCGGCATCTTCTTCCTCAGCGTAAGGAGCTCCTCCTTCGCGAGCTCCGCGAATTCCGCATCCTGCGACTTTTTATCCAGGACTTCCTCGAGCTCCGCTATATCGGCGCCTGTCTTCTTGTACTCCTTATATTTAGAGACGATCGTCCTCAGGGAGGCAAGCTCCTTCGTATACCGCTGGTAGGCGGACGAATCGGCTATCACCTTCGGATCGGTGACCAACCCTTCAAGCTCTGAGTAACGCCTGAGCCTCGTCTCTAACGCTTCAAACATCAATGGTTACCCGGCCTTTATTTCTTGTATTTCTTCCTGAACTTCTCTACCCTGCCGGCTGTATCCATCAGCTTCGTCGTGCCGGTGAAGAACGGGTGGCACTTCGAGCAGATCTCAACCTTAATGTTCGGCTTCACAGAACGCGTATGAATAACCTCCCCGCATGCGCAGGTTATCGTGGTCGGCTCGTACTTCGGGTGGATCTTTTCTTTCATCTTACTCTCCTTATGTTATTTCTGCTGCATGTTCATCAGGAATTCGGCATTTGTCTTGGTCTTGCCAAGCCTGTCAACCAGAAGCTCCATCGCCTCGTCCGAATTCATCTCGTTAAGCACTTTCCTTAGTATCCAGATGCGCTTCAGCTCGTCTTCCTTAAGCAGCAGGTCTTCCTTCCTCGTGTTAGAGCGCTTTATGTCTATGGCAGGATAGATCCTCTTCTGGAACATGTTCCTGTCGAGCTGCAACTCCATATTGCCGGTTCCCTTGAACTCCTCGAAGATGACCTCATCCATCCGGCTCCCAGTATCCACGAGCGCCGTCGCGATTATCGTCAATGAACCGCCTTCCTCGACCGCCCTTGCTGCGCCGAAAAACCTCTTCGGTTTATGCAGCGCGCTCGAATCGACACCGCCCGAGAGTATCTTTCCGCTATGCGGCGCAACCGTGTTATACGCGCGCGCGAGGCGGGTTATCGAATCGAGCAGGACGACGACATCCTTCTTATTCTCTACGAGGCGTTTCGCCTTTTCGAGGACTATCTCGGCGACCTGTATATGCCTTTCGGCCGGCTCGTCGAAGGTAGAGCTGACGACCTCCCCCTTGACCGAACGCTGCATATCGGTGACTTCCTCAGGGCGCTCGTCGATCAGCAGGACTATCAGGACCACGTCCGGATAGTTTTTCATGATCGAGTTCGAGATCTTCTGCAGCAGTATCGTCTTGCCACTGTAAGGCTGCGCGACGATAAGGCCCCTCTGCCCCTTGCCGATCGGCGTGAGCATATCCATTATCCTCATGGATATCTCGCCGGGTTCCGTCTCGAGGACATACCTCTCGTTCGCGTAAAGCGGCGTCAGGTTATCAAACAATGTCCGTTCTTTCATTGATTCCGGGTGCTCCATATTGACTACTTCAACCTTCAATAGCGCGAAGTAACGCTCGCCTTCCTTCGGCGGGCGGATCTGTCCGCTCACCGTGTCGCCGGTGCGCAGGTCGAACCTCCTGATCTGGCTGGGCGACACGTATATGTCGTCCGGCGACGGAAGGTAATTGTAATTCGACGAACGCAGGAACCCGAACCCGTCCGGCAGGATCTCAAGCACTCCCTCGCCGAACATGAACCCTTCCTTTTCGGCCTGTGCCTGGAGTATCTTGAATATCAGGTCCTGCTTTTTGAGCCCGCTAATGGAATTTATGCTCAAGTCCTTGGCGGCCTTCGTCAATTCCTGGATCGTCATCTTCTTCAGTTTGGCGATATTGAACATCGGGCCGGACGCTTCCTTCGTTGTCTCGGAACCCTCTTTCGCCTCTTTACTTGCCTGTTTTCCGTTTGTCTCTTCGTTGCTACTTTTCATCCCATTCCTCCTCTTCCATAAATACCTTGTATGTTCCTCCCTCTTTCTGTGCAAGCGCTAACGCCTCTACGGCGCATCCCAGTAATTCATCTCCCGAGAAAGCGAATGAAAAATAATGCGCTATCCCGACGGATACCGAGACGCGCAGGTTATCCGAGGCGAAATCGCGGGACTTCACCGCCTCCAGGATCTCCTCGCTGCGCTCCTTTGCCTCCTTCAGCGTGACTCCGCGAAGGAGCATAAGGAACTCGTCCCCTCCGAACCTGGCGAGCAGGTCGCCGTCCTTCAGCTTATCCCTGAGCAGCTGAGACAGGCCTTCCAGCACACCGTCGCCCGCGCTCCTGCCGTACCAGCGGTTCACCCTTTCGAGATTATCTATGTCAATAAGAAGCAACATAACGGCAGGAAGCGCCCTTTTTTCCTTGGAGCCGGATATCTCCGCGTTAAGAATGCCGAGGATATCCTCTATCTTATGAGGACAGTTTACGCTCCCGCCAGCTTCTTCCATATAGCCCTTACCTGTTTCTCCGTTGATATCAGGCTGCCGCCATTGTCTATCACATGGTCGGCTTCCCTGACCTTATCCTTGAGCGGAATCTGCATCCTGATCCTTCTCAATATCGCGGAGCGTTTAAGGTTGAACTTCCTGCATGCCCTTTCCAACTGCACATGCCTCGGCGCCGATACAACGATAAGCTTATCTACGTGCTTCCGGCCGCCGGTCTCAAGCAGTAGCGGGACGTCGAGCACCACTAACGCCGAACTGTCCGCCCTTTTTATCCTGCCAACTATCGCCGTCATCCGCCTGTATACTTCCGGATGCAATATATCGCAGAGCTTTTTCAGCTCCTTCTTATCGGAGAATACCAGCTCCCCAAGCTTTTTCCTGTCGATGTATCCGTCATTCAGCAATATGCCCTTGCCGAAACGCGAGGAGATCTTCTTCCATGCCGGATTGCCCGGCTCCATCGCGCGGTGGGCGATCTCGTCGGCATCTATGACGACGGCTCCGAGCCTGCGCAACATCTTCGAGACCGTTGTCTTGCCTGTCCCGATGCTCCCGGTAACGCCGACTATGACCATACCTATGCCCGCTTCCTGTATAATGCCATGTATTCCCCGGCCGACCTGTCCCACGAGAAATCGCATTTGAGAGCGTTGGATACGAGCTGTGCCCAGGGCTTCTTCTGTTTATAGACGCCTATAGCCCGTTTTACCGCGTCAAACAGTTCCCACGGGTCGTACCTTTCAAACACGAATCCGTTGCCCTCGCCTGTCTTTGTGTCAAACTCCTTTATGGTATCGGCGAGCCCGCCCGTATTGCGGACCACCGGTATCGTGCCGTACCTCAATGATATTATCTGTCCGAGGCCGCACGGTTCGTACCGCGACGGCATCAGGAACATATCGCAGCCGGCGTATATCTTCTTCGCAAGCGCATCATCGAACCTTAAATTTATCGAAGCCTTACGCGGTATCCTGCGCTGTATATCCTCAAAGAGCCTGTGATACTTCTCTTCCCCCGTGCCGAGAAGTATGAACTGCACGTCCAGGTCCAGCATCTGGTTGATCATCTGCGCGATCAGGTCCAGGCCTTTCTGGTCGGCAAGCCTCGATACCACGCCGATCAGCGGAATACCGTCCTTCTGCTCGAGGCCGGCCTCTTTTTGCAGCAACGCCTTATCCCTGCGTTTTCCCGCGGGCTTTGCAGGCCATTCGCTGTAGTCGATGCCGTTAAGTATGCCGTACAACGCCCCCCTGCGCTCCTTCAGCAGCGGGTCGAGCCCGTAACCGAACTCCTTCCGCTGTATCTCCCGGGCATATGTAGGCGAGACCGTCGTTATCAGGTCGCTGAAAACAAGGCCGCCCTTAAGTATGTTCAACATATCGTAGAACTCGAGCCTGTGCATCGTGAAATATTCCCATCCAAGCCCCGTCTTTTCAAACTGCTCCTTCGGAAAGATGCCCTGATAGCCCATGTTGTGCACGGTAAGCACGGTCTTTATGCCTTTATAGAATTTATCATTGGGCCTGAATATATCCTTCAGGTAAACCGGCACAAGCGCTGTCTGCCAGTCGTTGCAGTGTATCACGTCGGGCTTGAATCTCATCTCCTTGGCCATCTCGAGTATGCGCCTGGAGAAGAAGGCAAACCTTTCGAGGTTGTCCCCGTAATCGCCCGACTTCTCGGCATAGAGGTTATCCCTCATGAAATACGCGTCGTTCCTTACGAAATATACCGGCACCTTCCCCGCCAGCAGCGCCTTCCCGCCTTTTACCTTCACGCATTTATATTTCGGCGTGATAACCCTCACGTCCGCGCCCGCTTTATGCAGCGCGACCGGAAGGCTTCCGGCCACATCTGCAAGCCCGCCCGTCTTCGAGAACGGCACGACCTCGCTTGAGACGAAAAGCACCTTCAGTCTCTTCCTGGCCGTCATATCAGGCGGCCTCCAACCAGTTGCCGCCAGCCTTGACCTGGACTTTTACCGGGACGTTAAGTTTAACCACGTCTTCCATCCTTATCTTGACCAGCTTTTTCATCTCTTCTACCTCTTCCGGAGGGACCTCAAATATGAGTTCGTCATGCACCTGCAATATCATCTTCGACTTGAGTTTCTTCTCTCTTATGACGTTATGGATATTTATCATCGCGATCTTTATCAGGTCTGCGGCGGAACCCTGTATCGGGGCGTTGATCGCGGCGCGCTCGGCGAACTGCCTGACGGAATTGTTCTTGCTGATTATCTCGGGAGTATACCTGCGCCTGTTAAGGATAGTTGTGACATACCCATTCTGCCTCGCCTCTTCCACCAGGTCCTCGAGGAACACCTTTACCCTGCCGTACTTTTCGAAATACGCGTCTATGAACTCCTTCGCCTTCGATATCTCTATCTTCAGTTCCTTTGAGAGCCCGAAAGGGCTCATGCCGTATATTATCCCGAAATTCACCGTCTTTGCGATCGAGCGCATCTCGGGGGTCACGTCGCCTTCCTTTACCCCGAATATAAGTGAAGCGGTATGCGCGTGCACGTCACGGTCGCCCTCGAACGCCTTAAGCAGCTCCTTATCGCCTGAAAAATGCGCCAATATCCTCAGCTCTATCTGCGAATAATCCGCGGTTAGTATCGACCACCCCTTGCGCCCGGCGATGAACGCCTTGCGTATCTTCCTGCCCATCTCGGTCTTAACAGGGATGTTCTGGAAGTTCGGGTCCGACGAGCTGAGCCTGCCGGTCGCGGTCACCGTCTGGTTGAATGAAGTATGCACGCGCCCCGTCTTCGGGTTCACCAGCTCCGGGAGCGCATCGACATACGTGGATTTCAGTTTCTGTATCTCGCGGTACTTCAGCAGCAGCGCCGGTAACGGGTGCGCGGCAGACAAAATCTCCAGCACATCAACATCGGTTGATTGTCCAGTCTTTGTCTTCTTTACCGGCGGAAGATCCAACTTCACGAACAATATCTCGGCAAGCTGTTTCGGCGAATTGATGTTGAATTGCGCGCCCGCCGCCTCATAGATATCTGCGGTTATCTTCTCGAGCTGCTTCTCCATATCCTTCGACATTTTGCCGAGATACGCGGTGTCGATGGCGACACCGCTAAATTCCATATCAGTAAGGCAATCCAACAGCGGCATCTCGACCTCATGGAACAGTTTGCTCAGGTTCTTATCCGTGAGTTGGGCATCGAGGACATTCTTCAGCCTGAAGGTCGCGTCGGAATCCTGGCAGCAATAATCCCTGACCTTGTCAACCTCGACTTCCCTCATCGTGATCCTATTCTTGCCTTCGCCTATCAGCTCCTTGATCGGCGTCTTCCTGAGATCAAGATATTCGAGCGTGATATCTTCCAGGTTATGGTTCAGTTTTGACGGATTAAGGATATATGATGCGACCATCGTGTCAAAGACCACGCCCTTTATCTCCACGCCGTTCACCGCCAGAAGCAGCTTCTCGTATTTGATATTCTGGCCTATCTTGGCGATTTTTTCATCTTCCAGGACCGGTTTTAGCCTGTCGAACAACCCTGCTTTATCAAAACCGCCCTTTACTTCCCCTATCGGGACATAGAACGCGCGGCCTTCCTTCCAGCAGAAGGATATCCCCACCGGCTCGCACGACATCGGGTCCGTGCCCGTAGTCTCAAAATCCAGCGCGAACTCTTTCTGCCCCGAAAGCTCCTTTATGAGGCGCTTCAACCCCTCTTCTCCCTCGACCAGCTCATAATTTCCGGAGACCTGTTTCCCCGGAGAGGAATAATCCTTCATGAGGCTCTTGAACTCAAGCTCGCTGAAGAGCTCGTATAATTTCTGCTTATCGGGAACCGTTACCCGGAGTTTCTCAAGGTCAATATCAATAGGAACATCCCTGTCGACCGTCGCGAGCTCCCTGCTCAACAGTGCCTGCTCCCTATATTGGATTATCTTCCCGCGCAGGCTCTCAGACTTGATATCTCCCGATTCCGCGGCCTTTATTACCTTCTCGAGGCTTCCGTACTCTTCCATCAATTTTTTTGCGGTGACCTCGCCTATCCCGGTGACCCCCGGGATATTATCCGACGAATCCCCCATCAGGGAGATAAGGTCGATTATCCCTTCGGGCGCGACGCCATATCTCTCCCTTACCGCATCCCTGTCGTAAATAAGGCCTTCCTTGTGCACATTGTAGACCTTCACATCGGGCCCTACAAGCTGCAGCATATCCTTGTCACCGGTGACTATGAACACCTCGTATCCGCCGGCCACGGCCCGTTTTGTGATAGTCGCGAGTATATCGTCGGCCTCGTAGCCCTGCAATTCGAATACCGGTATGTTGTATCCCCTGACCACATCCTTAATGATCGGCATCTGGTCGACCAGCTCATCCGGCATCGGCTTCCGGTGTATCTTGTATTCCTCATACTTCTTATGCCTGAACGTCGGCCCCTTGAGGTCGAACGCTATCGCGATGTATCCGGGCTTTTCGTCCTTGATGATCTTGTTGATCATAGTTATGAACCCGTAGATCGCGTTCGTAGGCTGCCCCTTTGAGTTCGACAGCGCGCGTATGGCATAGAACGCCCTGTAACAGAACGAATTGCCGTCTATAATAAATAGCCGTTTTTTATCGGACATATCTCAATATGACAATTCTATTTTTAATGGGTACATTTCCGGTGTAGGCAATGTGCGGGAAATACAATCAGGCGTGAATCCCAAATGATACTGGCCGCTCTTATTCCTTGAGCTTTACTGCCGTGCCATAAGCGTATACGTATCCGCTGTAATTAAAATAATTGATGCCTATGACGCAATCGGCTCCCAGGTCCTTTGCCGCTTCCTTCAATTTACTGTTCAAACCGTCGAGATTAACTTCTCCTCCGCGGGCGGAAACAATCCCGATCACCTTATACGAATCCTTGATGTCCGCCGTGGTAAGCACGATCTCCTTCTGCTTGGCGCTGCCGGCCTTTTGCTTGGTCATCACCTGCGCAGACACGGCCGATACCCCAATGACCGACGCAAGAACGATTGAGGCTAGTATTAGGCTCCGTTTCATAGTATAGGCTCTCCTCTTGAATTGAGCACTGTCGCCGTAAGGAATATCAGCAGGTTCTTCTTCTGTATGGTCGAATGATGCGTTTTGAACAACTCGCCCAGGCCAGGAATGTCGCCCAGTACCGGGATCTTCCGCTTCGTGACTTCTTCCTGCTCCCTTATAAGGCCGCCAATTACTATAGTCTCTCCGCTCTTAATGACCACGGAGGTCTGCGTCGTCCTGGTATCTATTACAGGGTATCCCAAGCCTGCCGGGAACTCGTCCGCGGCGGATATCGGTACCTGCCCATCCGCGCCTACATCCGTAGCCAGCATGCTGACCTCCGGATGAATATCCATCGTGATCACATTGCTGTCGCCGGCAACCGTAGGAGTCACCTCCAGCATTATCCCGGTTACCTTTTCGGCCACCTTATAGACCTCAACCATAATAGGACGCCCGGATGTCCCGATATTCGTCCTCGTAAAATCGGAGGCGTAAGGAACGATATTCGCTAACTGTATATTCGCCATCTGGCCCGAAAGAGTAGTCACTGTCGGTGATGAGAGCAGGTTCAGCTTTCCCTGTTCCTCTAAAGCCTTGATGTGTACCCTTACGGCATTACCCGCCGCCGTGAAGGTGCCCAGTTGCAGGTCAAGGCCCGCTGCCTCGTTAGAGAGGCCGAATACGCTGGCATTTTGCGTGTTATCGGAATTCCTGTCCAATAACGAGCTGGTCATCATGTTGACGCCCATATTGCTGAAACGCCCGTTCTTCTCGGCTTCCCTGTTTTCCCTGATCCAGGCCCATTCTACCCCGAGTTCTTCTATATCAGTCACGTCTATTTCCACGAACCTGGCCTGTATCTTAACCTGGCTCGGACCGGTATCCCAAAGCATTATAAGGTCCTTGGCTAAAGCCTGGTTAGTGGGCGTGTCGGTAACGGTAAGCACGCCGGTAACCTGGTCGAGGACTATCTTCCTCTCGGGATTATCCGGCAAGGCCTGCTGCAAGTAATCCTGTATCGTAGCGGCCTCACCGCTTGACATCGCGGACACGGTCTCTTCGCCTGCGCCCAAGGCGTCTTCAGCGATACACACCGGCATAAATATTACGGATATCCCAGCGATCAATAAAATCGAAAGGCGCCTTAACGATCTTTCCGTCATTTTCATCTTACTACCTCCCCTCTTGCGTTGATAATGCTCGCGGTGATAAAGATAAGGAGGTTCTTCTTGCGCTGGTTCTTGTAATCATATTGGAAAGCCTTCCCGATCAGGGGAAGGTCGCCCAGTACCGGGATCTTCCGCTTCGTGATAGTTTCTTCGTCCTTTATCATGCCGCCCAATACTATAGTCTGCCCGCTTTCGACAACAACGCTCGTCTGCGTCGTCCTTACATCGACAACCGGCCATCCAAGATCGTCGGGGATCAACGACACGGTGCCGTCCGCAGTGACGTTACCAAGCTCTCCAGTCTCGCCGCTTGTTGTCAGCGTAGATATCCTTACCTGATCCTTCATGATGCTTACCTCAGGATGGAGGTCGAGGGTTATCGTGTTCGAACCCTCGGTGACATACGGTGTCGCTTCGAGGAATATACCTATCGGTTTTCGGAAAGGGTCAGCTTATAGCTCCAGATGGGGTCTTCCGCCGTTCCTATGTTCTCCAGGGTAAAATCAGAGACGTACGGCTGGGTCCTCACTACCTGGATATTCGCCATCTGCCCAGAAACCGTCGTTATCTTAGGTGACGAAAGGAGATTGACTTTTCCCTGCTCGGCCAACGCTCTAAGGTTCGCCAGATAATAATCACCGCCCTGCAGGATCTTATACAACATCAATTGTCCGGCATATCCGCCAGACAGAGGGAAGACATCCGTTGCGCTGGTGTCCCAACTCACTTCTCCGGGCCCCACCGACGCACCCCTGAGTCCTTTATTGCTGGTATGACCCTGATGGTAAAAATCATACTCGATACCGATATCGAGGATATCCGTTACGTCGACTTCCACGAACCTCGTTTCTATCATGACCTGCTTCGGGCCAACCTGGAACTGCTCGATAAGTTTCTTAATAAGGCTCTGGTTGGATTTTGTATCGGTGACCGTAAGCAGCTTTGATGCCTGGTTATACGTTATCTTCCTGCCTTCCTGCGGCGGAAGGCTGTCCTTCAGGTAGGCCGCGACCGTAAGATCTTCGGCGGAAACCATCCGCGGGAGTACCAGAAGGGCCACTACGGCGAAAAGAAAGAGATTTTTTCTCATTTTTATTCCGCCTCTTTGGCCTCAAATTCCTTCAGTTTGACTTCCCTTGTCTTACGCTCCGGGTATTTAAGCTTATATGTCCTGGTGACCAGGTCCTCTATGTCTCTCATCCGTTTACTGGTTACGTATACATAGTTAGGCTCGACCTTGTACCCCAACTGGGTCGTCTTGAAAGCTATATCAAGCACGTCGAGGAGCGGCATTGGAGTAGCCGTGCTGAGCGATATCTTGATAGGAGAATCCTTCGTCAGGCTCGCAAGCTCCCTCTCGTCGACTACGATCGTAACACCCGTCATTTCCATGAGCTGGCGTATGAGGTCCTGTATGTCCGCATCCGTAACGGAGATGGCCGGGACCATTACGCTGCGCATCTTATCGACCAGGGCCTTCTTAGCTTCCTGCTCGGCCCTCTCGGACTCAGATACGACTTCCTCGACCTGCAGATCCTCCTTTACCGGAGCAGCCGGAGGCAGCCAGCTTCTGTCCACATCCCTTAACGCCGCCTGCTCGGAAGTATCCATCTCTTCCTTCAGTACCTTCCTGTCCTTCACTATATCCTTACGCTCTTCTTTAGTGTATTTTTCTCTGGCATATAAATCTTCAGCCCTGCGGGCCTTCGCGAGCCACGCCCTTGCTTCCTCATCATTAGGGCTGGAAGCTAACGCGGTCTCAAAATCAGCGATAGCGGCTGAATACTGCTTATTCGCGTAATTGGCCTTGCCCCTCTTCACCATAGAGCCGGTAACTGTCCCGGGGACATCTTTTACTATACCATCCTTGCATAGCTCTATATAGTGGATCGCCGCCTTATTCTTGGGGTCTATCTGGACGACCCTTTCGAACATCAGCTGTGCGGTTTCGAAGTTTTTTGCGTCGTAGTCTGCCTTGGCCTGGGCAAAGAGGTCTTTAACGAGGGATTTCTTTTCGACTTTCTTCTGCTTTGCCAAGTCCTCCGCTATTATCCGCGCTTCGACGGAATCATCGGCATATCCCGCGCCTGTGGCGGCGTGGGCTGTGCTTCCACAGAAATAAAATAATGAGATAATAAAGAACAAATTAAAAGTGAGAAAAACACAAAAAAACGGCAGAACCGTTCTTTTAACCCCATTAGTAATATCCATTTATATCATCTCCCCTTTTTAATGACCCACTCTTGTTCCTGCCCGTATAGTATCACACTATCGGCTTTTATGTCAAGAACTTTATAACCGTTTATCTCCTCCCCTTTTTTCACTTCAAAGGTCTTATCATCCATGGAATTGTAAAGTTTTGCTATCAGTTCTTTGCTCTTTACCGCCTTCTTATAATCCAGCGTCAGCTGCCCGTCTTTATTCTCGGCTCTTATTATCTTTGAATTTATCTCAAGCACCTTGTAGTCCTTGAACTTCTCGCCCTTCTTCGCAAAATATGTCTTGCCTGACCAGTTTATCTGCCCTATCATCGTCCCGTCCTGCTTCTGGATGAAACCTATATACATGAACGGAAGGTTTGTCGCCCCTATGGTGACGATCTTAAGCTTGTCCGGGGTAAATGACTCCGGTATGGCCTCCGGCCTGATAAAGATGTTCCTGTCAAGCAAAGGTTGGTATCTTGAGGCCGCGAACGGCGAGTTGATCCTGCTTATCAGCGCTGAATACGCGCTCGAGGCATCCACCGTAACGTCCTTCTCCGGCTTTACCGCGTCCTCTTCTCCCGTCGTGACCGAGAACTCCTGCTGTGTAAACAAGGACGGCGCCATCCATAAGAGGATAAGCCATAGAACAAATAAAACTATTGCGGCTATCTTGTAGATACCCTTCATATCTTATCCGCCTGCTGTATGGCAGCCACGATGACGGCTTCAATCTTGAGTTCACCCTTCTCGCCGGTATCCTCGTTCAGCACCTTGATTTTCAGCATGTCCACCCTAAACGGTATTTCCGAAACATAAATCCTGTGCAGCAGGTTTATCAGATTGTCGTTCTTGCATTTGAATGATATCCTGATCGGGAACTCCCTGAACAGCGGATCCTTGCCGCCCTCATAGGCAACGCTCCTGGATTCCAGGAATTCTATCGATGACACCTCAGGCACATTTGCCTGGAGCATCAGGTCCATCATCTCTTTGATTATCTCGAGCTGCTTGGCCCTTACCGGAAGGTCCGCGGAGGTCGGTATATCGTGCTCATACCTCTCGAATCCAAGCCAGAAGGGAAACTGGAAATCTATCGGAATGCCTTCTTCTTTTATCTTGTTCTGAACCCTGAACAGCTCTTCCTTGAACTTAAGCGCGTCACCGGTCTCCTTGGACATCTTTGATTTAGGCTTTGAAAAAAGGCCGTTATTCATCTGGTCATTGACGTCTTTCAGCGAGCCGAGATGCTTCTCAAGCCTCAGGCGCTCCCTGTTAAGCACTGCTAGGCCCTGGTCCTTATAATTATCCAGTTCGCCCGTCTTGTCCTGGATCGACTGCTTCAGTGAGGCCCTGTCATATCCGACAAATATGGCGACCCCGAGGGATGCCAAAAATACCAACCCCAGGACCAATTTCGTCATAACATGCGTCTTAATGTTCTTTGGCATCCTTATTTCACTTCCTTGTTATCTTTATCTTCGGCGCCTACCAGGGTATCCTGGGCCTTCAGCTTGAACTTGATTGAAAAATCCCTGAGCTGCCCCATTCCCTCTTCGGAATCCTTCGGGACGCTCGCGTAAATGATCTCCACGGAATCGAACAACGGCGATGCCGAGAGCTTGTTCTTGAACTCCGTTATCGTCAGGAGGCTCTCCGGCGTCCTGCCCTCTATGGAGACCCAGTCCTTCTCCTGGCTTACCGAGGTCAACCATGTCTCCCTTGGAAGCAATTTTTCGATTTCAAGGAACGTCTCGAGCGTCAGCAGCCTCCTGGATGCTATGTTCTCGAGAGGCTTTATCTTCAATTCACCCTTCTTGATATTATCTTTCAGGGAGACTATCTTGGATTTCACATCGTCGAACTGCGCGAGCACATCGTCAAGGAAGACCATCTGCTTCCTGAGCGAACCGGACTGGAACCATATGTTCATAGCCACCGTAAAAGGTATCAGGGCCATCATTACGCCAGTGGATATTATCCATATCCTCTCTTTCCTGAAATCCCTGTCTTCCTTCCTCTCGTTCGGCAGGAGGTCTATATTCGTCGGGCATTTCTGGAGTACACGCAGCGCGAGGCCGATGGCCGCCCCGAACCTTGACTGGAAATCTATGTCCACACGGAGGTTGGACGGGCATTTGATCTTCTGGCCGAGGTTCGCCCGCCTTATCTGCATCCCCAGGCCCTTGGCGAGGAAATCCTCTATTCCCTTGAGTTTGGAACCGCCGCCGGAAAGTATCACCTCTCCGAAGACCACGTCCCTTCCGTGCTTAGACTTATAGAATTCGAGGGACTGTATTATGGACGAGGACATGTCCGACACGACGGTATTCAATATCTCCGTCAGTTCCTTGCCCACCGGGCTGATGTTCGAAGGCACGAGGCTGTCCGCCGGGACTACGACGCCTTCCTTGCGTTTGAGCTCCTCGGCCTTGTCGAACGGCATATTCATCTTGGAAGCTATCGCGTGTGTCATCTCATCGCCGGCTATAAGGACCGAACGGACCCAGAAACCTTTTCCGTCCAGGACGATCAGGTTCGTGGCCTTCGCGCCGATATCTATTATGACGCCCTTGGCGAGCGGCTCGTTGAAGGTGATCGCGTTAAGCAGCGAGAGAGGGCTTACGTCCACCAGTTCTATATCGAGCCCCGTCCTCGAAAAATTAGCCAGCGTCGCCTCGACGAGTTCCTTCTTTGCGGCGACGAAGAGCACGTCCTCTTCCGGGCCGGTGCCGCTGTGGAATATCTGGTGGTCCCACGTTATCTTGTCGAGAGGAAAAGGCACCTGCTGCTGGGCTTCATACTTTATTATCTTGTCGACTTTGCCTTTTTGTATCTTGGGAAGCTTGAGGAACCGGATGAAGACCGACTGGCCGGAGAGCGATATTGCGGTGCTGCCGCTGTGTATCTTTTCTGTCTTAAGGAGCCCTTCAAGGCCTTCCTTTATAAGGGCTTCGCGCTTTTCCTGGTCGGAATGCTGCGTGAGGTCAAAAAACTTTGCCCGGAGGAGTTGCACGCCTTCGGATGTCTTCTCAAGCTCGACGAGCTTGACTGAGCCTGCGCCTATATCTATACCAAGAGCACGTTTTCCCATATGGCTTGCGTATATTCTATAAAATAATGTCCCGGTTGTCAATTATTTCTTTTTCCATAGCAAGAATTTGATACACCTACTTCCGTGCTCTATCGAGGGCTTGGCATTCGATCATTTTTTCGATCGCATTTTCCTTCGTCTTCCCGTCCTTAGAGAAATTATTCGCTATAGAATAACTGAAATATGCGGCAATCGCGTTCTTGCCCTTTTCGGGCTGCTTCAGCTTCCTGGCCTTCTTGAATAAATCGTCGCCCATCTTCGAATACTGCGCGCTTATATCCTGGACGAGCTGCTGGTCCCTGATAAGGAGCATCATATTTGATGCGAGCGAAAAATTATAATCGCTGTACGGCACCGGCGCGTCGGCGAAGAACTTCTTTAATAATGCCTGCATCTTTGAATCCGCTATAGCCCTGACTTCGGGCTTGGCGCTTGACAAAGCGTTCCTGCAGCAGTCAATGCCTATCCTGTAATAACCCGCCCTCCTGCCTGCGGGGACTTCATAGCTCCTGTCTTCGCAATCTTTTGCCTTTGCGATACACTTTAGTATATAGAGCTCTCTCTGCTCATCATTCTGGAGATTGTAAAGTACGGATTGCAGGTCTTCCTCGGTATAAACGACATCAGGCAATAAGCCATCCTTTGGCTCCAATAGCATTGCAGCCCTGTCCCTGCCCCATATTTTGACCAGCAGGTCCCTGGCCTTTGAAGCGTACTTCGTCTCGCCGTAAGCGGAGATTATTGACAAAGCTTCCCGTTCCGATTTTATATACTCATTGTTGTCATACTCGAGTTCGGCGATGGAATATGACCTTTCGGCGGTCTTCTCCCTCGCCTTAAGGAGGTCTTCCGACGCGCGTTTTGCCGAGTTCGGGTCGATCTGTTTCGCAATATTGAAATGGGATTCGGACGCGAACAAAAGGCCGTTCTCCGGGGTCCCGTTCTTCAGGCACCACTCGGCAATCGCGAGATGGTCTTCCGCGGACTTCTGGTCCATGGCTTTCAGCTTATTCTGATATGTATCCCCTACGGTATACAGGCTCCCGTCGGCAATATCTTTTTTTATTATAGTCTTTATCCAGTCCCGGGGAATGACGCATGTGCCTCCCTTAGCCATCTTTACGGTAAGCATGCCGGCTTTCTCTTCGAAGATCTTGCCGGTTATTACGCGCCCGCTCTCCTTCAGGATAATATCATCCGCGCAGGCAGGTACCGGCAACAACGACACGGCAAACACCATTGATATAATGTACGTCCTGCCCATCAAAGCTCTATCCATTCCGTCCTCACCTCTGGTATAAAATACTTGCCTTCGGCAAATACGTTATTGTCATATCCTCAAAGACCGGCGTCTCGCTGCAATCCGTGTCGGTCGAGGCCA
>Ga0265297_10003563_pt1 | contig 27773 bp, 27 predicted proteins | sample Munlanlwell13791_FD_192502 | JGI IMG/M metagenome (GOLD analysis project Ga0265297, IMG submission 192502) | Leachate microbial communities from a municipal landfill in Southern Ontario, Canada - Leachate well 137-91 | ecosystem: Engineered > Solid waste > Landfill > Unclassified | place...
CTTTACCACATTCGCCACGGCTTCTATCATTCCGATAGAGCCGCCGGCGATCGTGCCGTCTTTCAGTCTATAGACCTTTCCCGATCTTTGCGTACGGCTGTTCCGTTCCCACCGCACGGAATCGGTTATTAATATTATATTATCTATCGGCTTAATTTTCACTAAAAGTTTTATAACGGCCTTTTCCACATGTATAAGATCGGCTATCACTTCGACGGTAACGTTGTCGTCCAATAGCGCGGCTAGCGTAAGAGCCCCCTCGCGCCTGTCCATCTGCCGCATTCCGTTAAAAAGATGCGTAACATGTTTTGCGCCGCCGGCTATGGCGCTAACGGCCTCATTATATGTGGCATCCGAGTGCCCCATGGACGGTGTTATGCCGTTTCGAATGAGGGCCTTTATCAGCTTGGCAGCGCCTTTTATCTCCGGCGCCACCGTTATCATCTTTAACAGAGGTCCGCACCTGCGTGCCAATGCGTCGACTTCGCCGGAATCCGGTTTTCTAATAAATCTGGCGTCTTGCGCACCGGAATAGCTGCGGCTTATGTAAGGCCCTTCCAGCCGCACGCCGATAATGCTTCGCCCTAAAGCGCTGGATGCCGCGAATTGTTCGGCACGAGAGATCTTTTCGTAAAGTCTGTCCATCCGGTCGCAGGACACAGCCAGCACGATAGATGTCGTCCCGGACCTGGGCTCATTTGCAAGTATGTCGCCGGGATTCCCGTGAATATGCGAATCGATAAATCCGGGTGACACAAAAAAGTTTTTAGCCTTTATGGCCGTAAAACCCGACGGCGCCCTCAGCGTCCTGCCGACCTTCGCGATCTTGCCGGAAACTATCAGGACGGAAGATCTCTTCTCGATGCCGTACGGCAATACGACATCGCCATCCTCTATAAATACATTTTTCATAGAATCAATTATAGGTTTGATGATTATGCGGATTTCGGCAATTAAAATATAGTGGCGTCCCCATCCGGATTTGAACCGGAGTCGTCAGAATGAAAATCTGATGTCCTAGACCAGACTAGACGATGGGGACGCTTTAGCTATCAAGAGACTAGGCGCCTTGCTGCTTTTTGAATTATTAATTATATAACAAAATTTCTTTAATGCAATACAGATTTGCGCATCTGATGTCCTAGACCAGACTACCCCGCCATATCTATCTCGCTGGGCGGGGCCCCGCCCCTAGGCATACTCTAGGCGGGGGACGATGGGGACGCTTTAAATTTATTTCTTCTTTGCCTTCTTCTTGGCTATCGGAACTGCGGCCTCTTTGGGCGGCGCTTTGACTTCTTCCTTAGGCGCTTCTTTTGCCTGCGGCGTTACTGCCGTCTTCGCCGCACTGGCTGTTTCCACTGCCTTCGCGGCTTCATCCTCATCCTCCGGGACTATTTTGGCTATAGAGGATATTTTATCACCCGCGTCAAGTTTCATCAACCTGACGCCCTGGGTTGAGCGGCCCGTGGCCCGAATATCTTTTATCGGCGATCTTACTATCATTCCCTTTTCGGTTATAAGCATGATCTCGTCTTTATCCGAGACCGTCTTCATGCCGACGGCCTTTCCGTTCTTACCGGTCACCTTTATGTTTATAATACCTTTCCCGCCCCGCGATTGCAATCTATATTCTTTTATGGGCGTTCTCTTGCCAAAACCCTGATCGGTAACGGTCAGGATGGTCTGATCCGGCCTGACAACGTCCATGGCTATACACAGGTCGTTCTTGCTCAGGGACGCGCCCTTGACGCCTTTGGCGGCCCTACCCATCTCCCTCACCTGAGATTCCTTAAATCGGATGGCCTTTCCTTCGCGGGTGGCGATCAACACCTCATCGTTGCCGTTAGTCATCGCGACCTTTATAAGTTCGTCGCCTTTTTCCAGGCCCATGCCTATTATGCCGCCGCGTCTCGGGTTAGAATAGGCGGTCAGCGCCGTCTTTTTGATAAGGCCGTTCTTCGTCGACATCATGAGGAAATTGCCTTCTTTAAATTCCTTGACCGGCACAAAGGCGCTTATATTCTCTCCGCTTGCCAGCTGCAGAAGGTTTATTATGGCCTTGCCCTTTGACGTGCGTCCGCCCTCCGGTATTTCGTGGACCTTGAGCCAGTGTGCCACCCCTTTATCCGTAAAGAATAGGATGTACTCGTGCGTGGAGGCGATGAAGAGATGTTCGACAAAGTCCTCCTCTTTCATCTCCGCTCCGGTAACGCCCTTGCCGCCGCGCCGCTGTTTTCTATAGCTGGAGACGGGCAGTCTCTTTATATATCCGGCATGGCTTATCGTGATCACCACGTCTTCTTCGGCGATCAAGTCCTCGATGTCGAGCTCTTCGGCTTCGGCAGTTATCTCGGTCCGTCTGTCGTCTCCGAACTTATCGGTAAGCTGCTTCATCTCGTCCTTTATTATCTCGAGGACCTTCTTTTCGCTCGCCAATATCGACTTGAAGAACTCTATCTTTTTGATCAACTCCAGGTATTCCTTCTCTATCTTATCGCGCTCAAGGCCTGTCAGGCGCTGCAACTGCATTTCGAGTATCGCCTGGGCTTGTCTGTCCGACAGTTCGAAGCGTTTCATCAATTCTTCTTTAGCGGCTTGCGGGCTGTCCGACTCCTTTATTATCTTGATTATCTTATCGAGGTTCTTCAGCGCTATCTTTAATCCTTCCAGGATATGCGCGCGCTCTTGGGCCTTCGCCAGGTCGAACTTTGTTCTTCTGACAACTATCTCTTTGCGGTGTTTGATGAATTCCGCGAGCATCTCTTTCAGATTAAGCACGCGCGGTCTGCCGTTCACGAGGGCGAGCATTATAACACCGAAGGTGGTCTGCATCTGGGTATGTTTATACAGCTGGTTCAATATGACATTGGCATTCACGCCCCGCCGGAGCTCTATCACGATCCTCATCCCGTCTTTGTCCGACTCATCCCTAAGGTCCGTTATTCCGTCTATCTTCTTCTCTTGCGTCAGGTCGGCTATCGACTCTATGAGATTCGATTTGTTGACCATGTAAGGGATCTCTTTGACTATTATCGCCTCTTTGCCGCTGCGCTGTTCCTCTATGAATGCCTTGGCATGGATCCTTAAAAGGCCGCGGCCGTTCGTATACGCGTTCTTTATGCCTTCATAACCTCGAATTATGCCGCCCGTCGGGAAATCCGGTCCTTTTATCTTCTTCATCAAGTCTTTCGGCTCGCAGTCCGGATTGTCTATCAGGTAGATGACCGCCTCGGTCACTTCTCTTAAATTGTGCGGGGGTATATTTGTGGCCATACCAACCGCTATGCCGCTCGATCCGTTGACCAATAGGTTCGGCAGGCATGCGGGCAGCACCGTGGGTTCCTGCAAGCTCTCGTCGAAGTTAGGCATGAAGTCTACGGTGTCTTTATCGATGTCGAGCAGCATCCAGTCCGTGATATGCGCCAGCCTGGCCTCCGTATACCTCATGGCCGCCGCAGAATCTCCGTCGATCGATCCGAAGTTGCCCTGCCCGTCGACGAGCGGATACCGCAGAGAAAAATCCTGCGCCATTCTTACCAGGGTGTCGTAAACCGCAACGTCCCCGTGAGGATGGAACTTACCGAGCACCTCTCCGGTTATTCTGGCGCATTTTTTATAAGGCTTATTATGTTCCAGCCCCAGCTCCTTCATCGCGAAAAGGATCCTCCTGTGGACGGGCTTTAACCCGTCACGGATATCCGGCAGCGCCCTGCCCACTATTACGCTCATCGCGTAATTGATGTAGGAGTCTTTCATCTCCTCTTCTATGTATACCGAGACAACTTTTTCATTGCGCGTGTACATGTTTCTCCTTAATTATATATTTATACGTCGAGGATCTTTACCTCGTGTGCATGTTTTTCGATAAACTCTCTGCGCGGCTCCACCGCTTCACCCATAAGCACTGTGAACATAGCGTCCGCTTCGACGGCATCCTCCAGCGTCACCTTGAGCATGGTCCGTTTTTCCGGATCCATTGTCGTCTCCCAAAGCTGTTCGGGGTTCATCTCTCCGAGACCTTTGTACCTTTGGATGGCCATGCCCTGCTTGCCCACCGTTCGCACGAACTCTAAGATGTCTTTCAAGCTATAACAGCTCTTCTGCCCCTCTTCGTGTTTAACAATATAGAGCGGCTTACGGCTGTCTTTCCTGACGCCCTTAGCATCGGGTTCCGATGCCTCCTGGGCCTCGGATTCATAGTCTTCAATATTAACTTCGAGTTTCTCTATGCGCTCTATGATCTTTTCGATCTCTCTTGCCTCATAGAATTCGATATAATTGGTCGGCTTTTTTTCTTCAGAAGGCTTTTCGTCCTTATTCCCCTTATCCTTTTTAGAGTTATCCCCACTATCACCAGCTTGTACATACTCTGCGAGATCATCGTCATCATACAAAAACTGGTCCTCATACTCCACTTTTACCATATAAAGTGGTAGTTTTTTGGTCTTCTTCTGTCTAAAACTGACATATTTTGAGAAACTTACTCCACGACGCTCAACTGCGCTAGACAACCCCTCCAGGTCGACAAGAGCGTCTAAAACAGCCTTTAGTTGTTTATCCGTAAATTGGTGCTTGTCGCGCGCCCTCGTCACGGTCATGCCTTCTGAGCCTAGCTCTAGCAGCAGGTTGTTTAAATCCGCTTCTGTCTGGATATACTCTTCTCTCTTTCCGCGTTTTATCTTATAAAGAGGCGGCTGAGCTATATAGACATGCTGCTTTTCTATCAATGCCACCATCTGGCGATACAAGAATGTCAAAAGCAGTGTCCTGATATGCGAACCGTCGACATCGGCATCGCACATTATTATTATCTTATGATACCGCAGTTTTTCTATGTTAAATTCTTCTCCGATGCCGGTCCCGATCGCCGTAATGATGGTCCTGATCTCTTCGTTCGACAGCACTTTGTCGAGCCTGGCCTTTTCTACGTTAAGGATCTTGCCTTTTAGAGGCAGTATGGCCTGGAACCGCCTGTCTCGGCCCTGCTTTGCGCTGCCGCCGGCCGAATCTCCTTCGACAAGATAAACCTCGCACAGGCTCGGGTCCGACTCCTGACAGTCCGAAAGCTTGCCGGGCAGCGCCGCGCTGTCGAGCGCGCCTTTTCGCCGCGTGAGCTCTCTCGCTTTTCTCGCAGCTTCGCGCGCACGAGAGGCCAGTATAGCCTTTTCAATGATCTTATTCGCCACCGGCGGGTTCTCTTCGAGAAACTGGCCGAGCGCCTCGTTCACTATCGACTCTACGATGCCCTCTACCTCGGAATTGCCGAGCTTGGTCTTCGTCTGTCCCTCATATTGCGGATTGGGCACCTTGACGCTCACTACCGCAGTAAGGCCCTCCCTCACGTCATCGCCCGATATGCTGCCGTCGGACTCTTTGAGAAGGTTCTTATTTTTGCAATACTGATTGAGGGTGCGCGTAAGGGCCGACTTGAATCCCGTAAGGTGCGTTCCGCCTTCTATCGTATTGATGTTGTTCGCGAACGTGAATATATTTTCTCCGTAGCTGTCGTTATACTGCATGGCCACTTCCGCCACGGCCATATCCTTTTCCTTTGAGAAGTATATTACTTTTTTGTGAAGGACGTTCTTGTTCTTATTCAAAAACTCTACGAACGAAACGATGCCGCCGGAAAATTTGAATTCGACCTCTTTGGACTCTTTTACCCTTTCATCCTTTAATGTTATCCTTATATCTTTATTTAAAAATGCGAGCTCCCTGAGCCTGTTCGCCAGGGTATCAAAACTGTAAACTATCTTATCCCCGAAGATCTCCTTGTCGGCCTTGAACGTAACGCGCGTGCCGGTCTTTTTAGCCGTACCGATAACCTTGAGCTTTGACGCCGGCCTGCCCTTTTGATATTCTTGATGATGTATCTTCTCGTCGCGCCTGATCTCCACTTCGAGCCATTCGGATAATGCGTTCACAACGCTGACGCCTACCCCATGGAGACCGCCGGCGACTTTGTATACTCTATGGTCGAATTTTCCTCCGGCATGAAGCTTCGTCAGCACGACCTCCACCGCAGGCTTGCCTTCGGTCTTGTGTATGTCGACCGGGATGCCGCGGCCGTCGTCGATGACCGAGACGGAATTGTCGGCATGCACTACGACGTCGATGTTTGACGCGTATCCGGCCATGCATTCGTCGATGGAGTTGTCCACCACCTCATAAACCAGGTGGTGCAGCCCGCGCTGGGTTGTGTCGCCTATGTACATAGCGGGTCTCTTCCGAACCGCGTCCACGCCTTCCAGCACCGTTATCGTTGTCGCGTCGTATTTCTTTACCGCGTCTGCCTTCGCCTTCTCCTGCAGATCTTTTTCGTCTATTGCTTTCGTCTTCTTCTCTTTCATCTGGCCTGCCTTTATATTTATTTTATATCCCCGATCCTAAATCTGACATCTTTTATTTTTTTACTCCCGAGCTTTCCGGCCAGGCGTTCCAAAACACCCTTCTTTTGGGTCGTCAGCTGATAGAGCCACCCGGAACTGTCTACATTTACGGTCAATATCCCGCCCTTCAGTGTCTGGGGCTTCGAATGCCGGGAGGCCTCGACGCCAACAGCCTTCTCCCAGCAGTCAAACATCTCCTCTTCGGTCGGACGCCCCTTCGTCTTCAGGGCCTTTAATATGTTGCCCAGCACCCCTTCGATAGATTTTTCTCCGCCGGGCGGATCGTTAATTAAGCTGCATCGGTAAAACCACATACGTATATTCATTGCCTATTCTCACAGCGCCCGGCTTCTCCGGATCCGCCACTTCGAAGTTTATGGTGGCCTGATCCGTACTCTTCAACAGATCGATTATATAATCCGGATTAAACCCGACCGACAGATCTTTGCCTTTGTAATCGGCATCCACCTCTACCCGTGCCTCCCCTAAATAGGGCGTGCTTTTCGAGATGACCATCTTGTCTTTTGTCAGGTCCATCTTCACGGCAACCGAGTCCGCATTTGTAAAAAGCGCCACCCTCTTTATCGCGGAAAGGAACTTATCCCTGGCAACCACCAGCTTTTCCTTTACCTCTTTTGGAACGACCTGCTCATAATTCGGGAACTCGCCCTCGACAAGCCTCGAGACAAGCCTCGTCGATCCGGTATCGAAAAATATCTGGTTTTCGCTGAAGACGACCCTCACATTACCTTCATCGGACAATATCCTGTCCAGTTCATTAACCCCTTTGGTGGGTATGACGACCTTGCGCTCCATAGTCTTTGGAAGCTGCATCTTCTCTTCTATGATGGCCAGGCGCCTGCCGTCGGTAGCAACCAACCGGATGAACGCCGGCTTCACCACCACCAGTATCCCGTTCAAGACATATCTTGTTTCGTCATGGCTTATGGCGAAACTCGTCATCCTCAGCATTGCCTTGAGTTTCTTCTGTTCTATAGATATCGACTCCCTGTCCTTGAATTCCGGAAGCTGCGGAAACTCTTCTTTTGGCAATCCCATTATTTTAAAAGAATTTTTTTCACAGTCAATATTTATAAGATTGTTTTTTTTCACTGATATGGTTATGGTCTCGTTCTCCGGCATCTCTTTAATTATATCAAAAAGTTTTTTTGCCGGTATCGTTATCGCTCCGGTTATCGATGGTTTTATATTTATCTTTGATATTATGCCTATATCAAGATCCGTTGTGGTCAGCACAACCCCGTCATCCATTGCCTCCACAAGTATGTTTGATAATATAGGTAAGCTCGATTTTACGTTTATTGCCGTTTGAACCCCCTGAATACCTTTCAATAGAACTTCTTTAGTTGCACTGAATTTCATCTTCCACAACTCCTTTTATTATTATATATAAGTTTTTCAGTAAAAGTCGTAGTAATGCCTGTTGATAAGTTAGTAACAACCTAACTCTTTATACACCAAAATGTTATAACACAAAAAAAGAGCCGCAACGCAATCATAGTTATCAACACAATCAACAGCAAACCACCAAACAACCTAACTCTTAATGTTTTGTATCAATCTATCCACAAGCTCCTTGAAGCCTTTCTTCTCTTTGATGTCGGTCTCGATCTTGTCGCAGGCGTGTATAACGGTGGTGTGGTCTCTGCCTCCAAAAAACTCGCCTATCTCAGGAAGCGAATATTCGGTAAGGTGTCTGGCTATATACATAGCTACCTGTCTAGGATAGGCGATCGCCTTGCTGCGCTTTTTAGCGCGCATATCCGATAGTTTAATGTCAAAATACTCACTCACCTTTTTCTGGATGGCATCTATCGTGATCTTTCTCTCTCCCTCTAATATCATATCTTTCAACACTTCTTTGACAAGATCTACGGAGACGTCTTTTTCAACAAGCTTTGCGTAAGCAACAACCCTTATGAGCGCACCCTCAAGCTCTCTAATATTACTTTTAATCTTTTCTCCCAAAAAGTAAAAAACATCTTCCGGCAGGGCTATCGTCTCTTTTTCCGACTTGGTCTTAAGGATCGCTATCCTTGTCTCAAAGTCCGGAGGCTGAATGTCGGTCACTAAACCCCACTCAAACCTGGAGACCAGCCTCTCCTCCAAGGACTGTATCTCTTTCGGCGGTCTATCGCTGGAGACGACTATCTGTTTGTGGGCGTCGTACAAGGCATTGAACGTATGAAAAAACTCTTCCTGCGTGGAATCCTTGCCGGCTATGAACTGTATATCGTCTATCAGCAGGATGTCGACGCTGCGGTATTTTTCGCGGAACTTCACCGTGGTCCTGGTCTGTATACCGTTGATGAGCTGGTTCGTAAATTCTTCGCTGGAAATATATAAAATTTTAGCGCGTGGATTTTTTAGGAAAACGCGCTGCCCGATAGCGTGCATCAGGTGCGTCTTGCCCAGTCCAACACCGCCGTATATAAACAAAGGATTGTACGCCTTGGCTGGAGAGTCCGCAACTGCCAACGACGCTGCGCGTGCGAAACGGTTGCTGGAACCCTCGACGAAACTTTCGAAGGTATATTTTGGATTAAGGCCTATCTCCTTCGCCGAGGCCTGAACATTTTTCGAAAAAGGCCAGAACGTCTTCGACTCTTTTTTCGGCTCTTCGGATTTGACGGCCCCTTTCAACGGTTCCGGTCCGGGCTCAACCAGCATAAACTCTATCTTCAGCTCTTTTCCGGACGCCTTCTGTATGCTGCTGTTCAGCAGGGTCATGTATCGATCTAACAGCCAGCCTTTAAAAAAATTATTCGGAACGTTTAAAGTTATAATATCTTGGTTGATGGAGACGAAACCTATGGGGTGAAACCAGATATTGAAGGCCTGCTCATTATCCAGTTCCTTCTTTATGATCTCCTGGGCCTTGGTCCAGATGGAGCCGTTATTTTCCGTCATTTATGTCCTTTGTCTACATTATCCACAGGCATTTATAGCAGCTTTCAACACAAAAACCAGAAGTTATGCACAGGTTGTTCACAATGGTCGAAAACGGCGCACATTCGAATACGCGCCATATTATAGTAAAATATAAAATACAAAGCAAGAAAAAACTGAACAGCCGCAAAATCGGCAGTTATTTAACAACATGGAATAAACTATGCGGCAACCTCGCAAAAAGAGCGCGACCCCCTACAGCGATACCCGGGTTTTCTCGCAACATTATATTATTGACTCAAAAAAAGTTTGTGTTATAATCTAAGATACATTTTTTAATAACAGTATATGAAAATCGGAAAGGAACCAAAATGAAATATAATTTAAAGAGCACTTCTAATATCAAAAGAAAGAGAACCCACGGATTCCGGAAAAGGATGAAGGACCGCTGGGGCAGGGCCGTTTTAAGCCGCAGGAGAAAGAAGGGGCGCCACAAGCTCACCGTATGATCTCCGACGAGGGTTTTTCCAAAATAGAACACCTCTTACGGCCGAAAGATTTTAATAAGGTATATGAAAAAGGCCAGTGCGTAAAGAAGGATAGGGTTTTTTTATATATCCTCCCTAATACCGTAGGCAATAACCGTATAGGTTTTTCGATAGGTTCCCGATACGTAAAACTAGCAACGCGGCGCAACAAGATCCGAAGGTTGTTTCGAGAAGCGTATAGGCATAATAAAAAAAATTTTAAGCCCAGCCATGATATAGTGATCGTTATAAAAAAGAATTTTGAACAAGGCTTGACTTTAAAAGAGATAGAAACACTGCTTCTAAGCCTGGCAAGAACATCAAGGCTTTTAATGGTTTAACACACAATCGCATCCTAATCTCTTATGATAACCAAAATAGTAATAATATTAATAGAAATTTATCGTAAGTATCTGTCACCATTGAAGATAAAATGCTGCCGATTTTATCCATCATGCTCAGAGTATGCCATATCTGCAATTAAAAAACATGGGTTAGTAATGGGCATATTTAAGAGCACCACAAGAATACTAAGATGTAATCCGCTAACAAAAGGCGGATATGATCCTGCGTAATAAACAAGGAGTCCAATGGAAAAAAGACTTATAATAGCAATAGTCCTATCCGTGCTTATCGTGTTTCTCTTCCAAAATTTTATTGTTAAACCAAACCAACCAGCTACAGCACCCGCAATAGATAAAGAGTCTGTGGTTACACAACCCCTGGAGCCAGCGTCTATTGCTAGTCAAGAAATCCCGGCTATTACTGAAAAAGACGTGGTAATGAATTCAGATAAATTTAATATAGTATTAAGCAATATTGGAGGCGCAATAAAAGAAGTCAGTCTTAAAGACTTTATAGACCCTGGTTCAGGCAAGCCATTGGAGCTGATCAAACTTACGAACCCATTAGAATACATCTTTAGCTTACAAAATTCTACCGATAGCAATAACCAGTTTGCCATATGCGATTATTCAATGAGACAAGAAGACGGCTCGATAATATGCACGGGAAGCACCAAAGATTTTCAAATAATCAAGAAATATACATTACATAAGTCTAGTAATATCATAGAGTTACAACTTTCTATTACGAATATAGCCAAGGAACCGAAGACGCTGAGCTACAATATAATTACCGGTGGCGGGATTGATGAAATACGTAATGAGGATAAACGCTTTGTGGAGGTTATGTCAAAAGTCAATGAAAAGCGCATTAAGTATAAACACCCAAAAACCGGAAAGATTACAAACATTGGAAATGTTAGTTGGACCGCTCTAAAGAATAGATACTTTTCGCTGATAGCAAAACCGTTTATGCTGACAAAAGGAGAGTTCTATTATATTAATAAAAAAGGTACTTTAGTAAATGGTATTGAATCGCGCGACATTTTGTTACAACCGACTCACGAGATCAATGATAAGTTTATTTTATACGCTGGCCCAGGAAGCATAAGCAGCTTATCTGCCGCTGGGAATGGATTTATAGAAACGATCGATTACGGTTTCTTTGGAAGCATAAGCAAATTACTAATCTATACACTGCGCTTTTTCTATCGAATTTCCCATAGTTGGGGCATTGCCATAGTTCTTCTTGCCATATTTCTCAACGCAATTCTCTTTCCAATGACAGCCAAGAGCTTCAAATCAATGCAGAAGATGCAAGAGCTTCATCCGCAAATGGAAAAATTAAAAGCTCAGTACAAGGACAATTCTCAAAAATTGAATCAGGAGATAGTTGAACTTTATAAAAAGTATAATATTAATCCATTAAGCGGATGCTTGCCAATGTTATTGCAAATGCCGGTATTTATTGCTCTATATCAAGCATTAATGAAGGCTATCGAATTAAGAGGATCAAAATTCTTATGGATAAACGATCTATCCTCAACAGAATCACTGCCCCTGCCCATATCCTTCCCTATTATAGGTAATACGATAAACATCCTTCCTTTAGTTATGATAGGGGCAATGGTTTTGCAACAAAAGATATCATCTAAATATATGGGTTCGGCTGTTACAAGCGAGCAGCAACAGCAGCAAAAGATGATGTTGGTTTTAATGCCTGTAATATTTGGGTTCATTTTTTATAATATGCCATCCGGGCTTGTCTTGTATTGGGTTATCAACACCATATTAACAACTATGGAACAAATAGCTATATTGCGAAATGCCTAGATTTTTAGTGGCTGGCTTGACTTTTGAGTAGTTATAGTGTAATATTTTAAAAAATGAATGTGCATTTATCAGATCTGATAATAGTTCCACGTGGAACAAAACATGCCTAAAGTAATAGCCATCTGTAATCAAAAAGGCGGGGTTGGCAAAACAACCACTGCAATAAACCTATCATGCTATCTTGCCATGTCAGGCAAAAAGATCCTATTGATTGATATTGATCCGCAAGGTAATGCCACAAGCGGGCTTGGTATTAATAAACATGATATCGGAAAAAGCATATATGATATCTTGATCGAAGAGATTGATCCGGCCCAAGTAACGATAAACACCCAAATCCAAAACCTGTCGCTAATACCATCAACATTAAGCCTGACAGGAGCTGAGGTTGAGCTTGTTGGTACTATGGGGCGTGAATATAGACTAAAAAAAGCCCTAGCAAGGGCAATCAATAATTACGATTATATATTTATAGACTGCCCACCATCACTCGGTCTATTAACAATCAATGCTTTAACAGCAGCGGATTCGGTATTGATCCCGATTCAATGTGAATATTATGCCCTAGAGGGACTCAGCCAATTGGATAATACAATAAAATTAGTTAAAGAAAACATTAACTCATCTTTGGAAATCGAAGGCGTGCTTCTTACAATGGCAGACTTCAGGACAAATCTTACAAACGAAGTTATTAATGAAGTCAGAGAATTTTTTAAAGGGAAAGTATATAAGGCAGTTATACCAAGAAACATAAGGCTGACAGAGGCCCCCGGATTCGGAAAACCAATAGCTCTTTATGATAAGCACTCAATAGGAGCGCAGAAATACCAGGATTTTGCAAATGAAATGTTAGGTATACAGAAACCTGGAGACGAACACGCTGCTATTACAGAAGATTCTAAAGCTTCTATTGACAATGAGTTAGATAAAAATAATATTGGTGAAACCATAGCTCAGGAAAACATAGAAGGTAAAGTGGTATAAAGGAGAATTAAGATATGGAAAAGCGAGCGCTAGGTAAGGGATTAAGCGCCCTGATCCCGCAAAGAGAAGTTGCGGTGCAGGAGACGATGGTGGATGATAAAGGTGGAGCACTTAAGATCCCGACGTCATTAATACGGGCCAATAGATATCAGCCAAGACTAGAGTTCAATCAGGAAAAACTCGATGAACTTATAAGCTCTATTAAAGAAAAAGGGGTTATACAGCCAGTGCTCGTGCGGCAGATCCCCGACGGATATGAATTGATCGCCGGCGAGAGGCGCCTTAGGGCCGCCAAAAGTCTTGGCATTACCGAAATGCCGGCAATAATCAAGAATGTCGCGGACCTGGACATGCTGGAGCTTTCGCTTATTGAAAATATTCAGCGCGAAGAATTGAACCCAATAGAAGAGGCGAGCTCATTTCAAAAACTTATAACAGAATTTAATTTTACACAAGAAGATGTCGCGAAGGTCTTGGGGAAAGACAGGTCTACAATAGCAAATACTATACGGCTGCTGAGCCTGCCGAAAAAAGTGCGGGACTATATCGCGAAGGGCGAGATAACGACAGGCCATGCCAAGGCGCTGCTCTCCCTATCTGCGGAAAACGATCAGCTGCGCGTGTGTAATGTCATAGTAAAAAAAGGATTGTCTGTCCGGGAGACCGAGATGCTCGTGTCGAGGAGGGCGAGCGTTATTTTGAAGAAGACAGCAGCCGGAAAAGACCAAAGCATCGTCGATCTTGAGAATGAACTGCGTCAGCGGTTTGGCACACGGGTCCTCATCTCTCACGGGAAGAAGCGCGGCAGGATACAGATCGAATATTATTCTACCGAAGATTTAAATCGCATACTCGATATGCTGGCTCCCAAAAATTCTTGACGTTCCAGCAATTAATCTATAAAATATTAAAAACAGGCGGAAAATTATGATCGAAAAAACGTTAGTTTTAATTAAACCAGACGGATTAAAAAAATCTCTCACCGGAAACGTCTTAACGCGTTTATCCGAAACGAAGCTCGAGATAACAGCGGCCAAGATAGTAAGGGTATCGCGTCAGCTGGCTGAACAGCACTATATGCTCCTCAGGGACAAGCCGTTCTTCGAGGATCTTTTAAAATATCTTATGGGGGAGTACCATAAAAAGAAAGTCATGGCGTTGGTCTATTGCGGGGAGGACGCCATCTCGAAGGTTAGGGCGATATGCGGAGCAACTAACCCGGAAGAGGCCGATCCGGTTTCTATTCGGGGAGCCTACGGCAGGATCACGACCAAAGGAGTATACGAGAACGTGATACACGCATCCACCAATCAGGAAGAGGCGGAGCGGGAAATAAAACTTTGGTTCCAGCCAGACGACATCATAGAAGATATATACCCTTCGAAAACCGTAAAAGAGACTGTCGAAAGACGGGTTTGGGCGTAACGTTACTCCGCGCTGATAGAACAGTCCGCGCCGAACGGACCTTTCATCAATATTTATAAGGAGAGATAATTTTGATCAAATCAATGACTGGCTTTGGAAGAGGCGAACAGAAATTCCCCGGCGGGAAGATCTCTATAGAGATCAAAACGGTGAATCATAAGTTTTTTGATGCCACACTTAAGCTTCCGAACAGCATCATTGTTTTCGAGGACAAGATAAAAGAGATACTGCAGCGCAGCATAAAGCGCGGCAAGATCAACCTTAACATGATCTACGAAGGAAAGCTGCTCAAAGAAGAATCGATCAAGATAAATAAATCTGCCGCAAAAAAATATTACATGGAACTGGCCGCCCTGAAAAAACATCTAGGGCTAAAGGACGAGATCGCGATAAAAGACATCATAACATTGCCCGGAGTGCTTGATTATAGTGCCGAAGATGCCGGCCTGTCTCAATTTTGGCCGAAGATAAAGAGCGCACTTGATAAAGCGCTGGCCAATCTATTGGTGGACAGGGAGAAGGAAGGCAAGGCCACCTACTTGGATCTCATCAAAAGATCCCGCATAATAATGAGATCGCTGGCTACGATAAAATCACGAGCACACCTTAATATCAACGAGTACAGAAAAAAATTCGCCGACAGGGTCAGGGATCTAACAGGCGGTAGAGAGCTTGACATGGGCAGGCTTGAGATGGAGGTGGCCATCTTTGCTAAGAATAGCGATATATCGGAAGAGATCGCGAGACTGACCAATCACATTTCAAATTTTAATAAGACGATATCGGTGAACGGCGAAGTCGGCAAGAAGCTGGACTTTATAGCGCAGGAGCTGCACAGAGAAATAAATACGATCGGCTCCAAGGCCAGCGACTTTAAGATATCTAAAAATGTTATAGAGATCAAGGGTGAGATAGAAAAAATACGCGAGCAGGCAAAGAATCTCGAATGAGCGCGCACCGAAGGAAAAAGTCCGCTATAGGCGATCGATCCCGGGCGAAGATATTCATAGTATCGGCGCCGTCCGGGTGCGGCAAGACGACCCTGTGCAATAGATTGCTTAAGGACGAACCCATCCTGGCCGATTCCGTATCGATGACTACGAGACGGCCGAGACCCGGCGAGACAAGAGGTAAAGACTACCGTTTCGTTTCGCGAAAATATTTCCAAAATATCATAAAGCAGAAAGGATTCCTAGAATACGAAGAGAACTTTGGGAACTTTTACGGGACGCCCCGTAAATTTATCGAGGATAATCTCAAAAAAGGGAGGCCGGTCCTTTTGAGCATAGATGTAAAAGGCGCCATGAAAGTTAGGCGGGCCTATCCTAAAGATAGCGTACTGATCTTTATATTGCCCCCCTCGATAAACGCTTTAAGGGAGCGTCTCTGCTTGCGCAGGTCCGACAGCGATAAAGATATAGAGCACAGGCTTGGCCTGGCAAAAAAAGAGATTAGTTATAAAAAAAGATATGATTACAGCATCGTCAACGACGACCTGGAGAGCGCTTATGAAGCGCTTCACAAGATAGTTAATAAAGAGGCCGGGCTTCGCCCCGTTTCTTAAATCAAGGAGAATAAGATGTATAGCTTACCAATAGATGTGTTATTAAGGAAAGTAGGAAGTGCATACAAACTAGTGATGCTGACATCGATGAGGGCTATAGAGTTGAACGAGGGCGCGGCAAGACTGGTGGAGGCGCCGAAAGACGTGAAGGCTATTAATATAGCGATACAGGAGATACTGGAAGACAAGATCGCGTATAAGATAAAGGAAAAGAAGTGAAGAAGAACCGTAAGTTCATAATATTGGCGGTAACCGGCAGCATAGCCGCTTATAAGGCTTGCGAGATACTGAGTCTCTTCAGGGACGAGCCGGTAGACGTTCAAGTCGTTTTGACCAAAGAGGCAGAAGCGTTTATAACGCCTTTGACGTTACAAACCCTGTCTCATAATAAAGTTTTAACGGATATGTTTGAAATTCCAGAAGAGTGGGATCCGACGCACATTTCTTTGGCCGATAAGGCAGACTTGGTTATAATAGCGCCTGCCACCGCAAATATTATAGGAAAACTAGCCAATGGAATATGCGACGATCTCATCACCTGTTTGACCTTAGCGACCAAGGCCCCTCTTATCATAGCGCCGGCGATGAACGCTAATATGTATCGGCATGCGGTTGTTAATTCTAACATATTGAGATTAAAGAAGTTAGGATATAATATAGTTGGACCCGCAACGGGTTATCTTGCCTGCGGGCGTGAAGACATAGGGCGTTTAGCAGAACCAACAGAGATATTTAAAGCGGCAAAAAGGCTTTTGAAGTGAAGATACGCGAAAAAGGCAAGAGAAAAAAACCATCCATATTGATCACCGCAGGGCCTACCCGTGAAAAAATAGATCCCATCAGATTCATCTCTAACTATTCCACCGGCGCGTTCGGTTATGCAATAGCCAAAGACGCCAAAAAAAGGGGATGGCCGGTTATATTGGTCAGCGGCCCAACCAACCTGCCGAGGCCTAAAGGGGTAAGGACGATCTCAGTAGAGAGCGCGCAGGAGATGCTGAGAGCCGTAATGCGAGAGCTTAAAAAGGTTGACTGTGTCATAATGGCAGCAGCGGTTTCTGATTGGAGGCCAGTATCAGCGGTAAAGAGCAAGATCAAGCGGGGGAAGGGCAGGCTACAGCTTAACCTGACAGCGAACCCCGATATATTATTGGCATTAGGGAGGCATAAGAAACAGATGTTAGTGGGGTTTGCTTTAGAGACGGAAGATTTAAAGCAGAATGCTATCGAAAAACTAAGAAAAAAGAACCTGGATCTGATAATAGCAAATCAATTAAGCGATGGAATGAACGTATTTGGTGATAATATTACAGATATATTAATAATAGATAGAGATGGGAAGGCGGAGCGGTTTAGAAGCAAAACCAAGGCTAGCCTGGCGAAGATTATTCTTGACAAGATCTCCGGATTTACTATATAGTGAAAGGTTCAAAGCAGCGCTAAAACTACGGAAGAACTTATGCAACAGCGGGATAGACACTATCGGAAGAGCGGCCTTGGCGCTATTGGCAGGTCAGGCGTAACCCTTATAGAGCTTGTGGTTGTGGCAACGGTGGTTTTAGGTATGATATTGGCCTTGACTCCTTTTGTAAAGATGGTCAGGGCCCGGGCTCAGAAGATAAGATGTGCCGACCGCTTAAGACAAATAAGCATAGGGCTTCATAGATACGCCGCGGACCACGAAGGTGTTTTTCCGCCCAACCTCGGCGTGCTCTATCCGGACTACATCGAGGACGAGAAAGCGTTTGATTGTCCGGCGGCAAAAGGTATAGGAACAAAAGACCAGCCTGATTACAAGTATACGGCAGGACTGACAACGCAGTCCTCTCCTAAAGAAGTAATGGCGCAGGATCTGGAAGGAAGTCATAAAAAGCTGGGAAAGAACATATTGCGCTCTAATGGTTCCATAGAATGGCTTGGATCCCAGCGTTGAATGCGTAACGGTTTCGGCGCGGTAGCCAAGCGGTAAGGCAGGAGTCTGCAAAACTCTTATTCAGCGGTTCGATTCCGCTCCGCGCCTCCAATTTGCCGGAACGGCATCGGCAAAAAATGACAGTATATGGTTAAAGGGGGCGGTTGGCGCAGTTGGTTAGCGCGCCACGTTGACATCGTGGAGGTCAGTGGTTCGAGTCCACTACCGCCCACCAGTTTTGGCCTGCTATAACGTGCGGCCAAAACTGTCCCGTGATTTGCCGGCAGTAAAATAGCGGCAAATCATCCCGAGCCAACAGAATTTGAGTAGGCGAGGGAAGCTCGAAGAACTTTACCGAAACGGCGAGGGACAAAAGAAAGACCAAGCCTGGAAAAGGTTAAGATAAAAGAGTCTGGGAAGACCAGATCAACGAGCAGTAGTAAACAGGAGGGGCAAGTGGTGGAATGGCATACACGAAGGACTTAAAATCCTTTGGCCGTAAGGCCGTGAGGGTTCGACCCCCTCCTTGCCCACCACAAAGATAAGTATGGATCTAAATACACTTAGACATAGCGCATCGCATATTATGGCCCAGGCCGTCAAGACGCTTTGGCCAAGCACCAAGCTAGGCATAGGACCCGCCATCGAAGACGGTTTTTATTATGATTTTGACAGAGATGCCCCTTTCACGCCCGAGGATATCGACAAGATAGAGGATGTGATGCGCGGGATCATCAATAAAGATTATCCTTTCGAGCGTAGCGAGATGAAGAAAGAAGATGCGCTCAAGTTATTTAAGAAGATGCACGAACCATATAAGACCGAACTGATCAAAGCGATACCTGATAAGACGGTATTCGTTTATAAAGACGGAGATTTTGTCGATCTTTGCCGCGGTCCGCACGTCGAATCAACGGGCAAGGTCAAGGCGTTTAAATTGTTATCTATTGCCGGAGCTTATTGGCACGGCATCGAGACTAATCCTATGCTTCAAAGGATATACGGGACGGCCTTTGAGTCGGAGGCCGAACTCGAGACCTACCTTGCGCTGATTGAGGAGGCGAAGAAGCGAGACCATAGGGTTCTCGGAAAACAGCTCGAATACTTCAGTTTTAACGAAGAGGTGGGGCCCGGACTTGTTCTGTACCATCCCAAGGGCGCCAGGCTGAGAACTATAATAGAGGAGTATATACGCAAAGCGCATCTGAAGAGGGGGTACGATCTCGTCGTCGGGCCGCATATAATGAAGAGCGATATATGGATACAATCCGGCCATTATGATTATTACAAAGAGAACATGTATATGTTCAAGATCGAAGGCCAGGAATATGCTATCAAACCGATGAACTGTCCCGGCCACATACTGGTATATAAATCCAAAACCAGAAGTTATAGAGACCTGCCGCTCAGATATTTCGAACTGGGCACTGTATATAGAAATGAGAAATCCGGCGTCTTGCACGGTCTTCTGAGAGTTAGGGGATTCACTCAAGACGACGCCCACATATTCTGCTTAAGGGAACAGGTAGAAGACGAGATAATAAAGGTAATAGATTTTATAGTTGATACGTTGAATGTTTTCGGTTTCGAAGATTTTGCCGTCGAGATATCTACACGTCCGGCTAAATCTATAGGAAATGACGCGGATTGGGATGAGGCGCAGCAGGCATTGATAGGGGCGCTGAAACGTAAATATCTGGACTATACCATCAATGAAGGCGAAGGCGCTTTTTACGGTCCGAAGATAGATATAAAGCTCAGGGATGCCCTGAGGCGCGAATGGCAATGCGCTACTATACAATGCGACTTTGCGCTTCCGGAACGTTTCGATCTTAAATACATAGGGCAGGACGGTAAAGAGTACCGTCCGATAATGCTGCATCGGGTAATACTGGGATCACTCGAACGCTTTATCGGCGCGCTGATAGAGCATTTTGCGGGAGCGCTGCCGTTATGGCTTGCCCCAGTACAATGCGCTATAATACCCGTATCGGAAAAGGCGATGGTGTATGCGAAGAGTGTCGAGAAGCTGCTCATAGACGAGGATATTAGGGTCACGCTTGACGCTAGAAACGAACGGCTGCAGAAGAAGATAAGGGACGCGGAAATAGAGAAGGTGCCCTATATGATAATACTCGGCGAAAAAGAAGAGACCGAAAAATCATTATCAATACGGTCAAAGGCGCAGGGTGATATGGGCACGACAAAACCCAGCGATTTTATACAGATGATCAAAAGAGAGATAAGAGAGAAAGTGAGGTGATCGGGTATCGCAAAGAAAGACTTAAGAATTAATAGCCGAATACGAGCGAGAGAAGTAAGGGTTGTCGGCGAGGAAGGTGAACAGCTTGGCGTTCTGTCAACGCTGGACGCTTTGAAACGCGCCGAAGAAGCCGGTCTTGATCTTGTGGAAGTTGCGCCGACGGCAGTTCCTCCCGTCTGCAGGATAATGGATTACTCAAAATACAAATACGAGCAGGAGAAGAGGGAGAAAGAGGCCAAGAAGAAACAGCGGGTAATACATATCAAAGAGATAAGGATGTCTCCCAAGATAGGGGAGCACGATTATCAGTTCAAGCTGAAGAACCTCGAGGACTTTTTGAAGCGCGGCGACAAGGTCAAGGTGACCATGATGTTCAAGGGCAGGGAGATGACGCATATGGATATAGGAAGAAAAGTGCTCGACAGGTTATCGAGCGACATCTCTTCTGTGGGTGAGATCGAGGAGACCCCAAGGCTTGAGGGGCGCATCATAAGCATGGTCATAAGAGGCAAATAACCGCCTAACCCATAAATCAATATAGCAACACACGATGAAAGGCCTGCCGGTATAATGGCGGAGCCGTCTATTTATTATTTATCAAAATCTATGGAGATCTTATGCCGAAATTGAAGACAAATAGAAGTGTAAAGAAGAGAGTTAGGGTGACGAAGAGCGGCAAGGTGAAACGTTTCAGACCTTCCAGGGGCCATCTATTGACGCTGAAGAGCGCAAAAAGGAAGAGACACCTCGGGAAATCAACGTTTGTATCAAAAGCCGAAGAGCGCACCATAAGGTTACTGGTGCCGTACGGTGCATAATAATTATCGCAGCTGAGGCTTGTTTAGGAAAGAGGCGCTCGGTTCATAAAATCAACGGAGGAGAACGATGAGTAAAGTCAAACATGCCGTCGCAACTAAAAGACGCAAAAAACGGGTTTTGGATAGAGCCGAAGGGCAGTGGGGCGGAAGACACCGTTTTTACAAGCGTGCCCTCGAATCTGTAGCCAAGGGTATGATGTATAGCTACAGGGACCGCAAGGCGAAAAAACGCGAATTCCGTGCGTTGTGGATAGCTAGAATAAATGCTGCCTGCAGAGAACACGGCGTATCCTATTCACGGTTCATGCAAGGCCTGAAGAAGACGAAGGTCCTGCTGGACAGAAAGATCCTGGCGGAGCTTGCGGTGTCCGACAAGAAGGCGTTCGGGAAGCTCGTAGAGGCCGCAAAGGCATAGCCTATCTCTAGATGAAAGATAAGATAGCCAAGATAGAAAAGGAAGCGTTAAGTGAGATCGTTTCGTCGGCAAATGACGCGGATGCCCTCGAGGCCTTAAAGGTCAAGTATCTCGGCAGGAAAGGCGTGGTAGCTGATCTCTTCAAGAACATGGGCCACCTGTCCGGCGATGAAAGGCCGCAGGCCGGGCAGCTGATAAATGCCCTGAAGAACACATTGACGAACGCCTTCGAAGAAAAGTTGAGGGCCTCAGCATTCTCATCCGAAGAAAAAGGCGAAAGGTTCGATATAACACTCCCCGGCACATGGCACAAGACCGGGAAGCTGCATCCAATCACAAAGACCATCGATGAAATATGCGGCGTATTTACCTCTCTCGGTTTCATGGTAGTGGACGGGCCGGAGATAGAGACCGAGCACTATAACTTCGAAACCCTTAATATCCCTCTGGAACATCCTTCGCGGGATGCGTTCGACACGTTCTATCTTAAGTCGGATAGCGGAAAGTACCTTCTGAGAAGCCACACATCTCCTGTGCAGGCGCGTTTCATGGAAAAGAACAAACCGCCCTTTTCGATCATCGTCCCCGGCAAGGTCTTCAGGCCGGATGCTACCGATGCCTCGCACTCATTCATGTTCCATCAGATAGAGGGATTGGTAGTTGGAGAAGATGTAAGATTTTCGGATCTGAAAGGGTTGCTTAATGTCTTTGCCAAGAAGCTGTTCGGCAAGGAGACCAAGATGCGGTTCAGGCCCAGCTTCTTCCCATTCACCGAACCTAGCGCCGAAGTGGACATCTCGTGTATAATATGCGCCTCGGGTGAGAATAAACATTCGGATAAAAGGTGCAGCGTCTGCGGCGGAAAGGGATGGCTTGAGATACTTGGTTCAGGAATGGTCAATCCAAAAGTATTCGAAAAAGTCGGTTATGATCCCGAAAAGGTTACGGGCCTGGCATTCGGCATGGGCGTAGAGAGAATAGCCATGTTAAAATACGGCATCACTGATATAAGGATGCTCTTCGAGAACGATGTCAGGTTCTTAAGGCAATTCTAATAATATGAAGATATCATATGATTGGTTAAGGGAGTATGTGGAGACGGATGTCTCGGCGGATAGATTGGCCGAAATGCTGACGATGGCCGGCCTTTCGGTGGAGTCTATCATTCGGCTTGGCGCAGATCACATTCTGGAGACGGAGATAACCGCCAATAGGCCCGATTGGCTTTCCGTCATAGGAGTTGCCCGCGAGATCTCGGCTATGACAGGCAAAAAGCTGAATATGCCGAAAATTAAAACCCCTAATACCGCTCCCGCACAAAACGATATAAATATAAAAGTTGAAGACGCGCCTCTTTGTCCGAAATACACCGCGAGGGTGATAAGGGGTGTAAGGGTCGCCGAATCGCCGGCGTGGCTTAAGGCCAGGATCGAGGCGATGGGATTGAGAAGCGTGAACAACATAGTCGATATTACCAACTTCTGTCTATTTGAGACGGGAGAGCCCATGCATGCCTTCGATCTCGATAAGATATCCGGCAGACAGATCCTTATAAGAAAGGCTAGGCAGGCAGAAAAGCTGGTTACCATAGACGGAAAAGAGGCAGTGCTCGATCCGTCCGTTTTAATTATAGCCGACAGCGCCAGGCCTATTGCCGTGGCCGGAGTGATGGGAGGCCTGAATACCGAGGTGACCGCGGCTACGCAGAATATATTGCTCGAGGCGGCTTATTTCGATCCCGTATCTATTCGGCGGACATCTAGAAAACTGGGCGTCTCTACGGATTCCAGCTACAGGTTTGAACGAAGGGTTGATATCGAAAATATAGTCTATGCCTCGGAGAGGGCGGCCGGCCTGATATGCGAGATAGCCGGCGGCGCGGCGGAGGATATTATTAGTATAGGCCAGGCCCAGGACAAAAAAAGAACGGTATCCATGAGCGGTTCTAAATTAAATAAGCTATCCGGCATGACGATACCGCCGGAAAAGGCCAAGGCCATCCTTGCCGGGCTAGGGTTGAGATCTATAAGCCAAACAACCCGGGAGGAGACCTTCGAAATACCGGGGTTCAGGCAGGACCTTCAGTCGGAGATAGATCTCATCGAAGAGGTGTTGAGGGTATACGGTTATAATAATGTTCCGGACACCATGCCGAATGTCATGGCTCAGACGAATTTTGACCCTAAGCTGAAATTTGAAAAGACCGCACGCCAGATACTGTGCGGTTTTGGTCTCGATGAGATAATAGGCTATAGCCTGCTGAATAAAAAGCTAGCGGGGTGCGCCGCCTCATTGCCGGCCGATTCGATCGCCGAGATAATGAACCCATTGTCCGCCGAACAAGAGATGATGAGGCCGAGCCTCATGTCCGGCATGCTCGGCGCGATAGCGTGGAACCTAAACAGAAAGAATAAGGACCTGAAACTTTTTGAGCTGGGGAATGTCTATTATAAAAAAAGCGGCGATTCCTTCGGCCAAGATAAATATATATGCGTGGGCATCTGCGGTCAGATAAATGGCGGGTGGGACGGCTGCGCCAGGCATGTGCAATTTTCTGACATCAGAGGCATCTTCGAGAACCTATGCGAAGAGTTCGGCATGCAAGAGGTGTCGTTCGAAGAAAGCCAGGATACGAGATTCTCCTCCTTAGCGCGCGCCATACTTAAGATCAAGGGCAGGCCGGTGGGCGTGTGCGGGGCCGTTTCCCAAAGGCTCTTATCGGAGTTCGACATAAAAGATAAGGTCTATCTTCTTGAGGTCAATCTGGAAGAGCTATTCGGCCTATTTTTGCCGGAGCGCAGATTCAAAGAACTGCCCAAATATCCTTCGATACTGCGGGACATATCCATAGTGGTTTCTAAGGAGACCCGCAACGCGCCGCTGGTATCTGTCATAAGGACCGCCGGCGGATTTATTCTCAAGAGCGTCGATCTTGTGGATAGATACAGCGGCAAACAGATACCGGAAGAGAAGATAAGCCTTACATACCGCCTGGAGTATCAGGACCCGCATAAGACCCTGGAAGACAAAGATGTGGCCGGCGTGCATTCCAATATACTTGCCGCCCTTGAAAAGAATTTCGGCGCCAAGTTACGGTAGGCGTTTCTTCGCCCTCCAAGTTGCCTTTCCAAAATTTGTGTGATATACTTCCTATTAGAAGCAAAATATCCCTGCGATGCGCGTGATTTAGATGAACATATTGAGCCATTAGCACTATACAAGGGAGCCTAACTGGACGCGCGCTTCGGTGTGTATCCGAGGGCACCCACCTGTACATAACAGGGTCAATATAATTCATTTCACACGGCACCTGCGGGGATTTTTTATTATACCATCTTTCCGCCGGAGAAAACGCCCCCCAAGCCAAAAATATTACCAAAAATGTCTTGCCACACAAAAACTGCCATATTATCATATAAACTGATCCAGGATACGGATTTTCGTGCCATGCATTATGGCTGCGGTATCCAAAATAAATGCTAAAAAATTCGAACTCTCCAACCCAAAAAGGAAGAAGCGGCTGATGGACCTGTTCGGCCCGGACAAGAAGAAGATCAGCGATAATGAACCATTGGCTTCAAGGATGAGGCCGAGGACCCTGGATGATTTTCTGGGCCAAGGCCATATAATGGGCGACGGCAAGCTTCTGAGGCGGATCATAGAGTCCGACAAGATGACCTCCTGATCCCGTACGGCCCGCCGGGATGCGGCAAGACGACGCTTGCCTTGATAATAAGCGATAAGACGAGATCGCATTTTGAGAGGATCAATGCGGCCTCCAACAACGTCGCCGACATGAGAAAGATCATAGAGCAGGCCAAGAAGAGGGAATCTCTCGAAGGCAAGCGGACCATACTTCTGGTGGACGAGATACACCGGTTTAACAAGGCGCAGCAGGATGTGCTGATGCCGGATGTCGAGGCAGGCAACCCGATCCTGATAGGCACCACTACGCATAACCCGTTCTTCTACGTAAATAATGCACTGCTTTCAAGGTCGCAGGTCTTTGAATTCAAGAGATTATCCGACCAGGATGTGGTGGCGATACTGAAGAACGCGTTGAATAATAAGGATAGGGGGCTCGGTAAAATTCCTGTCAAGGCCGACGATGATGCGCTTATGCATCTTGCCATGATCTCCGAAGGGGATGCGAGGCGTGCCTTATCCGCGCTCGAGACAGGAGTTCTTACGACACCCGCCCAAAAAGATAAGTCTATACACTTTACGATAAAGGTAGCCGAAGAGTCCATCCAGAAGAAGGCCGTAGTTTATGATAAGAACGAAGACGGGCATTATGACACCATATCCGCTTTTATTAAATCTATGAGAGGTTCCGATCCCGATGCTGCTCTCTATTGGCTTGCGAAGATGATATATGCCGGCGAGGACCCGCGCTTCATAGCGCGCAGGATAGTGATATGCGCCTCTGAAGATGTGGGCAATGCCGATCCTCAAGCTGTTGTGATCGCGAACGCGGCGCTGCAGGTCTCCGAATTTGTCGGGATGCCGGAGGCGCGCATCCCCCTTGCCCAGGCGGCCGTCTATGTTGCCTGTGCTCCGAAGTCGAATGCCAGTTACATGGGCATCGACGCAGCTATTAAAGACGTCGAGGAGGGGAAGGTTCTCGATGTGCCCGACCATTTAAAGGACGCAACGCTAGATTCGGAAGAGTTCGGCCACGGCAAGGGTTATAAATACGCACACGATTATAAAGACCATTATGTGAAACAGGAGTATAAGCCGTCGGAAAAACGCTACTATTTTCCAACGGAAAGTGGATATGAAAAGAAGATAAAGGAATGGCTGGAGCAGTTAAGGAAAAAAGAAGAGTGAGTGTGGGTTTGTTGTGGGTTGTGTGTCTGGGGTGGGCGTGAGGGTTGGCATAACTTAACCCACCCCAATTCCCCACAGCTCGACTCACAACCCAGAACCAACCCACATAACCATAGTGATATGAATAAAAAAGCGATAGTATTATTATCCGGAGGACTGGACAGCATATTGGCGACTAAGCTTATGCTGGAGCAAGGCGTTGAGGTTGTTGCTCTCAATTTCATGGCGAAGCTATGCATGTGCGGCGCAAAGAAGACCGGCGAATCGGCTGCACAAACGGCCAGCCGGATGCTGGGCGTTACATTAAAGACAATTGACTTCACCAAAGATTTTATAGAGATAGTAAAAAATCCGGAGTATGGGCATGGGGCAAACATAAACCCATGCATCGATTGTAAGATATATATGCTGCGCAGGGCCAAGGAGCTGATGGGCCAGGCGGGCGCCTCTTTCGTCGTGACCGGCGAGGTCCTCGGAGAGCGGCCGATGTCGCAGCGCAAAGACGCGCTCGATATAATCCAGAGACAGGCCGGCCTCAAAGGATTTCTCTTAAGGCCTTTATGCGCCAAGCTGCTGGATCCAACGATCCCCGAAACGGAAGGCTTGGTCGATAGAGAGAAATTATTGGATATAAGAGGCAGGTCGAGAAAACCGCAGATGGCGCTTGCCAAAAAGTTCGGGATAGACAAATACCCGACACCGGCCGGAGGATGCCTTTTGACGGACCCGGGGTTTGCCCGACGCGTTAAGGATGCGATCAAATATAATGAATTTGATGAAGAGAGGATAGCGCTGCTCTCCGTTGGCAGGCATTTTAGGCTCTCCGATAAAAATAAGCTCATCATAGGCAGGGATGACAAGGAGAATATCCTGTTGGAATCTCTTAAGGTCAAAGGGGATATAATATTTAATATGGCCGACTGTCCAGGCCCATATGCCATTTTAACCGGTTTGCCGGATGAAGCCATGATCAAGACTGCGGCAAGCCTAGTTGCATATCATACCAAGCTTCGCAACGTCACCACCGCAAAAATAACCTATTGGGTTGAAGGCACTGACAGCACCCTATCTCTGCAAGTAGTGCCAGCTGCCCTGAAAGATGTTGAGGGATGCCGCCTGTAAAATAAACAAAAGATTGATAGATATTTTCCATCTCAAATTAAGTAATAAAAAAGCTAGATTTGACCCCTTGCCATATCCTCCCAAATGATGTAAATTTATATATACGCTTATAGGATAATATTTTATCCAAATCATCTATATATCAAAATAATAGATGATTATTTTTTCTATAATTATTTCAATATTATAATAACTAGAAAAGGCTATAGGAATGTCAGACGCTCGAACTGATAGCTATGCGCAATTTATCCCGCCACATCAAAACCGCGGTCTTGATGCTATTGATAGGCGCGGCGGGATTTTGCTCGGATGGATGAAATATCGGGCTGGCAAGCAGAGGAGTTTCATTGTAAGGCCACGTAAGGCGATAATATGGATCGTCTTGTGGTCTTTTTTATTTAATACACTATTTTCTGATATTCAAATCGGTA